>Ga0255755_1001741_pt1 | contig 18782 bp, 17 predicted proteins | sample 011ome_18_FD_179955 | JGI IMG/M metagenome (GOLD analysis project Ga0255755, IMG submission 179955) | Coastal salt marsh microbial communities from the Groves Creek Marsh, Skidaway Island, Georgia - 011501BT metaG (version 2) | ecosystem: Environmental > Aquatic > Marine > Intertidal zone > Salt... | reverse complement strand
ATGCATTAAATGCCAATCCTTAGCGCATCCTGCATCCGCGCTATATTGACACATTGGGGCCACAATGATGCGATTGCGCAGTTCAACATCTGCCAAAGAAATGGGCGAAAAAAGCCGGCTGCCCATTATCAACACCCAACCAAATTACGGCGGTAAAAGGGGATGGGATTGCACCCATTTTTTATAGTCTGCGCTTTCATAACCTGCCTCGCCCTGTGATAGAGGGAAGACTATCAGAGACTATGAAACTTCATAGTGCGAAAATAACGCCTTTGCTAACAGCCCTGCAAAGGGGCGGCGAAAACCCGCTGTTGAAAAAGCCATAGCCCCCAGCGCTTTAAGGCATTTAAACCTAGGCCAGACAGCAACGCGTAACGCAGCGATGCGAGCAGAAAACTTAAAACAGCCCTAAACTGACAGGCGATGGCCCGTATCGCGATCAAAATAAGATGCCTTATTCAGATCAAAACAAAACTCCATCGACTTCCCTGCTTCGGCTGAGGTTTCCGCCTGAAGCCGCGCCGTAACTTCTTTTCCGCCAAGGCTGAGCACGACAAATGTATCGGCCCCTGCCGGCTCGACAACGCTCACTTTGCAAGGCGCCATTGGTTTTGCCGAACCATTGCGGAATTGACCATCAGTGATGTCTTCTGGGCGCAAGCCAAGCATCACTTCGCTGGGAAGATCACGCGCTTTGGTATCTGCCAAAATCAGAGGATCTTCTCCATCACGGCGAATAATAATATCAAAACCAGAAGATGTCTTTGACGTTGAAGCGGGCACCAAATTCATCGCAGGCGAGCCCATAAAATCTGCTACAAATAGATTTGCGGGCCGGTTGTAAATTTCTGCAGGCGTACCGATTTGCTGGATAACACCACTTTTCATAACAACAATCTTTGTCGCCAGGGTCATCGCTTCGATCTGATCATGCGTTACATAAACCATCGAGGCCCCCAAGGATTGGTGCAGCTTCTTAATCTCGGTGCGCATTTCAACGCGCAGTTTTGCATCGAGGTTTGACAAAGGCTCATCAAATAAAAACAGCTTTGGATCTCGCACCAACGCCCGCCCCATGGCCACCCTTTGGCGTTGCCCACCGGACAGTTGCCCCGGCCGCCGGTTCAACAATGGTTCAATTTGCAGTTGGCGTGATACCTCCTGCAATTTTTGTGCTTGGACCTCTTTATCAACGCCGCGCACTTTCATCCCAAACGTGATATTTTTCGCAACGGACATGGTGGGGTATAGCGCATAAGATTGAAACACCATTGCGATATTGCGATCCTTAGGGCTGACATGGGTCATATCCTGCCCGCTGATCGTAATCCCACCATCGCTGATAGGCTCCAGCCCCGCAATGCAATTGAGCAAGGTCGATTTCCCGCATCCAGAAGGGCCAACGAGAACCAGAAAGTCGCCCTCATCGATAGAAATATTGATATTTTTCAAAATTTCGATTGAGCCGAAATTCTTAGATAGATTTCTAATATCCAAAACAGGTGACATAGTCGTTATCCTTTGACCGAGCCTGCGGTCAAACCGCGAATGAAGTATTTTCCAGCAACCACGTAGACAAGCAATGTAGGCAGGGCAGCAATAATCGCTGCGGCCATATCAACATTATATTCTTTAACGCCGGTGGTTGAGTTTACGATATTGTTTAGCGCAACTGTGATCGGCTGTGTGCCAGCTTGGCTGAACGACACGCCGAATAAAAAATCGTTCCAAATTTGAGTGAACTGCCAGATCACGGTGACCACGATGATGGGCAGCGATAAGGGCAAAAAGATAGACCAAAATATGCGATAGAAGCCCGCCCCATCTACTTTCGCCGCCTTCACCAATTCTGCAGGGATTGAAACGTAATAGTTTCTGAAAAACAGCGTTGTAAAGCCGATCCCGTACACAACGTGAACGAAAATCAATCCCGGAATTGATCCTGCAAGCCCCATAAGCCCAAGCATCCGCGCCATGGGCAACAGCACCACTTGAAACGGGATGAAACAGCCAAAAAGCATCAATGAGAAAATCAAGTTGGCGCCGCGGAATTGCCATTGCGCAACCACATACCCGTTGAGCGCACCGATCAATGTAGATAAAATCACAGCGGGCACAGCCAGTAAAACTGAATTCCAAAAATATGGTTGAAGCCCTTCACATTGAATGCCCGTACACGCGCTGGACCATGCCGTTTGCCAAGCCTCAAACGTAATAACTCTGGGCAAGGCCACCAACGAGCCGGTGCGAATTTCTTCAAGGCTTTTCAACGATGTCGTGACCATCACGAACAAGGGCATCAGATAATAAACGACGAAGAGGCCCAAGAACAGATACAGCAACCATCGCAGCGCCACCGTGCCAAAAGATTGTTTTTTGGCCATATGAGGGTTGGAAAGATCAGTCATTTTTCGCCCGCAATTCGGAATAGAGATAAGGAACCACAATCGTGAATACCACGGCCATCATGATCATGGCTGAACTGGCAGCTTGCCCGATATCACCGCGAGAAAACGCCATCGTATACATATAGGTCGCTGGCAGATCTGTTGCATAACCCGGCCCACCGCCGGTAAGCGCAATCACCAAATCAAAGCTTTTAATCGCCAAATGCGATAGAACGATAAAGGCTGACAAGAAGATTGGGGCCATAGAGGGAATGATGATCGCCGAATAAATGCGCCATGTTGGAATACCATCCACTTGTGCAGCTTTAATGATCTCTTCGTCTACGGAGCGGAGGCCAGCCAGAAACAGCGCCATCACAAATCCGGAAGATTGCCACACCCCGGCAAGAACCACCGTGTAAATGGCCATATCAGGATTAACCAACCAATCGAAGGTAAAATTTTCATACCCCCATTTCTTCACCGTTGCCTCGATACCAAGGCCAGGGTTCAAAATCCATTTCCAAGCCGTGCCCGTCACGATCATTGAAAGCGCCATAGGGTAAAGGTAAATTGTACGAATAACCCCTTCAACCCGAATTTTTTGATCCAGAAAAATGGCCAGTACCAGGCCAAGAAACATAGAAATCACGATGAATAAAATGCCAAAAACATACAGATTATTGATCGCGGTTTCCCAGCGGGGCGACTGAAACAACCTGTCATATTGGATCGTTCCCACGATATCATATTTTGGCAGAAGGCGTGATTTGGTGAATGACACCCAAGCGGTCCACCCGATAAATCCATACACAAAAATCAAAATAGCCACGAAAGACGGCGCCATTACGAATTTGGGCATATGGCGTTCAAGCCACTCAGTCATCATATTTCTCCAAAAGAAACTGCCTTGCCCGAAGCTATCGGGCAAGGCGATTTGCATTTACATGCTGTTTTGAACAGCTTGCAGCAACATCTGAACGGCGTCATCTGAAGACATGTCAGAGTTGAAATGCGATGTCACAACATCGGTAATTGCGCCAGATTGTGCCCCACGCAACGCCATACCATGGGCATAGCTTGGCAATAATGATCCACCGGCGTTGCTGTCGGCCATATCTTTTGCCGATGTATGCGCGCAGCTGTCAAACTCATCCAAGGCAACATCTGTACGGGCTGGAATTGAGCCCTTGTTCAGGTTGAAAACCTTCTGGAAGTTCTTGCCTACGATCAATTCCGCCAAAAGCAGCTGACCGGCCGTTTTGTCATCGCCCGCAACATCGAACATTGCAAAGCTGTCTACATTATAGAGGAAGCCCTCACCAGGGGTTGAGGCGCAGAGGAAATCTTTGCCAGGCTCTTTGCCTGCTGCAAGGAATTCACCTTTGGCCCAGTCTCCCATAATTTGGAAAGCAGCTTCGCCATTCATCACCATGGCTGTTGCCAAGTTCCAGTCGCGACCAGAGAAATTCGAGTCAACAAAACCGCGCATCGTGCGCATTTGGTCGAATACGGCTTTCATTGTGTCCGAAGTTAAAGTTGCCTCATCAAGCTCCACAAACGCTTTTTGGAAGAATTCTGCTCCCCCAACGCCCAATGCGACAGCTTCAAAAACGGTTGCATCTTGCCACGCTTGTCCACCATGCGCCAAAGGCGTGATGCCCGCGGCCTGAAGTTTTTCGGCAGCTGCGTTAAACTCGGCCCATGTGGTTGGCATAGCAATGCCATTGGCTTCCAAGATCGCGGCATTCGCCCAGATCCAATCGATACGATGCACATTGACCGGCGCCGCGCACCATGTGCCTTCGCATTTCATGTGGCCCGCGATTGACGCTGGCAGAACATCGGCCCAGCCATTGGCTTGGGCAACCGATGAGATATCCGCCAAAACACCCTCTTCATACCATTCTTGAATGGCGGGGCCTTTCAACTGAACCGCCGTTGGCGCGTTGCCAGAAAGAACCCGCGCGCGCAACGCTGTCATCGCTGCATCGCCGCCGCCGCCCGCAACGGGCATATCTGTCCATGTGCCGCCTTTTGAGGCAAATTCTTCTTGCAAAACGGCAACTGACTTGGCTTCACCGCCGGATGTCCACCAATGCAAAACTTCGGCTTCCGGTCCCGCAAAGCCAGCGGTTGCAGAAATAATACTTACAGCAGCGGATGCTGCCAGAGCAGATTTTAAGGTCATAATTTCCTCCCAAAATGTCGCCCAACGCGACGAATGCAGATGCATTGCCCGCCCCATCACGAAGTTCAACCGTCAAGATTTGGTTTACAGCAGCCGATCGTTAGTTTTTCGTTTCTTTTGTTACAAACTGTTACCTTCGACTGGAATTTGTTGCACAGTGTTACATCGATAGCAGCGAAAAGCACAGATAACTCTTTTAGCAAGATTAAGGCATGAAATGGCAATACAACGGCTTTTGGTGGTGGATGATGATGATGATATGCGCAGCATGATGACGCAATATCTGCGCAAATCCGGTTATATGGTGATGGCCGCGGCCACCGGCCGGGATGTAAAAGCCCATCTGGAAAAAGGCCGCATTGATCTGGTCCTCTTAGACGTGATGCTTGGCGATGAAAACGGGGTTCAGATCTGCGCTAACCTACGCAATACGCATGATGTGCCGATTATTCTTGTATCTGCTCTCTCTGCTGATCACCAGCGAATGCAAGGCTATGAGGTTGGTGCCGACGATTATATCGCCAAGCCTTTCAACCCCGATTTACTGCTCGCGCGCATTCGCGCGGTACTGCGGCGCGGCCAACGCTCTGCTTCTTTGAATTATCGCCGCAACACATCGCAATATTTTTTTTCGGGTTGGCAATATGATGGAAAACGCGACGAAGTCCAATCGCCGTCAGGATTTCAAGTGGTGCTTTCGCGCCGCGAAACCGCGCTTTTAAAAGTGTTGCTTGCCAACCCACATATTCCTCTGACACGCGACGAAATCCTATCGGCAATGGATGTTACAAAAGATATTGAAAATGAACCGAGCGATGTGTCAGGGCGGGCTTTGGATGTTTTGGTCGGACGGCTTCGACAGAAAATTGAAGACAATCCAAAAGAACCACAACTTCTAAAAACAGAACGCGGCGTTGGATATATTTTCGCAACGGATGTGGATCGCACCAGCGCATGAGGATGTGGCCGCGAAAATTTAATTCCCTGCGTATTACAGGAATTGTTTTGATTATGCTCGCCGCTACAATTGGGGCTGGATCGGTTTGGATTTGGATGCACAGCCATGCCGCCTGGCAAAGCCATTTGCAGCGGGCCTTCAACAGCGGCCTTAGGCTGTCAGATATTCTTCGAGAACAGGCAAGCCCACCCTCTGATCTGGAGATCACCCAACTCAAACCAAATGATATTCTGATCGCAAATAAGGGAAAATTTGGGCTTTTGACCGATCAATCCGCAACGCCTTACGTCACGGTATTTTCGCTGAAAGTCAGCGGTCCGAAGCTGCGAACCCAAGAAACTTTATCGCTGGCAATTGTATCCTCAGATCTGCAATATCCAGTTAGAGAAATCGCCAAAACGAAAGACGGATCCGCGGCAGTTGCGCTTGGCGATGTGACCCGCTTATTGGCTTCATACTGCTCGGACCCGATCCTTTTTGCGCGTTATCAAGACGGGTATTGGTATAAAATCGACGGGTCGAAGGTTTGGGGCTGTGACGCCGCCCCCACAGACCGACGCCCGCATGCGGTGCTTTTGGCCTTGCTCGGGCTAGGGTTTTTGATTTTGCGCCTGCAAGATGTGGCCGCCAATTTTAGCGCCTATGCCGCGCTGCTCGGCGCGCAAAGGCGCAGTGATATAAATGAAACCTCACCGGTGGAAGGCCCCCTTGAACTGCTGGAAATCGCAAACCAGGTGGAAGCCTATCGAGAACGAGAACGAGACGCGCTGGAAAAGCGCGCGATGGTTCTTTCAGCCGTGAGCCATGATCTGGGCACACCGGCCACTCGGGCCCGGCTTCGAATCGCACTTATTGAAGATGAAGAGCTGCGACAAAAGCTTGAGCGGGATATCGATCAAATGACGCATATGATCGACAGCATATTAAATTATACGCGCTCAGAGCTAAGCGCAGAGCGGCCTAGACGGCTGTCTTTACGCGCCTTGATATCGGCCATCGTGGATGATTATCAAGATCTCGGCCACCCGGTTACGCTGGCGGCGGGACCCCCGGTGAAAATCAAAATGCAGCATAGTGTGTTTGATCGTAACCCGCGCAGCCGCGCTTTTAACATGGACGGGCTGCATCAGGTCATCGTGACCGCACGGCCACTGGCGCTGCGCCGCGCTGCCACGAATTTAATCGAAAATGCACTTAAATATGGCCGCCGCGCGCATGTGACGCTTGAGGCGAATGCCACCCAAGCACATCTGACCATCGCCGACCAGGGCGGGCGCATTGACCCTGAGTTAATCGCAAAGCTAACAACGCCTTTTTCACGCGGTGAGAATAGCAAAGCCAACCCTGGCTTTGGCTTGGGCCTCACGATTGTAGACACAATTGCAGCGCAGCATGAAGGCTCGCTCACCTTCGAGCAGGGGGCGCAGGGCTTAAATGTACGCTTTACAATTCAACGTTAATCCCCTGCTCGAGACAACCAAACAGCCCCCTGTTCAGAGCTTTCTTGACAGGCTTGAATAAACCACATTCCCGCCAGACCCGCGTCTAAATTGGGCAAAAGCTCACCCGCGCCGACGCCTGAGATTAAGTCGGCCGCGTCGCTATAGAGCGTTGCAAACCCCTCTAGATAGCCTTCGGGATGACCAGGGGGAATGCGGGTCCAATCGCCGGCAGTTTCTCCAAACCCTGCCCCGCCTCTGGTGAGCAGCTGTTTGGCCTGCCCAAAGCGCGTAAAGCTCAATTGATTTGGATTTTCTTGCTGCCATTCCAAACCGGCTTTCTCGCCATAAATCCGTAATGTCAGCGTATTCTCGCACCCTACCGCAACTTGACTGGCCCAAAGCATACCTTTTGCCCCCTTCTCAAACCGCAGCATAATATGGGCATTGTCATCCACACGTCGGCCATCCACAAAACTGTGCAAATCCGCACAAAGCGCTTGAGGCTGCAAACCCGATACAAAACTGGCCAAGTTTAAAGCATGCGTGCCGATGTCACCAATGGCACCCGCGCCAGATTTTTCGGGATTTACCCGCCAATCTGCCTGCTTGTTATCCGCAGCTTCGCTCAACCAATCTTGCGCATATTCCGCCTGAATCACCCGAATTTCGCCCAATTCGCCGTTTTCCACCAATTTGCGCGCCTGCCGGATCACCGGATAGCCCGTGTAATTATGCGTAAGAATAAAATGCGCCTTCGACGCCCTTACCGCCGCATCGATGAGCTGAGCTTGTTCAGACGTGGCCGCCAAAGGTTTATCACAAATCACGTGAATACCCGCTTCTAAAAAAGCTATGGCTGGCCCCGCATGCATATAATTGGGCGTGACGATGGCAACTGCATCAATCCCATCGGCGCGGGCGGCTTCTTGCACAGCCATCTCAGCATAGCTTTGGTAAGATCGCTTTGGGTCCAAGCCCAATTCCTTAGCCGAAGCCTCTGCACGCGCGGGGTGGGATGACAAAGCCCCGGCCACCAATTCCCAACGCCCATCAAGCCGCGCAGCCATTCGGTGGACGCCGCCAATAAACGCGCCTTGGCCACCGCCAACCATTCCTAATTTTAAAGCTTTCACAGCCCCAACATCCTTTTGATTTGCGCCTCATCACGCTCTGCCCCGGCAAAATCATCAAACGCTTTTACCGGCGTTTCGATCAAATGTTTTGCAATAAAGGGCGCACTTTCAGCCGCCCCTTGTTCGGCGGATTTCAAACAACATTCCCATTCCAATACCGCCCAGCTGTTATAGCCATATTGTGTCAGCTTGGAAAAAATCGCCGCGAAATCAACTTGACCATCACCCAAACTGCGAAACCGACCTGCCCGGTTGACCCAAGGTTGATAGCCTGAATATACGCCTTGGCGCCCATCCGGGTTAAATTCGGCATCTTTAACATGAAACGCATTGATCCGGTCATGATACAGGTCAATAAAAGCCAGATAATCCATTTGTTGAAGCAAAAAATGGCTGGGGTCATAATTGATTAAGGCACAATCATGCCCGCCTGTTGCATCCACAAACATCTCATATGTCGCGCCATCAAACACATCTTCACCAGGATGAATTTCGTACCCGATTGACACGCCATGCTCTTTATAATGATCCAAAATCGGCGTCCAACGGCGGCCCAGTTCGGCAAAGGCTTCTTCAATCAGGCCCTCTGGACGTTGCGGCCAAGGATACAGATAGGGAAAGGCAAGCGCTCCTGTGAAGGAAACAGAGGTCTTCAGGTTTAACCGCTGTGAAGCGATGGCAGCTTTTTTCATTTGATCAACGGCCCAAGCCTGACGCTTTGCCGGATTTTTTTGGCACGCCGCCGGAGCGAAGGCATCAAAGGCGATATCATAAGCCGGATTGACCGCCACCAATTGGCCCTGAAGATGCGTTGATAATTCGGTGATCTCTACACCGGCATCGGCGCAAATGCCTTGGACTTCATCGCAATAAGTCGTGCTTTCAGCCGCGCGATCCAAATCAAAAAGCCGCGTATCGAAGGTTGGAATTTGTACACCTATATAGCCAAGACTGGCGGCCCATTTCGTAATGCTCTCTAAAGAGTTAAACGGAGCTTCATCTCCGGTAAATTGCGCCAGAAAAATCCCTGGTCCTTTGATCTGCGTGCCCGTCATCATACGATCTCGCTGATCATGTTCAGGTGACGAATATTAACCGCGCAAGCGAGTAACCGATCAAGTTGGCTAAAGAGTGGCTGCAAGTGAGGCATCCCAAGGTGCGCATCCAAATCAGCCTGCGATCGCCAATTTTCATAAAATACAAATACGCAATGATCTTGAGCATCAACATGGAAATCATAATTAATGCAGCCCGTTTCTCGGCGAGTTGGAGCAACCTGTTTACTTAGAAGGGCAAGCAATTCCTCACGGGTTTCAGGTTTAGCCGTGACCGTTCCTATAATTGTGACATGAGACATAGCTCAAAACCTTTTTTGGCTAAGGGCAACTGCAAGGATAATGATGCCACCGCGAGCGATCAGTTGCTGGCTAAACTCAAGGCCCATCAAAATCAGACCATTATTGATGAGCCCTATCATCAACGCACCAACAATTGTTCCAATCACGGTGCCCTTTCCACCAAACAGAGAGGTGCCACCCAAAACTGCGGCAGCAATTACCGAAAGCTCATCACCCTCCCCCAGTTGAAAGCGACCCGACTGCAGTCGGCCTGCATACAACATACCCGCGATAGCAGCTGCGCTAGAGGATAGAACTAGGACGCGAAACTTTACTTGTGCGGTGTTGATCCCAGAGTAACTGGCCGCCTGTTCTCCGCCCCCGGTTGCTAATACGCGGCGACCAAAACTGGTACGGCGCAGCAGGAGGTGCCCAATGATACCAAATAACAGCATCCAAAACAGCAGAACCGGAATAGCACCGATTGAACCCCCTCCGAACCACCAAGCATACCCTTGCGAAAGTATCGGAACCGCTGCAGTATCTGACATCCACATTGCGATACCCTTAGCGACACCCATCATTGCAAGTGTTGTCAGGAATGATGGAATGCCAACCTTGGTTGTCAACCAACCGTTGAAAATACCTATGGCTATCCCTGTTGCCAACCCTGCTACTATCCCAGCAAAAGGCCCTGCCACAGATATGGCCATTGCAACGGTCACACTCGCAAGCCCAGCAACAGCACCAACTGAAAGGTCTATTTCACCCGCCGACAAAACGAATGTCATAGCGACCGCCATCACCGCAATCATTGTTGTCTGGCGGACAATATTAAGTAGATTATTTGGGTTCAAAAATCCTCTATCGTTCAGAGTGACCGCAAAAACAATAAAGATTACGACAAAGCCAATATAGATTATATTTTGGCGCCAATTTGCGAGGAACCACTTAAAAAACGTCGTCACAAGGGTTGTATCAGTGGCTGACATGGGAAACCTCCTGCCCTTCAATCAGAGCGTCTTGAATTGCTATCTGCAACCTTTGTTCTGCGACTTGCAAACGTTGGGTAGCATTTGAATTAATCTCACCTGGATCATCCAAAGCGGTACGTTGGATATCGGAGACGGCACGCCCATCCGCCATCACGATGATGCGGTCGCATGCACTCAGTAGTTCAGATAGTTCAGACGAAATCATCAAGATAGCCTTTCCCAATGACGCCAAGTCGCGGACCATCTGAATGATCTCAGATTTTGATCCAATATCGATGCCTGCCGTGGGCTCATCGAGAACGAAAACATCGGGATTAGCGGCTAACCACTTACCTATAACTACCTTTTGTTGGTTACCACCGGACAAGGTGTTGACAGCATGATCACGGCTACCGGTTTTAATTGATAGGTTCCCAATCTGAGCATCAGCCTGGTGACAAATTTCCTTCAGATTAACAAAACCAGCACTAGACAGTTTATCCAGAACCGCGAGGGTAATGTTATCGGCTACCGAATGATCTGGGATAACTCCTTGGGTCGCGCGTGCTTCAGGCACCAATGCCACACCAGCGGCAATTGCATCACTTGGACGCCGGATATTAACAGCCTGTTCATTGATTAGAATTTCACCTGAAGTAATCGGTTCTATACCTGCTATAAGTTTTGCAAGCGATGTCCGTCCGGAGCCCAATAGACCTGCCAACCCAACAACTTCACCTTTATGGATGCTTAGTGAAATATCACGTGGCTTATCCCGTCCACAAATACCTCGTAGTTCCAATGCAATATCACCACGAGCAACACTTTTACGTTCAACGTCGGCTAACCCAAGAGAACGTTTGCCAACGATATGCTCGATCATCGTGCCTATCGGTAAGTTTTCTATTGGCGCTGTCGTGACATGTTTGCCGTCGCGCAAAATCGTGGCACGATCAGCAATACGGGCAATCTCATCCATACGGTGGCTGACGTAAATAACAGCAACTCCGTCAGCTTTCAACTTACGTAAAAGCGTAAACAAACGCTCGACATCCGACACTGCGAGCGCAGTCGAAGGCTCGTCCAGAATTAATACTCTAGCGTCCTGAGAAATTGCTTTAACAATCTCAGTTAGTTGCTTTTGTCCGGCTCCAAGATTAGCAACAATCGCAGCCGGATCAATTTCCACTTCAAGTATCTTGAACAAATCAGCCGTTTTACGTTCAGCATCCGTGTCATTTATTAGGCCGTTTGATACTGTTTCTCGGGTTAAGAATACATTTTGAGCAACGCTCAAAGTCGGGACCAAACTCATTTCCTGATAATTCATAGCAATGCCTGCGGCGCGAGATGCCGCGGGCGTATGAATTGTAAGCGGGATACCCGCCACCTCGATGGCTCCAGAGTTAGGAACGTGGACTCCGTTTAGAACCTTCAAGATCGTTGATTTACCAGCACCGTTGCCACCCAATAGAGCATGAATTTCTCCAGAGAGCACTTCAAAATCAACGTTATCCAATGCTTTAACACCGCCGAAGTGCTTTGAAATACCTTTCATCCGGACGGCAACAGTTGACATCAGATCTGTTCCCATTTGCCAGTTTCACCCGACCGGAGTAATGCGTCCGCGACTTTTTCCGTTAAAAGAGCTTCTTCAAAATTGGGCGAAGGCTGAGAGCCTTCAACGATGGCTTTACAGAAATCGTAGCATTCGATGATCTTGGTTTCGCCGTAGCCAATTCCAAGTGCCGGAATAGGCCAAAGCCCCTCGCCGTAGGGATGCGCAGGACCAGTATAGACCGTACGAAAGCCACGCGCGTCACCTGGATCATCAGCAAACATAACCTGCAACTCATCACGGCGCTCGTAATTAAATAGAATTGAACCCTTGGTTCCATGAATTTCCAGAGTAATAAAGTTGTTACGGCCCCAAGCATTTCGGGTGGCCTCAATGCTGCCAATGGCACCCGATTTAAAGCGAACCATCGACATAACTTCATCGTCAACATCAACCTCAGAGCGTTCGGCATCAGAGGATTTATCCGACGCGCCTAGCTTGTCAATATTTCCCTGTTGGATGGGTCGAGTTTTGACGTAAGTGGAGGTTATTGCCTGAACAGTGTCAATTGGACCAACAAGATAGTGAGCCATATCAACAACATGAGTGCCAATATCGCCAACAGCGCCCGAGCCTGCGATTTCTTTCTGAAAACGCCACGATAACGGACCGTTTGGATCAGCAGACCAATCTTGCAAATAGGTGCCACGGAAATTGATCACATCGCCGATCTTGCCTTCATCAATGAACTTTTTTGCCAAAGCAACAGCTGGCGTACGGCGATAGTTAAAAGCTACCATTGTTGTGCAGTTCGAGGCGCGCGCTGCCTCAACCATGGCAACGCTTTCTTTAAGCGTTGAAGCTAAGGGTTTTTCACAAATAACATGCTTTCCCGCCTTCAGCGCTTCTATAGCGATCTCTGCATGAGCATTGTTGGGCGTACAGATATCAACAATATCGATATCGGGGCGATTAATGGTAGATCGCCAATCGCTTGATGCTTCATCAAATCCAAAGCGTTTGCGAGCTTCCTCGGCGGTCTCGTCAGTCAGATCTACTACTACTTTTCGATGGGGAACTGCCGGGGCGGGCCAGAAGAACATTGGCATTGCGGCATAGGCCATGGCATGTGCCTTTCCCATAAAACCGCCGCCAATCATAGCCACGTTCAAAGTCTTGATCATCGGAACACTCCGTAAAAAATTGGAAAGGGTGACCCTGCGGCAAGCTAGTGCACGCAGGGCCTTTTCTAGTTTAGTTCATGCTGCTCTGAATATTTTTAGTCGCGTCAGTGCGGTAAACCGTTTTCCAAGCTTCAAGCAGGTTGTCTTTACTAACCGGTAACGCTGGCAGGGCGACGAAAGCTGGAGCTGTTTTTTCCAAAAGGCCATAACCCGCCAGCATCGCTTCGGCGACGCCCTGATCAAATGGTCGCTGCGCCCCCAGACCTTTGACGAAGCCACCTTGAGCCATATTAATGGCAACGTTTTCACCTAAGTCGATGGTCGTAATTATAAGATCATTACGGCCCGCAACCCGTGCGGCTGAAATAACACCTTCGGCAGGAACGTCCCAAACTGCCCAAATACCATCTATATCAGAACGCGAAGTAAGCATAGCTGACGCTGCTTTTTCCGCATCTCCAGTGAAATCTGGACCGCCGATGCCCTGCTCAGCAACAATTTCAATATTAGGATAGTTTTCTTCAACAGTAACTTTGAACGCTTCATATCGCTGACGAGTGACGAAGAAATCTGCTGCATGGAAAACCAAACCAATCTGACCACCGTCTTCACCAAGAGCCTGTGCCATCAAATGGGCTGCAGCAACACCATTGCCATAGTTGTCAGCTGAAACAACTGAGATATAATCTACGCCCGCAGTCATACCTGGGGGTGTGTTTTCCATAAATACGATCTTCACACCAGCGGCGGCGGCGGCCTTATACGCAGCTGCTGTTGCGGCTGGGTCGGTCGGGACAGACACAATGATGTCAGGTTGGCGTGCCATAACTGTTTCGATATCAGCAACCTGCTTTTCAGGTTTAAAACCCGCATCAGTGACAGCAATCACTTCGACACCCATTTCTGCAAACTGAAATTTCAGTCCTTCGATTTGCGCGCGCGACCAGTCGTTACCTCCATAATGCATAACAATCGCTGCAGTGGCATTCATCGCTTTGATTTTCGCAATCTCTGCCGCATTCAAAGATAGGTCAGCAGCAGGGCTGGGGTCTTCCCCATTTGGACCTTTGGACAACACGCCTTGTTGAAGCAATGCCAAAGATGCAGCAGGATCTGCAACTGCTGTCATACTGCTAAATGCAATTGCCAATGCGGCAATCGAGCCCGTAAGTGCTCTATTTATAAACATTATTATTCTCCCAGAAAATGGGGCGTACCCCGTTAGAATGAAGTGATTAAGCTTGTTTAAGGTAGTCTATGCTGGCACGTGCCCCTTCGAGGGGTTTGTCCCAAGCATCCAGTTCCGTGCAGACCCAACCTGCGTAATTTGTCTCTCGCATGGCGTTGATGATTACGTCGGTCGACACGTCACCGCGATCTAGCGGTGTGAAAGCAAAAGGATCACGTTGGAGTCCTTTTAAATGAATGTAGGAAATACGGTCAGAAAGCTCACGAATGAGCTGTGCCGGATCTCCACCAGCAGCAGCCAAATGGGCTGTATCGGGGCAGAAATCGATGGCTGTTAAATCAAAGATACGATGTACTTCTTGAGGTTTTTCAACAATCGTTGAAAGATGCGGATGGTAGTGAGCTGTAAGATTTCGATCATCAGCGATTATTTTCACGCGATCCAAAGCTGCTCCAAGTTTGTCGTAGTCAGTGTCTCGAACTCCGTCAAAGCGCTTGGCCCCGCCCCCCACTACGAGATGCGGCGCATCCAATTCAGCAGCCCGATCGGCAGCGCGTGTAATTCGCGCCAGTTCTTCGGGTAAAATTTCGTCAAAAATAAAATTGGCGCCGGAGTACGTCGCAACGAGCGTCAATCCGTTATTGGCCAGCAGAGCTCGAAAATCAGCAGATTTATAATCGAGTAAATTGCCATCAAACAATTCAACACCTATATACCCGGCCTCTGCTATCTCGGCGCAGGCGCGATCGATATCCCCGAAAGTACGATAGCTAAGCTGCGTGATTGAAGTCACACCCTCCGCATTTCCACCGAGGCTCCCCCAGCAATTCGCCTGATAGGCCAATTTCCATTCGGTCATTTTCTTTTCCTCCAGTCAGCCAATTATGCTGTTGCAATAATGCATAAGCTTTAAAATAAACATTTGTCAATTATTAAAATGCATAAGTACATTATCTTTTGCATTTTATATGCAAAACTATAGGCTTGCCATGCAAATTTAACCCCACTATTGTCTTGAAATAAAATAAATGAGAGTGATAATTTCGTGGAAACGGACAAAGAAAACGCGAATCACGGCAAAACTAAAGGGCGACCACGTAACAGTGAGACTGCCACTTCAAGCCTTGTGGAAGTTCTAAATCTCGTACGTTTGGGCCATGCCACAACCCGTCAAGAACTCGAACGAGTCGGTGAATATGGCCGTGCAATTATTGCTGATAGACTGTTAACACTGAAAGACTTGGGCTTAGTTGACGAAAGCGAAACCGGCGTTGCAACAGGAGGTCGAGCACCACGCCTTGTCCGGTTGATGCAAGACAAAGGACGCTTAGCAGTCGTCACTTTAGATCAATCGGCAGTGGGTGTGGGCTTTGCTGACCTCAGCGGAAAATTAATATCTGAACATCATGAAATAATCGATATAACAAACCAAACAGTTACTGTTGAGAGGGTCTGTGCGCTTATAAATTGGATGCTGTCACGCCAAACGGTCCAAGCAGATTTTTGGGGAATTTCAATTTCAGTTCCTGGCCCGGTGATTGCAAACCCCAGCTCTTCATTCTTAACACAAACGCCAGATTTTTTACCTAACTGGGATAAGTCGAAACTTATTGAAGAACTTACGTCACGTTTTAAAGCGCCAGTTTGGATGCATTCCAATGTTGAAACAATGACAATGGGGGAATTGCACGGCGGCGCGGGCATTGACCAGCAATCAATGCTGTTTGTCAAAGTGGGGCAGCGTATTGGCGCCAGCTTGGTCAATGAGGGCGAAGCTTATCATGGCGCCGCTGGTGCTGTCGGTCTGATCGGGCACTTACCTGTCACGTACAATGGTAATACCGGCACCTTAGACGCGATGGCCGGTGCGGAGATGATTAAAACACGTGGAATTGCAGCTGCGGAATCTGGTGAGAGTGATCAATTGTCTTCAATTCTCTCACGTGAAGGCGGGTTGACTGAGATTGATGTATGTCAGGCAGCTCAAATGGGTGATAAAATAAGTACAGATATTATAGTTCAAAGTGGACGTCTAATTGGTGGGGTACTTGCTACCTTGACCAATATGCTCAATCCACAGCTGATCGTACTCGCAGGATCGATTGCTCAAACAAACGACATTCTGTTAGCAAGTGTCCGAGAGGCAGTATACGGCGCGTCACACCCTTTAGTTACTCGTGATCTGCGTATTCTAAGATCTCAAATGAGCGGCTCTGCTGCCCTTTTAGGTGCAGCAACTATCGGCGTGGAAGCACTTTTTGCACCATCTTTTCTAAAAGACTGGATAATATTAGGGACCCCAACAGAACATCCAGATTTCAAGTCAAAAATGGAAATTCATGACAACAAAGTAACGCACTCTGTCGATGCGCCACCGCCACCACCAAATATTGGAAGGAGACACGTATGACAATTGTCGGACTTGGACCCCATGGCGAAAGAGCATCACCCCCAGAACGAGTGACCTTGTTGCCTCAAGATATTGAAACAGCACGTACAAAAAAATTGCGCGTTGCAATTGTTATGCACACGGTTACAAGCGACTGGGCTAAGCACCTTGTACAGGGAATTGTTGGCTTGCTGGGAGAATGCGGCGCGATTGTCATTGAGGTAGTAGATTGCGCTTTTTCATCAGAAGTACAAATTGCCGCTCTCAATCGCCTGCGCGAAGAAGCTCCAGATGCCATCATTTCACTTCCCGTGGACAACACCACGGTGGCCGATGCCCACCGTGCAATTTCTCGCACTGGCATTAAACTGGTCTTGATCGACAACGTCCCGACCGGAATGCTTCCGGGAAAAGACTATGTTTCCCTCGTTTCTGCGGATAATTACGGCTTGGGAAAAATCGCCGCAGAACTTTTATCGTCTCATTTACCACAAAACTCGACCGCGGGATTGCTCGGCTATGATGCAGATTTCTTCGCAGCAAATGAACGTGAAATAGCTTTTATTCACTGGATGGAAATAAACCGGCCAGACGTCACTATCAAAACTGCAAGGTTTGCTTCTATTGAACATGCTGGAAAAGACGCGGAACGGCTGATTGATGACACATCAGGCATTTCAGGACTGTTTGTAGTTTGGGATACACCATGTGTTGATGTGATCAGAAAGCTATTAAAACGTAATCTCACATTACCAATATCAACGGTCGACCTCGGTCAGGAAGTAACAATAAATCTTGCACAAGGGGGCAATATAATTGGAATTTCCAGCCAACGCCCGTTTCAGCAAGGCGAGACTGCAGCAAAAACTATAATCACATCTCTTCTGGATCGGGGATGCCCAGATTGGGTTGCACTTCCAGGATTAAAAGTTTCAAGTTCAAATGTAATTGAAAGTTACCAGTTTATTTGGCGCAAACCTGCTCCTATGGATATATTGAGTGGATTAAACATCACAAAAACAAAATGACTTTATATATTTTTGGCTTGAGCCGTGTACTTAGTCATTTTCGATCATCTTTTAACCATGCCTCCTACCCCGCAAATCGGACACTGACGTAGGCTACGAATTGCTGTCTGCTGATCTTTGACGAAGAGGAGATCAGAGATGTCCAAACGGAAGCAGCATTCGCCTGAATTCAAGGCGAAGGTGGCGCTTAAGGCGCTGTAGGAAGCGCAGGCATCGTTGTTCTACGAATTCTCGCTGGAAGATCATGTCCCGCAAGATCATCTTTTGCGGTCGATTGATCGGCATCTCGATCTGAGCAGCATCCGGGGACATCTGGCAGATTTCTACAGCCACACGGGCGTCCATCGGTCGATCCTGAACTGATGATCCGCATGCTGCTTGTGGGATACTGTTTTGGCATCCGGTCCGAACGCCGCCTTTGTGAAGAGGTGCATCTGAACCTGGCGTATCGGTGGTTCTGTCGTCTTGGGCTAGTCGTCCTATGCCTTAAATTCCCTGATCTCACCAAACGGAATGAATTATCAGAGTGCTAAATATCAATTATCAACATTTCAGACAGAGTAAGATTGTCCGTCTATATCACCTGTCCAGCCCCACATAGCTAGAAGAGGCTCGTCAATCGTTATCATACTGTGAGGTTGGTTAGATTTATGATGTACGAAATTTTCTGGAGACCTCAGCTCAGGGGAACCATCATCTACACTCCAATAGGCTTCTCCAAGCAGAACCAAGTATAACTCCTCAGCTGAATGCCAGTGTTTTGGGTATGCGACATGGTCTAGCTGAAGGAGCAAGCCTACTCTCATAGACGGATTATCAATGATGCCTTTGGGGCCAATTATCTCACAGGCAAAAATACGTTTAGAAAACTCTTCGGGCAACTTTCCAAAGCCTGCCTCCCTCCATGACAGTAAATCTGAACATTGTAACAAAAGACTTATGAGATCTGATTTTCCATGTTGTAAAAAACTAGACAACGAAATGTCTACCGGCGCAGCCTCAAACACAGGGC
>Ga0255755_1001735_pt1 | contig 18810 bp, 20 predicted proteins | sample 011ome_18_FD_179955 | JGI IMG/M metagenome (GOLD analysis project Ga0255755, IMG submission 179955) | Coastal salt marsh microbial communities from the Groves Creek Marsh, Skidaway Island, Georgia - 011501BT metaG (version 2) | ecosystem: Environmental > Aquatic > Marine > Intertidal zone > Salt... | reverse complement strand
CCTTAATACGCTCTTGACCACGCTGCACCGGTCGCACCTCGCCAGCCAGTCCGACTTCACCAAAAATGATGGTTTTTTGATCAATGGGCTTATTCTTAAACGAAGAAACAATAGCGCAGAGGACAGCCAAATCAACACCCGGCTCCGATATTTTAACACCGCCCACGGCATTGATGAAGACATCTTGATCGTAACAAGCGATACCGGCATGCTTATGCAGTGTTGCTAGCAGCAGTGCCAAGCGATTATGTTCCAAACCGACTGAAAGGCGTTTTGGATTATTCGAATGCGAAACATCCACCAAGGCTTGAATTTCAATTAAAAGGGGGCGTGTGCCCTCTTGTGTCACCGTGATACATGTTCCACTAACTTTCTCATGATGGTGTGACAAAAATAATGCCGATGGGTTGGTAACCTCCTTCAGCCCTTTTTCCGTCATCGCAAATACACCCAATTCATTCACGGCGCCAAAGCGATTTTTCGCTGCCCTGATCATCCTAAAGCTGGAATGTGGATCGCCTTCAAAATACAGAACTGTATCAACAATATGCTCTAATACCCTGGGCCCTGCTAACGTGCCTTCTTTGGTGACATGGCCGACAAAAATCAATGTGATATTGGATTGTTTTGCTACTCTTGTTAATTGTGCCGCACACTCGCGGACCTGTGTTACCGAACCGGGGGCCGAACTTAATTCTTCCGAATAGATGGTTTGTATGGAATCAATGATAACCACATTTGATTGATGTTTTTCAATATTTTTTAATACATTTTCTAAATTGATTTCAGACAATATGGCTATGTCGGAAACTTCAAGTTCAAGTCGTCGCGCACGCATGGCAATCTGTTGCGAGGACTCTTCTCCACTTACGTACAACACATTAATGGGTTCCGCTTGATTTGTTAGCGCTGATAACGCCTGCAGCAGAATCGTTGATTTACCAATACCCGGGTCACCGCCGAGCAGAATAACTGCACCCCCGACCAAACCACCGCCGAGCACACGATCAAACTCACTAATGCCCGTGGTCTGCCGTATGATATTTTGCGTTTCAACGTCACTTAATTTTTGCAGTGTCGAGGTTTGCGCGATGGAAGCATAACGGTTAACAGATTTGCCTTCGATAATAGATTCTGTCAGGGTATTCCATGCAAAGCAATGCGGGCATTGCCCCTGCCATTTGGTCGACTGACCACCGCATTCGGTGCAATGGTAAGCAACCTTACTTTTCGCCATGCTGATATCCTAACGGTACCCGGATTGATGCCGACACCGCACATAAAAGTTCATAACCAACCGTGCCTGCATGCGCCGCCACTTCATCAACAGAGATCTTTTTACCCCACAACTCAACGTTACTGCCCCTGCCTGCATTTGGCATGGCAGTGATATCAACATACAACATATCCATCGATACACGGCCCAGTGTTTTGGTTCGGGCACCATCGACAATTACAGGTGTCCCAGTGGGAGCATGTCGAGGATAACCGTCGGCATAGCCTGCCGCCACGATACCCACGCGCGTATTTTTTTTTGCTTGAAACATGCTGCCATAACCGACCGACTGCCCTGCTTTTAAATGTTGTACCGCAATGATTTCCGAGCTCATGGTCATGACCGGTTTTAATTGCAACTTATCCACGTGTTGATCACTGAAAGGACTTGCACCATACAACATGATACCGGGTCGGACCCACTCCATATGTGATTCTGGATAACGAATAATGGCTGCCGAATTGGCCACCGAGCGCAGCTGATTTCGGCCCTCACAAATGCTTAAAAAATGTTGCATCTGCTGATCAATACCTGCAGCTTCATCAGCGGTAGCAAAATGCGTCATCAGTGTCACATTGTTAATCTTGTTATGGCTTAAAAGCTCATCAATCAAGGGGCTACTTTTATCGTATACAAACCCCAAACGGTTCATTCCTGTATTAAACTTCAGATGAATATCAAGGGGTTTTTTTATTCTGGACTGATCAATCATCTGAATTTGCTCATGATTATGAATCACTGCCTCAATATTCATGTTTGCACAAATATTCACCTCGTCTGCAGCAAAAAACCCTTCAAGTAACAATATCTTTTGCTCAAAGCCATGCTCCCTTAAATCAATCGCATCAGCGAGGTTTAATACAGCAAAACCGTCCGCCTCTTTTAACGCCATGGCAGACTCAATGAGTCCATGACCGTAAGCATTGGCCTTTAAAACAGCCATGACTTTACTGGCTGGGGCAAGTTTTTTTACATGGAAGAAATTCTGTTGTAACGCCTGGGTATCAACGGTTACTTGAAGTGGTCGCATGGGCGTTAGTAACCTATGTCATAACCTGGATTAGCATAGTTTTCAAACCGAGTATATTGGCCCAAGAATGTTAATTTAACCATACCGACTGGTCCATTTCGTTGTTTTGCTAACAGAATCTCGGCTAAGCCTTTGTCAGGTGACTCTGGGTTATACACTTCATCACGATAGATAAACATTATGACATCAGCATCTTGCTCAATGGCACCGGATTCACGTAAATCTGACATGACAGGGCGTTTATCAACACGTTGCTCCACACTTCGATTTAATTGCGATAATGCCACAACGGGCACATGCAATTCTTTTGCTAATGATTTTAGCGATCGTGATATCTCAGAGATTTCCGTGGCTCTATTTTCAGTCTGCTTTCCTATCGGTGCTGACATAAGCTGAATATAATCAATAACAATAAGACCCAGTTGTCCAACTTGTCTTTGCAAGCGTCTTGCTCTTGCTCTTACCTCAAAGGTGTTTAAGGCAGAGCCTTCATCAATGTGGATGGGTGCCTCATTCAACTGCCCCAAAGAATCTGTGAGTTTTTCCCAGTCATCATCATCAAGTTGACCGGTGCGCATTTTATGTTGGTCAACGCGCCCTACCGAGCCAATTAGTCGGGTGGTTAATTGCATGGAGGCCATCTCCATTGAGAACACAGCCACGGGCATTTTTTTTTCAATGGCAACGTGCTCCGCCATATTTAATGCCAAGGAAGTTTTTCCCATCGAAGGACGGCCAGCAATAATAATTAAATCACTCGGTTGCAATCCTGAAGTCATCTTATCCAGATCATTAAAGCCAGTTGGCATGCCCGTCACGTCACTGGCATTTTGCATACGCTGCTCTACACTCTCAACCACTTGTGGAAGCAGATGTTGAATGTCACTAAATCCAATATTGTCACGTTTCCCTGACTCGGCAATTTGAAATATTTTTGCTTCCGATTCATCCAGTAACTGCTGTGCATCTCGCCCTTGAGGTGAGTAAGCACTGGCGGCAATATCAGAACCGACTAGCGCTAAACTCCGCATAATTGAGCGCTCACGAATGATTTGCGCGTAGCCCCGAATATTCGCTGCGGTGGGTGTGTTTTCTGCCAACATACCTAAGTAAGCAATGCCACCCACATTTTTTAGCTCGTCACTTTTTTCCAGCGACTCCCCAACTGTAATAATATCTGCAGGTTGATTTGCCTCAATTACTTTAGCAATATGTTGGTATATAAGGCGGTGATCATGCCGATAAAAATCAATCTCACTCATGACGTCAGCAACCTTATCCAGCGCTTCGTTATCAATAAGTAAGCCACCGAGTAAAGACTGTTCTGCCTCAACGGAATGCGGGGGGAGTTTTAACTTATCAATTTGATCGTCAGCCATAATCAGATTATAGCGAATAAAAAAAAGGCTGCCTCATTTAGCAGCCTTAAAATTAAATTTTTTTTTATTCCTCAGCAGAAACAACCACGTTTATGTCGGTGGTTACCTCATGATGAAGGACAATGGTAATGCTATGTTCACCTAATGTTTTAAGGGGTCCGTCCGGCATACGAATTTCTGCCTTTTCCACTTTGTGGCCGGCAGCAGTTAATGCCTCGGCAATATCAAAATTAGTAACTGAACCAAAAAGCTTGCCATCAACACCGGCTTTTTGTTGTACCTCTAATTTAAAGCCCGCAATATCTTTTGCACGTTTTTCTGCCGCTTTAACTAATGCTGCTTGCTGTTTCTCAAGTTCAGCACGACGCGCCTCAAATTCAGCTTTATTTGCCTCGGTGGCACGCTTCGCTTTACCTTGAGGTAAAAGAAAATTTCGACCAAAACCGTCTTTCACATTCACAATATCGCCAAGGTCACCTAAGTTTGCGACTCTTTCTAATAAAATAACTTGCATCTTTATCTTCCCTAGTGTTTGTCTGTGTATGGTAGAAGGGCAAGAAATCTTGCGCGCTTTACTGCCGTTGTCAACTGTCTTTGATAGCGAGCTTTCGTGCCAGTAATACGTGCAGGAATTATCTTGCCATTCTCTGTAATAAAATCTTTTAGAAGATCGATATCCTTATAATCAACCTCTTTAATACCCTCGGCTGAAAAGCGACAATATCTTCTTCGTTTGTACATATCTCTTGCCATTATTTACTCCTGTTATTCAATGTGTGTAATGTGGAAAATGATTTGGTTTGACTTCTGTGATCTTTTTTCTAAAAATCCCTGAAAAACCTTTTTATCCCCCGGTTGCAAATTAAGCTTAGTTTGCTCACCGGCCACAATACAATTAATTTCTAAAAATACTTTTTTGTTAAATTTTGCTTCAGTCTGTTGAGACTCATGTTTTAACCTGAATTCTTTTAATGGAACCCCGGCTGGTGTAAATCGAAGTGGCTCAACATGAATAATCTCACCGGTAAGTGACAATTCATTCAATGACTAAGCTTCTACCTCTGCCACCACAACTTCATCTTTGCTGTCCCCGACCAACGATTTAGCTTTATCCTCTTTCATCATTGGCGATGGGCTCGTTATTGCTTTTTTAGTGCCAAACACTAAATGTCGCAAAACTGCATCATTAAATTTAAAGTTTTGTTCAAGTTCAGCCAGCGCTTCATGATTACACTCAATGTTCATCAGAACATAGTGCGCCTTGTGAATCTTTTGAATATGGTAGGCTAATTGACGTCGTCCCCAGTCCTCAAGACGATGGATCTTGCCTTTGTGGTTCTTAACTAAAGTTTGTAGACGTTCAATCATCGCAGGCACCTGTTCGCTTTGATCAGGATGCACGACAAATACGACTTCGTAGTGTCTCATTGAATCTCCTTATGGTTAATAGCCTCCTAAACGTTAGTGAGGCAAGGATTTAAAAAGAAGTTATTATAGCGATGTTTCTTTAGAAATCAATGGTTTTAACTTATATTCGGTCTTCAATACTGGCACCATAAACACGGGCTTTTAAATATTTAATCTGATCTCGTATGTTTGCAGCCAGTTCAAATTCTAAATTTTTCGCCGCTTTTTGCATGGCTTTATCCAATTTATTAATCTCCTTGATCATCTGCGGCTCGGTGAAGTCCTCATATTTTCTGTTCTCTTTTCGCGTGGCTTGATCACGTTTAAATTCTTCAGCATCCTCAGGGCTCTCAATAATATCCTTGATTTTTTTCATAATCCCTTTCGGTGTAATGCCATGTTGTTTATTAAACGCCATTTGTTTAATGCGCCGACGGCTCATTTCGTCCATCGCTTTTTTCATGCTTTGGGTAACTTTGTTGGCATAAAAAATAACGCTACCATTGAGATTTCGCGCTGCACGACCGGCTGTTTGAATTAATGACCTTGAGGAGCGGAGAAACCCTTCTTTATCTGCATCCAGTACCGCGACCAGTGAAACCTCTGGGATATCAAGTCCCTCCCGCAGCAAGTTAATGCCAACCACCACATCAAACTTACCAAGCCGCAGGTCACGAATAATTTCAACCCGTTCAACCGTGTCGATATCAGAATGCAAATAGCGCACCTTAATTGCATGTTCCGTCAGGTAATCCGTTAAATCTTCCGCCATGCGCTTGGTAAGAGTTGTCACCAGCACGCGTTCATTACTATCGACACGTTTTTTAATTTCACTTAATAGGTCATCAACTTGTGTATCTGCCGACTTTACAATGACCTCTGGATCAACCAAACCCGTCGGTCGAACGACTTGCTCAACAATTTTTTTGGCATGCTTTTCCTCGTAGTCTGAAGGAGTTGCTGAAACAAAAATACATTGCGGCAAGATCGCTTCAAATTCTTCAAATCTTAAGGGGCGATTATCATGCGCTGAGGGTAAGCGAAAACCATAATCAACTAAATTTTCTTTTCTTGCCCGGTCGCCTTTTGACATACCACCAATCTGAGGAATAGTAACGTGGCTTTCATCAACAATCATAAGTGCATTGTTAGGTAAGTAATCCAATAACGTTGGGGGCGCCTCCCCCGGTTTACGGCCCGATAAATGCCGGGAATAGTTCTCAATACCTTTACAAAAACCAATCTCATTTAACATTTCCAAATCAAATTTTGTCCGCTGTTCAATGCGTTGCGCCTCAACTAATTTTTTTTCTTCAATATAAAATTTGATACGCTCATCAAGCTCAATCTTAATTTTCTCAATGGCGTTCAGTGTTGTTTCCCTTGGAGTCACATAGTGACTTGATGGGTAAACCGTGAAGCGAGGAATCTTTTTAAAAATTTGTCCCGTCAATGGATCAAAAGTGGTTAATGATTCAATAACGTCATCAAATAAACTCACACGAATGGCCGTCTCAGAATTTTCTGCTGGAAAAATATCAATCACATCACCACGTACACGAAAACAGCCTCGAGAAAAATCAAAATCATTTCTTTCATACTGCATTGAAACAAGGCGCAAAATAATATTGCGCTGCAGCAATTTATCACCAACCTGCATATGCAAAACCATTCCTTGATAATCGACCGGATCACCAATGCCATAGATGGCTGAAACCGTTGCTACAATAATACAATCATTGCGCTCTAGCAGTGCTTTTGTCGCCGATAAACGCATCTGTTCGATGTGGTCGTTAATACTAGAATCTTTCTCTATATAGACATCCCTGCCGGGCACATAGGCTTCGGGTTGATAATAATCGTAGTAGGAGACAAAATACTCAACGGCGTTATGCGGAAAAAATTCTCTGAACTCTGAGTATAGTTGCGCCGCTAATGTTTTATTAGGTGCCATAACGATTGCCGGCCTTCCCGTTCGCGCCACTGCATTTGCAATCGTAAAGGTTTTACCAGAACCTGTTACCCCTAGTAAAGTTTGAAATTTTTCACCCTGATTAATTCCCTCTATCAACGATTCGATTGCGGTTGGTTGGTCACCAGCGGGGTCAAAAGGTGAAAATAGCGTGTAAGGACTATTTGGAAATGTTAGGTTCAATGTCATAATTTTCTAAAAGAAAATATTTTAACAGCTATCGAACTTTCATGGCTGCACTGAGTCATTTAATAAATATATATTTAATTATCTGTTCACTATGAAAACATTAAGCAGCCTCTTACTTCTCCTGTCTTTCTCCACTTCTGCATTTGCTTTTAATCAAGCCAAGCTGATGGATGCATGGGTCTCCGTAGTGATGATTCGAGGCTACACCGATAATGGCTCATTAGCTTATGGTTCAGGGGTCATTATTGGCGAAAACGAAGTCGTTACCAATTGCCATGTATTACGAAAAACAAAAAAACCTTGGGTGTCTCAAGGTGAATATTCTTTTTCTATTACCTCCGTCAAAGCGGACACATGGAAAGATCTTTGTTTGTTAACAGTATTTAACCTCAATCGCACACCTGTGCCCATTGGGAATAGTAATGATTTAATTAAAGGTCAAGAACTGGCGGGTATTGGTCATTCGAATGGAGCACCCGTCCCGTTAACAACTGGCGGCTATGTTATCTCTACCTATGATATGAGAGAAGGTGGCCGCATTATTTTAAGCTCGGCGAAATTTCGACTGGGTGCAAGTGGAAGCGGTTTATTTGACATGCAAGGAAATTTAGTCGGTATCAATACCTTTAAAACTACCGGTTACGGCTCCTATTATTCGGTTCCAGCTGAATGGATACACGATGTCAGAAAACAGCCTGCCACTAATAATTTTCCCATCCAAGGCAAGGCTTTGTGGGAAGAGGATGAAGACAAGAAACCTTTTTTCTTAAAAATTGCTATTCCCAAAGTAAAAGAAAATTGGCAAGAACTTTTAGGTATTACAACGAGTTGGGTTGAGCAAGAAGCCAATAACACCGAAGCATGGTTTGAGTTTGGCTATGCAAATGAAATGTTGAAAAATTACCAACTCGCATTGGATGCCTATCAAACCTCAATAAGTAAAGACAGTAATAATTCGGATGCACTTTTTCGTTCAGGTGTAATTGAGAATTTGCAAGGCCACAACGAAGAGGCCATCTTGATTCATGCGGCACTTGAAAAAATGAACCCTGCCCGAGCCGATGAATTAAAAGAACTCATTTTGATGCAATAAATTTTTAATTTGTGAAAAGTTATTTTTTAAGTAAAATTATACAAACAATTTTTCACACAATTTAGGATCACATTGTCAAAACCACCCCTCTCGGATTGCGTCAATCGAATTGAAGAATCGCCAACCTTGGCCATTACGGCAAAAGCCAACAAGCTAAAGTCCGAAGGCAAAGATATCATTGGCCTTGCTGCAGGTGAACCCGATTTTGATACCCCTGATTTTATAAAAAATGCGGCAATTCAGGCAATTCATGAGGGTTTTACTAAGTATACTGCCGTTGCTGGCACTCCCTCATTAAAAAAAGCTGTCATAGAAAAATTTAAACGTGACAATCAACTTCAGTATCAATCCAATGAAATTATTGTCGGTGTCGGCGGTAAACAATGTATTTTTAATTTATGTTTAGCCTTATTAAATGAAAATGATGAAGTTATTATTCCAGCACCCTACTGGGTTTCCTATGTCGATATAGCACAACTTACTGGTGCTAAACCTGTCGTAATTCAGTGCGACATTAATCAAGCTTTTAAGCTTTCACCAGCACAACTCGACCAAGCCATTAATAAGAAAACAAAATTATTTTTAATTAACTCACCATCCAACCCAACCGGCGCCGTCTATTCTGAAAATGAACTTAGAGCGTTGGCAGATATTTTGTTAAAACACCCGCATGTTTATATCGGTACGGATGATATCTATGAGCATATCAACTTAAATGGTCAGCCTTTTAAAAATATTTTAATGATTGAACCTAAATTGAAAGACCGTACGATAATCCTCAACGGTGTCTCAAAAGCTTACTCGATGACGGGATGGAGAATTGGTTTTGCGGCAGGCCCTGAAGAGATTATTTCTGCCATGACAAAGCTTCAATCACAATCCACATCAAATCCAACCTCAATTTCCCAGGTTGCTGCGGAAGCCGCCTTGCGCGGCGATCAAGACTGCATCAAACCGATGCTTGAAGCTTTTATAGAGAGGCATCACTATGTATTGGAGACATTAAATTCAATTAAGGGCATTCAATGTTTACCGTCCGAAGGGGCTTTTTATGCTTTTGCAGATGCCTCGGAAGCAATCGAAAATTTATTTAACAAACAAAAAATAAAAAGTCGCAGTGACCTTGCTTTGTCAGAATATTTGCTCGATAAAAAAGGAGTGGCCATTGTGCCAGGTTCAGCCTTTGGCTCGGAAGGTTATTTTAGGATTTCGTTCGCCACCTCTATGGAAAATTTAAAAGAAGCACTCAGCCGAATTAAAGAAGCATTAGAATCATAAAATTTTAATTTCCCTTTTTGTAAAAAAAGCATAAAATCAAATCGAATTTAAATGTTGTTCGTAAGAATTACAATTCAACCAATTGCTATTGAGTGTAGCTCCCAAGATAGATAAATAAATTCATATTTTTAACGCTTTTTTTAAAGGATCTAAAATATGTTTAAAAAACTCTTCCTTATTTTTCTGATGTTGTTTTCAATCAATATCTTCGCAGATGACCATGAAGGTGCAGATGAGATGGATACTGATACAGAAACAGAAATCGAAACAGCCGAAGACGAGGAATAAGAAAAGGCCACCTTCGGGTGGTTTTTTTTAATTTACGCTGGCTAAAAATTCGGTGTCGTAAGGTAGATCATTAAAGTAACAATGATAATACCGGCAAGATTGATAAAAATGCCTGCCCTAATCATGTGTTTAATTTCAAGCCTGCCTGAGCCGAAAATAACTGCATTTGGTGGGGTCGCAACAGGTAACATAAATGCGCAACTTGCTGCCAAAACAACGGCCAAGGTCAGTATATTTTGATTGGCGCCCACACTGACTGCAACGGCGGCGGCAATTGGTAGGAAGGTTACCGTGGTAGCGGTATTTGAGGTAATCTCTGTCAAAAACACAATAGCAATAACAATCACTAATAGAAGAACAATGGTTGGCGCGGTGGATAAAAAAGTTAAGCTCGAGCCTAACCAAGCCCCCAAACCTGAACTAATAATAGCGGAAGCTAAAGAAAGCCCTCCCCCAAAAAGAAGGAGCAATCCCCACGGTAAATTTTTAGCCTGTTCCCAAATTAATAATTCCGTTGATTTGTTCTGCGATGGAATGATAAAAAAACTAACTGCTGCCATGATGGCGATACCGGCATCTGTCAATCCAGAAAAAAAAGGTAACTGATTTAACTGGCTTCTAAAAATCCACGCGCTTGCAGTAAAAAGAAAAATAATAAGGACTTTCTTTTCATCAGCCGTCATTTTTCCTTGCGCTTGTAACATCTGTTTGAGTTTCTCTCTCAATTGAGTGTCTAATTTAATTTTTATTGGATAGATTAGATGGGTCAAAATAAACCATGCTGTGATTAGCATGACGAGTGATATCGGCAAGCCAATCTTCATCCAGTCAAAAAAAGATATCTGTATGTTATAGGTCTCTTGCATAAAACCAGCAAAAATAATGTTGGGTGCTGTGCCAACCAATGTTGCCATACCGCCGATAGTTGCCGCATAAGCGATGCCTAACAACAATGCAATTTCAAAATTTTTCTTATTTGTAGTATTAGATTCTGTCACCATTTCTAAAACACTCTTGGAAATAGCAAGCGCGATGGGAAGTAACATCAAGGTGGTGGCTGTATTTATGATCCACATACTAATCATGGCTGAAATGAACATAAATGCAGCAACCAAATTTGCCCCCGTTAAACCAACCCGACATAAAATATTGAGCGCTAACCGTCGATGTAAATTTGAAGACTCAATAGCTAACGCAAGAATAAATCCGCCTAGAAAAAGGTATATGTTTTGATTTGCGTAAGGCGATGCAATTTCTTGAAAACTACCAATATTAAAAGAAGGAAATAAGATAAGGGGTAACAATGCGGTAATCGGCAACGGAATAGCTTCGGTCCCCCACCATACTGCCATCAAAACTGCGGAGGCTAAGACGTACCACCCTGCCACAGGAATTGATGTAGGATGCGGGCTTAGAATAATAGAAAAAAAAAGAATTAAACCTAGCCAAAAACCTCTTTTTTTATATGCTTGCAAGATTTAAAAAAGTTTTTCCAAATTATCAATAACATCTTCGACATCATCTTTAATGTCTTCTAAGTCCTCAATGTCTTCTATATTTTCCAGTTCCTTAATTTTATCAACTTGGTCTTTAATGCGATTTACTTCTTTTTTAATTTTTGACTCAAGCTGCTCTAAATCAATATTTGTAACTAACTGTTTTTCAATGGCCTCGACCAAAATTTTTGTAAGCTCTTCAGGGCTTACGCCACCTTGTGTTAAACCGATATTTCTCAATTCAATATCTGGTAAATCTAACTCTATTTTTTTGTTACCCAAAAGCGGTAACCAAACCTCTACCTCGGCATCACTAATAACTAGCCTCTTAATAGTAAATTTTTTCTTGGCGTGTGATTCGTTTTCAATTTCTGACGAGGGTGCATTTTTTATTTCTGCCGACGCTAAATTACTTAGTGAGGAATTGGTGTTATTTTTAATGACATCAAAGTTGGTCGTAGATTTATTTTTTTCATAACGAATATCAACATCATCGAAGGTAATTTCTTCAATAATCACGTTATCATCGAAAATGCTACTGGTATCAATATCAAGTTTAACCTCTTCAAACTTTAGGGCATATTTTGATTGAAAAGAGGCTGGATTTCCCAAAATAAAATCTTCGAATTCTGCCTTTCCTTCTTTAAGGTTTATTTGTACTTCCTCAAGCTTAACGGTTGTTTTGGTTAATTCAGAACCATAGAAAATAATGGCTTCACGGACAATTTCATTTAAATTATTTTTTAAAAAAAAGAAGCCCGACAAACCTACTATTAAAAGAAAAATAAGCGACCATATTATTTTTCGTTGCATGTAAATCCTTTTACGTTTTATTTAATTTGATAACATTTTTTGATAAATGAACTTCAGCTAAAAAACATACCAAGCCAATGATAAGAGAAATCATAGCCAGAATAAATAATAGCGTGATCAATTGATCCATATTAGAAAAAATTTCTGAGGATATAAATATTGATGCAATTAACGTACAAACCAATAATGCTGACAGAGTGGTAAGGGCAATCGCCCAATGTGTCCATTTTGATCTCAATAATAGATAGTTTAATTCAACCTCTTTATCGCTAATGTTAGGACTGCCTTCATTTAAAATACGAAAGCGATCAACAATACGTGACAGTCGATTTGCCATAACCGATAGAATTGCCCCAATCCCAGTCAAAAGAAAAGCTGGTGCGACTGCCATTTGAATAATGCCAGCTATGTCCATTAAATAATCCATTTATGTAGCATCTCCCAATACGCTTTTTAAATAAGCTATAGTAATATTTTTAAAAAAAGGAACTTGATGATTATTTCATATGCCGCATTAAAAGAAAAATCTAAATTAGAAAAATACGAAATTACTTTACCAGCATTAGAAGATAATCAAGTAGCCATCAAAGTAATCAATTGTGGTATCTGCCACAGTGATATAAGTGCTATTGATAATGCTTGGGGGGCGTCCAGTTATCCTCTGATTGCAGGCCATGAGGTCATTGGTCAGGTCAGTGAAATTGGCTCACAAGTGAGTCAGCACAAAATTGGCGATGTTGTAGGTTTAGGATGGCATTCTGGCTATTGCCATGCATGCGAATATTGTCACAATGAAGATTACAATTTTTGCGTCAATACAAAAAAAACTATTTTTAGTCAGCATGGCGGCTTTGCAGAGTTTGTTCATGCCGATGAAAAAAGCGTTATTCCCATTCCGCATGGGTTAGACTTGGATAAAGTCGGTCCGTTGCTTTGCGGTGGCATTACTGTCTACACACCAATTGTTGAATTCGGTATTGATCATAAATTTAAAGTTGGGGTCATTGGTATCGGTGGCCTTGGTCACATTGCGCTTAAATTTTTCAAAGCGTTAGGTTGTCATGTCACTGCCTTTACTAGCAGTCTAGATAAATCGGCCTCAATAAAAGCAATGGGTGCAGATAATATTATTAATTCATTGAATAAAGAGGAGTTAAATCACCATCAAGATCAATTTGACTTTATTATCTCAACTGTTAATCAAAAGTTAAATTGGAACACCTACCTTGGTTGCTTAAAGCCCAGAGGTCGTCTGCATATGGTTGGTGCAACTCTTGAGCCCCTCGATCTCAGTGTTTTTAATCTTATGAAGGGGCGAAAATCGGTATCAGGCTCCCCCGTTGGCAGCCCAAAAAATATTATGAAAATGTTAGATTTTGTTGCTCAATATAAAATTTATCCAGATGTAGAGATGTACAAATTTGAGCAAATAAACAAAGCTATTGATGCTGTAAGACACAACAAAGTTCGCTACCGTGCAGTAGTTAAGTGGTAGCATTAATTAATCACCAAAAAAGGAATCACCTCGTATGGCAAAAATAATACTTGTTGATAACGGCATAACCTTTGATGGAGATACTCTTAAAAGTAAACCCCTTGGTGGTGCAGAAACTGCATTTATTTCGCTGGCAGAATCTCTTGCTGAGCTTGGTCATGATGTAATTATTTATAATAAATGCAATACTGAGATACAAAAAAATAAAGTAAATTGGAAACCGCTTGGTCAAATGAGAGATCAATCATGTGATCTTTATATTGCCAACCGATCTCATTCTCTTTTAGAACTTTTTCCCAAAGCAAAGCATAGAATTTTTTGGATCCATAATCCTGCAAATTATTTATTAAAGTGGAGGTATCTCAAGCCACTTTGGAAGTGGCGTCCAATAATTATTTTTTCTTCTCAATTTCACGTTGACTCGCTACCAAAATGGGTACCAACTGGAGGACGTTTAAATATACCTTATGGTATTTCATCTGATTTTATTAATACCACAAAATTAAAAAAAGCTCCAAAACCTAAGGCTATTTTCACATCAAGCCCCCTCAGGTCTCTTGAGTGGCTTTTAACTTTATGGGAAGAAAAAATATTTCCAAAAATACCTAATGCCGAACTTCATATTTTTTCAAGTCCCAAAACCTATGGAGAGCATGGTGATCAAAGATTGATCTTGATGAATCGAATTCTTAATTTAGCAAAAAAACTTAAGCGTAAAGGGGTTATTTTAAGAGACCCTTTACCGAAAAAAAAATTAGCAAAAGAAATTAATCAATCTCGCGTCATTTTATACCGTGGGGACCCTGGCGAAACATATTGTCTTGCGATAGGCGAATCACAAGCCTGTGGTGTGCCCGCCGTTGTTCAAAATATTGGTTGCGTTGCTGAAAGGGTTGTTGATAAAGTTACAGGGTATGTTGCTAAAGATGATGAGGATTTTTGTGAAAATGCTATTGAAATTCTTTCTAATGACCTTAAATGGAAAGAGATGCATGAGGCTGCAATAAGACTTCAGAGAAACTGGACCTGGAAAAATGCTGCAATAGAAATAGAAAAATTAGTTAAATGAAAAAGAACTTAATTAAATTGATATGTTAATTCAAGACAAAATAAAAATATCAGCTGTTTTAAATATTCACAATGAAGAAAAACAATTAGAAGATTGTTTAAAGTCATTAAATTTTGTTGATGAAATTATCATAGTTTTAGACAAATGCACTGATAAATCCAAAAATATTGCTCAAAAATATACCAAAAAAATTTTTGAAGGATCTTGGCATATAGAGGGAGATCGAAGAAATCTTGCTATTAGCCATGCAAGTAATGAATGGGTTTTTGAAATAGATGCTGATGAGAGAGTACCAAAAGCATTAGCAGAGGAAATTATAAAGACAGTCCATATAAATCATGCAGATTGGTATCCAGTTTTAGTTGATAATTATATTGGAGGAAAATTAGTAAAATATGGATGGGGTGCTTATTTTGGACGTAGTGCTTATCCTGGTTTATTTAAAAAAAATTGCAAGGTATGGGGTAAACAACGGGTTCATCCGCAAATAAATCTGAGTGGAAAAAAGGGGGCTCCTTTGAAGAATAGTATCATCCACTTTATAGATAATGATATTTCAGGCTTAATAAAAAAATTAGATTCATATTCTTCTGCAAGAGCAAAAGATATTTTAGAAAATAGTGACGGGGGGTCTTTTTTTAAAAACATCACCAGAATATTTTCTCGCTTCTGGAAATGTTTCATACTAAGAAAAGGTTATAAGGAAGGTAAATATGGTTTTATTATTGCATTGTTTGCTGGTCTCTACCCTATTCTTTCATATCTTAAAGCTTTTCTTGATGAAAATAAAAAAAAATAGTCTGCTTCGTGGAATTATGTCCCGCAGAATGTTTGGTAGCTCGAGTTTGGGTTGATAGGAGATTTTCGATAGATTTCATTTGATGATGACAATGAGAATGGACTTTCCAGGGCAGAAAGTAGAGTGCCAAAAGAATTCATATCACCCTTTTCTGCAGCTGCCAAAGCCTCTTCAACATAATGATTATAGGGAACCACTACAGGGTTATATTTGCGCATTAAATCCAATGCTATTTCGATTGGCTTGGCGTTTCTTAATAATCTTGCTTGCCAAAGCGAATGCCATTTTTTAAATGTTAAAGAATGATAATTTTCATTTTCTGATAAATTGTTATAGGTAAAATCTCGGAAAGTGCTTGTAAAATCGGCTTTTGAAGTTTCCATCCACTTTAAAAGGTTTTGCACTAGAGTAAAATCAGCATCTTCTTCGCCAAACAACCCCAGCTTGGCGCGCATACCTGAAATCCAAGCATTATTAAATGCATTTGCGTACCCATCAATTGCGTCCTCTGCCAACTTAATTGCTGTATTGGCATTTTTATGTAAAAGCGGTAATAGACTTTCAGCTAACTTTGTAAGATTCCAGTGTGCCGCATGTGCCTGACTTCCATAGCTGTAGCGTCCATGATGATCAATTGAGCTAAATACCCTGCCTGTAGAAAAAATATCCATGAATGCGCAAGGACCATAATCAATCGTTTCGCCACTGACAGTCATATTGTCAGTATTCATAACGCCATGAATAAAACCAACATGCATCCATGAAGCAACGAGTTGGGCTTGCTTTGCAATAACTGCTCTAAGAAAGCTCAAATATGGGTTTTCCTCACTACTAAGTTCAGGATAATGTCGTGCTATTGCATAGTCAGCCAATGTCTTAAGATCTTTATGAGCAAGCATTTTATTGGCGTACTCAAAGGTCCCTACTCTTATATGGCTTGCGGCCACCCGTGTCAGTATTGCGCCCTGCAGTAAAGATGAACGAATAATGGATTCACCGGTTGCGACGACGGCTAGGCTTCTCGTCGTTGGAATATTAAGCGCATGCATCGCTTCACTAATAATATATTCTCGCAACATGGGGCCAAGAGCAGCTCGTCCGTCACCATTCCTTGAATAAGGTGTTTGACCTGAACCTTTAAATTGAATATCAAAGCGCTGCCCATTTGGTGCAATTTGCTCACCAAGCAAATGTGCTCGTCCATCCCCAAGAATTGAGAAGTGGCCAAACTGATGGCCCGCATATGCTTGCGCAATAGGGTTTACTTTTTTAGGTAGCTTATTTCCAGAAAAAAGCTCAGCAAGTATTTCATTATCATCATCGGCTAAATCAATACCGAGTGCGTTTGCTAATTTTTTATTAAAAATAATTAACTTGGGAGCATTGACGGGGGTTGGTTTTATGCCCGTATAAAATTTCTCTGGTAAATCAGCATAAGTATTTTCCAATTGCCAGGCATCTATAGCATTCATATTCGCGTTAAGCCTTGTTAGCAATGCAAAACTAGAGCTTTGACTTCTTCATTAAATAAATACTTAAACCTAAAAGCACAGAAATAATGATCTCAATAGCTATTGCCCGAGTAAGGTAGTCTGCTCCATGGATCAATCCAGCATAAATTCTAAAAATTGCAGCAGAACCCAACAAGCTGAGGGTCGTGTAAAGCCAGACATGTTCATTTCGATAAGCGCCGATACAAGCCATCAAGCCTGCAGTAAAAAAGAAGGCGGTAAAATCGCCTATTTGTGTATTCATCCCCATGGTGGTGTCTCCGGGTCCTTCCACCAAAACCATACCCAAACCAGCAGCGGCAGATGCGGGATCCAATATCCAACGTATGGCTGAACTAAGCATAAACAAGCCGATCACTCCAGCTATCACTCTTGCAATCATAAATTTTCCTTTTATTTAATTGGTTTAACCTTATACGAGATTAACATTATTCTAATATAAGTAAATATTTTACAAGAATCATATAAAAAACCCCTGCTTAATCAGGGGTTTAGATTTTTGTTGAATGGTGGAGCTGGGGTCAGTCGGACGTATGTTCGAATCACCATAAGTTATAAACGTTTGATTACTGATCTCCATATGATGCTTTTATAAGAGTCATGCATGCTTCACTTAACTCTTTTGCCGATTTGTTATCTTTTCTCAAAAGGATTCCCGCAACATTTGTTTGAGCAAATCCAACTTCATCATCAAAACTTACATTAGCTGTTTTTGGATATCCGCAGAATTTATCTACTCTTTTTGCATGAATTTTCCATGTGTTATCCATGGGTTGTTTTTGCATTTCAGCTATATATTCCATTACTGCAAAACACTTTGTAGCATTAATTTTATACCCATTGCTTAAAGTCAGATTACTGATGCATTTAGGTTCTGGAAGTGTTTCTTTAGGTGGCTCATTTTTAGTAACCTGTTCTTCTTTTACAATATTCTCTGATGGGGCACTTTCATCATTAACAATATTAACGGAAGATTTTGAGGATGTTTCTTTTTCTGCAGGTGGTCCGAAAATAGCCATCAATGCAAGAAAGCCAAATATATACAAGACTATTTTTTTCCACCTCGGTAATGCTTTGAATTTATCTTTAATGCCAGCCATTAGATTCTCCTAATTAACATAATCTAATCCCATATTACAGCGCATAAAAAAATTATCAACCAAAGGGTAAAGGTCAATACTTGGATGTATATCTTTAGCATCAACATATGCCTCATAACATAACTCTTCTGCTTGGCCTCCTATATGGTTTTGTCTTAATAATAGCCATGATTGTTTTAATTTCTCGATAATGTCGAATCGACTTTCACAATCAACATTAATTTTATTTTTATCCTTGTAAGAAGATTCACTACAGACCATCTCAACAGCACCAATATTTATTGCATAAAAGCATAGGATCAAAATTGTAACCTTTTTCATAATACATTTACCTTTCCTGGTTCTTATGTTTATCAATGGTAACAGAGTAATTTTTATCCCTATTAGTATCTAATGCCAAAGGTATTACGAATGTTATTACGATTAGCTATTTTTTGTACTCTAGAAAAGATAAAACCCTCTGATATCAAGGGTTCTAGATGGTGTTATGGTGGAGCTGGGGGGAATCGAACCCCCGTCCGCAAGCCCTCTACAGGCAGTTCTACATACTTAGCTATGTTGTTTATATTTAACTTTTACTTCACCAACAAGCAAGCAAATGTAAAAGCGAGTTAC
>Ga0255755_1001731_pt1 | contig 18849 bp, 19 predicted proteins | sample 011ome_18_FD_179955 | JGI IMG/M metagenome (GOLD analysis project Ga0255755, IMG submission 179955) | Coastal salt marsh microbial communities from the Groves Creek Marsh, Skidaway Island, Georgia - 011501BT metaG (version 2) | ecosystem: Environmental > Aquatic > Marine > Intertidal zone > Salt... | reverse complement strand
TTAAGGACGTTTCTCTCGATATAAAAAGTCAATCTTTTACAGTTTTAGTTGGACCATCTGGTTGTGGTAAATCAACAATGCTAAGAATGATTGCAGGATTAGAGGACATTCACTCAGGAACTATCTCTATTGATGGGCAAGTGGTAAATGATTTACCACCAAAGCAAAGAAATATTGCAATGGTGTTTCAGTCTTACGCTTTGTATCCACATATGACAGTTTTTGACAACATGGCTTTTGGTTTAAAATTAGAAAAAAGATCTAAGGATGAAATCAATGACCGCGTTCAAGAAGCTGCAAGAATTTTACAAATAGAAGATTATCTTCATAGAAAACCTAAACAATTGTCAGGTGGTCAGAGACAAAGAGTTGCAATAGGTCGAGCTATAACACGTAAACCTAAAGTATTCCTATTTGATGAGCCTTTATCAAATTTGGATGCAGCACTTCGTGTTCAAATGCGTGTTGAGTTAGCAAAACTACATGACCAACTTAATGCTACAATGATTTATGTAACGCATGATCAAACAGAAGCAATGACTCTAGCAAATGATATTGTTGTTCTTGACGAAGGTATTGTATCTCAAAAAGGATCACCGATGGATCTATATAATGATCCGAATAATTTATTTGTTGGAGGATTTATTGGATCTCCAAAAATGAATTTTATTTCTACAAAAATTACGAGTACAAGTAGTGATAAAACAGAAGTAGATCTAATGGGATCTTCAACTATCAGTATACCAAAAACTTCAGCTTCAGCTTCAGCAGGAGACTCAGTAGAACTTGGTATCAGACCAGAGCATTTAACTGTTAATGCAGACGGTGATGGAAGCTGGGAGAGTAAAGTTTTTGTTGTTGAAAAATTAGGATCCGGCACTTTTCTTTACCTAGAAAAAGAAGGTGAACCGCTTGTTGTTGAGACTGAAGGTGACTCAAATATTAAAGTTGGTGATACGGTAAAAGTTGGATTTTCCGCTTCTCGTTGTCACTTATTTGATAGTTCTAAACAAGCTTTTAAATAATAGAATCGTTATTTTTAATGCCCCATAAAATGGGGCATTAATTAGGTTGTTTCTCTAAAATTACTCTATTTTTCCAAAAATAATTTATAATTGAATATGAGCAGAGGGTTTCATATTATTTCCTCCTATAAGAAGTATTCCTCTTGTAAACTTCTCTGCTCATGTAAAAAAGAGAAGTTCGTGCACGAGGAATGCTTGTTATAATTGCTTAGTAGCTGTCCAGTTTTTGGTTTTGGTATCAGGCAAATATGGTGTCAGCTCTTCCATGACCTTTTCAGATAGTTTTCTGTAGGTTGTAAGTTTACCTCCATAAATATTAAGTAAAGGTGAGCCAATATTCTGAATGTTTAGATCAAAAACATAGTCTCTAGAAACTTTTGAAGCTTCTTTAAAATCCTCAATCAAAGGCCTGATGCCTGAATAAGTATCTATAATATCAACCTGTGAAATTTGCTTAACAAAATGATTATTTATTGAATTTATTAAATATATTTTTTCATCGTCAGATATAGATGGATTATCTGGCGTATTAACATCAACCTCAGTTGTTCCAATAAGTGAAAACTGTTCTTTATAAGGAATGACAAATACAATTCTATTGTCATCATTTTGCAAAGTAAATGCTACATCTTCATCATACAATTTTTTTGTAATTATATGACTTCCTCTAACTAATCTTATAGATTTATTTGTATTTATTTTTAAAACATTATTTACAGTTTCATTGATCCAAGGTCCAGCAGCATTAATTAAAATTTTTGATTTAATTACCTCATTGTTATCTAGAGTTATTTCCCAAAAATTTTCATTTCTTTTAGCATCTATTACTTTTGTATCTTCCAGAATAGTGGCTCCCATTTTTTTTGAGTCATTTATATTCATCTCAACTAATTTCTTATCATCAACTTGAACATCATAATATTGAAAACCATCTACAAATTTTGATTGTAAAATATTTTTATATTTCTTGTTAAAATTAATTTTTGATGATTTTGGTATCTTTGTTTTCCCCCCAAGATTATCATATAAAAATAAACCTAATCTTATTAATAACTTAGATCTAAGTTTTTTAGAGTGAGGAATAATAAAAGGTAAAGGTTTTGTTATCTTGGGTGCAATTCGTGTTATAACTTCTCGCTCTCTTAAAGACTCAGCCACAAGTTTAAACTCATAATTTTCAAGATAACGAAGTCCACCATGGATGAGTTTAGATGACCATGAAGATGTTGCTGAACCCACTTTTCCTTTTTCTGCAAGATAAACCTTTAAACCTCGACCACTAGCATCCCGTGCTATTCCAGCCCCATTTATACCTCCTCCTATAATAAAAATATCATAAATATTTGTCATATTTTAAGAATTTGGAGGAGAGATAATTAATTCAACATTATTTTTTTTGCATACACTTACTATCTCTTTGCTAGGTTTTTTATCTGTAACGAAGATATCGACATCTTTGAGATGTGCTGTAACATAGGGGGCTTTTCTCTCAAACTTATTTGCATCTGCAATTAATATGATTTTTCTACTCTGTTGATATATTGTTTTTGTTACCATTAACTCGTCATGATCAAAATCTAATAACGTCCCCTCTTTATCAATTGCTGATACACCAACTATAGCATAATCAATTTTAAAATTTTTAATGAACTCTGATGCAACAGATCCTATTATTGCTTTATCAGCAGTTCTTAGTTTTCCTCCAGCCACCCAAACTTCACAATTTGGAGAGTGAGCTACAATATTAACAATATTTATATTGTTGGTTATGATTTTTAGACCTTTCCTAGCGTTTACTAAGGTTTTAGCCACTTGCTCAGTTGTGGTACCTATGTTTAAAACTACAGAAGAATTATCACTAATAATATCGCAAACTCTCTCGGCAATTGCAATCTTTTCTTTTTCAGCAATTGCTTGTCTGGAAAAGTGATTTACATTGCTAATCCCAGATTGAAAAAATGCGCCTCCATGAGTTCTAGATAAATACAAATTATCAGATAAGAACGCTAGGTCCCTTCTAATTGTTTGATGTGTCACTTGAAATTTTTCTGATAAATTTTCAACTGTTACAAAGCCATTTTCTCTAGCATAATCAATAATGTCTTGTTGCCTTTTATTTACTGGGAGTAATGATTGATGTTGCATAATTTAAATAGTTATTAGGTAGTCTGTTAAAGTGTTAAATATTTGAGTGTTATCAATTTTCAAATTTTCATTCTCAGAATTTTGATATTCTCCACTACACACAAGTACTGTTTCTGCTCCAATCTTTTTTCCGAGCTCAATATCAGTATGAATTCTATCACCAACAACAATTTTATTATGATCTTTATCAATAATTGTATTTATGTAATTAATCATTAAATCACTAGGTTTCCCAAAATTATTTATTGATTTTTTTCCTGTTGTTTTTTCAATTAACATACCAATTGCACCACAGTCTGGCATGTTACCTTTAAGAGTAGGACAAAAGATATCAATGTGACTTAAATAATATGGAATCCCATTATTGATTAGTTCACAAGCTGTTTCAAGCTTCTGATAAGTAAGCTCTCTATCAAAAGCAACAATAATTAACTCAGGATTTTTTGAGGAATTAACGACACCAGTTTTTTCTTCTAACTCATCAATTAATTCTTGAACACCTAATATATAAACACATTTAATATTATTTTTATTAATCCAATCAATCATAACATGAATTGGAGAGATGACTGAATTTCTTGATACTGGTAAATTTAAATTATTTAATTTGCTAATATAGTGTTTAGTATTTTTACTTGTATTGTTAGTTAAATAATAAATTGATTTTCCTTTTTTTTCTAATCTTCTAATTTCAATATCAGATTTGTTAATGATTTGATTATCAACATAAACTGTTCCATCTAAATCTAGTATTATGTTATCGGTATTTTTCATTATTATTTTATTCCCGCAGTCATAAAACTAGCTATGAATTGTCTTTGAAATATAAGAAAGGCAATAAATAATGGAGCTGTTGTCATAAGAGTACCGGCACTTATAGTAGCCCACTCTACGCCTGCCTCGGACATAGAAAAAATACTTAAGCCTACAGTAAGAGGTCTTGTTTCAACTGAATTAGTAATGATTAATGGCCATAAGAAATTATTCCAGTGAAAGCTTACAGACACAAGACCATATGCAACAAAAGTTGGCATAGAAAGTGGTACATATACATTCCAAATAATTCTCAATACACCTGCCCCATCTATTCGAGCAGCATCATCAAGCTCTTTTGGTATTGATTTAAAAGTCTGTCTTAATAAAAAAATTCCAAAGCCAGAAGCCATATAGGGCAATCCTATCGCTAGTATCGTATCCATTATACCTAAAAAACGAATAGTCTTATAATTCTCAACTATAAGTATGTCTGGCATGATAAGTAATTGAAGAAGAACTAAAGCGAATAATATGTTTTTAAAAGGAAATTCAAATCGAGCAAACGCAAAAGCAACAAAGGTACATAGAATAAACTGTGAAATTACAATCATAGTTGTCATCAAAACAGTGTTAACTAAGTATCTAGCAAAAGGAGCTTGTGACCACGCATTAGTAAAATTATAGGTTGTTAAAGGAGCAAAAATATCAAAATTTGCTTCATATTCTATTGGATGAACTGCTGCCCATATTGCATAAAGTAATGGAGTGACCCACAATAAAGCTAATAACCATGCTCCAATTACATTCAGTCTCTCACCTAAAAAGTTTGATAAAATTTTCATTGATAATGAACCTTCTTATCTAAAACAAAAAATTGACCTATAGCGATTACGCATAATATTAGAATTAATACTACGCTTAATGTTGTAGCATATGCCGTATCCCAAAACATAAATGCAGCCTCGTAAATATAATATAGCAATAATGTACTTGCATAATCAGGACCGCCTTGCGTCATAACAACTATATGATCAATCTGTCTAAAAGAATTAATTACTGCGTTTACAGATACAAATAAAGTTGTTGGCGTAAGTAAAGGAAAAGTAATTTTCCAGAAGATATACCATTTATTAGCACCCTCTATCATAGCTGCTTCACGTAAATCAGGGGGTATAGCTTGCAAACCCGCTAAATAAAAAATCATATAAAATCCTGCTTCTTTCCAAATGCCAACTGCCATTACTCCAAACAGAGAAGATTCCTGTGATCCGAGTATATTAAAGCTGGGAAATCCAAGCGAACTTGCTATTTGGTCTATTAATCCAAAACCTGGAGCATAAAAAAATAACCAAATATTTCCTACAGCTATTAGAGGAAGTACTGTAGGCAAAAAATAAGAAAAACGTAAAAAAGGTCTACCAACAATTTTACTATTTACCCATAAAGCCATAGCCAAAGAAAGTAAAATTGAAGTAGGTATAACACCACAAGCATAAATAATATTGTTTGTGAATACTTTCCAAAATGTAGCATCATGCCAAAGAACATCATAATTTTCTAAACCTACAAATTTACTAGGTCTTCTTCCTTTCGCAGTAGAAAAAAAACTGTTCATTAGAGTTTTTACAGCAGGAATATGTGTAAAGCTTATTAACAGAATAAAACCTGGCACTAATAAAAAGAATACGCTTATAAGATTATTTTTTTTGTTCATTTATCCCCTACTGAAAATCAAAACAGCACTCGATTGTTCAAGTGCTGTTTTGTAATATATTTATCTGTAATCTTTAAGTATTTTATCAATATCAATTTGTGCCTGCTTCATAGCATCGGCAGGAGATATTGATCCACTCATTACATTTTCAAGAGCTGTGTTAAATATTTTAACTGTCTTAGGATTTTCATAAGTTGAAAATTCTGCATCAGCATATGCTAACTGCTCTTTTGCAACTAACGCAGGAGGAAAATCAGCTACATAATCTTTCATAGCCTGTGTTTCCCAAGCATCTGGTCTTGGAGCCACATAACCTGTAGCCATTGTCCATACGCCTGCTTGATCAGGTGCTGTCATCCACTTTACAAAATCTTTAGTTGCTTGAAGTTCCGCTTCAGGCGTTCCTTTGAAAATGTAAAAATTTCCTCCACCAGTTGGTGCTCCAAAACTTTTACCAGCTGGTAACATTGCTACACCAAAATCAAATGGAGCATTTTTTCTTACATTTGTGAGGTTACCAGTAGTTGTCCACATCATCGCAGTTTGACCTTCAAAGAATGCTTTAGGAGTTGCTCCCCATTCAAGTGTTCCTGGTCTCATTACTTTATGCTTTTCACTTAGATCTACTAAGTATTGAACAGCTTCAATAACTTCAGGAGTATCTAAAAAAGTTTCAGTACCTAAGCCATTAGTCATTTGACCACCATTTTGATAGATCAAGCCAGATGTTAACCAAGATGGAAAACCTTTTGTTGGAATTCGAATTCCATATCTTTCAATGTTTCCATCTGATCCTTTTTTTGTAAGCTTTTTAGCATACTCTAATTGCTCAGCCCAATTTTGGGGAGGTTTTTCTGGATCAAGACCAGCTTCTCTAAATGCATCCTTATTATAGTATAAAACGGGAGTAGATCTTTGGAATGGAATTCCATAAGTAACTCCGTCAATTTGACTATTTTTCATAAATGCAGGATAGAAACCACCTATCCAGTTTTCTTTCTCCTCAGCTGTTAGAATATCATCCCAAGGCATAACAAGATCTTCATCATAAAATTTGAAAATATCAATAGCGATTAAAACTGCCATAGGTGGAGGATTTCCTCCCTTAGCAGCAGTTATTGCTTTAGTAGTAGCATCTGTATAAGATCCAGCATAAATCGGCTTGATTGTTACACCTGGATTTAATTCCATATATTTATTTGATAATTCCTCAACCGTTGTAGCTGCGGCTCCACCGACTGCTACTGGAAAATAGAACTCCAACTCTACTGCCTTTGCAGAAAAGCTAGAAAGAGAAATTATAAATGCAAATAAAGATATGATTTTTGTAAAATTTTTAATCATTATTTACCTCCCTAGTAAAAAATTTAAAAAGTTAGAAAAAATTATCAATCTAACCCTAATTTAATTAGAAATTATTATTAGCATTTAAAAAATAGATACAATAAAAAACGAAAATAAAACAACATTTATTGTTAATAAACGAAGATATTCAAATATCAGATATTATTAAACTAAATTTTTATTTTAATATTTTCTTTTGAAATAGCTCCATCATTATAATTTATTAATTTAATGAAGCCTGTAGTATCTAGTTCTAAATTTTTATCTGATTTAGCACCTATAGGATATTGAATTGAAGCACTTGGACAGCTTGAGAACTCAACTCCATTAATAATTTCACTAAAAGAACAATGAACATGCCCAAATATAACTTCTTTTACATTTTTATATTTAGATATTAAGTTTATAAGCTCTTTACCATTATTGCATTTTATAGGATCAAATAACAAACTACCGATCTCAATTGGTGGATGATGCATAAAAATAATAGTTGGTTTGTTGATATTATTTAATAATTTTTTTTCAAGCCACTCAAGTGTTGACTCGGATAATGTTCCCTCAATCGCATCTTCAATAACTGTATCAAGACAAATAATCTCTAATGGGTATGAGCTTATTGTATAATTTAAATAACCATTTTCATCAATTAAATCACTTTTGACAAAACTCCTAAGAGCTTTTCTTTTATCATGATTTCCCATCATAGGATAAATTGGTCTTTTCAATTTATTACAAAGCTCAAAAAAATCTTTATAAAAAATTTCGTTATCATGAATCAAATCTCCTGAAATTACATAGAGATCTGGTATTTTCATTAATTTGTTACAGGTTTCAATTACATCTACAAATCTTTTATACGTATCATATTTATCAAATAACTTTTGTTTTTTATCTACAAAATGAGTGTCACTTATTTGCCCAATTATAAAATCGTTTTGCATTATTTGATCAACGAAATAAGTTTTTTTGCTTTCTCAACATTTTTAGAGTAGTATTTTTTATATCTTTGTGACAACTCAAAATTAAAAAAAATATCTTTATTAAAAGAGCCAGAAGAAAAAATTTTATCAAAAGGAATATCTCCCCAACCCAAAGGTAAATGTATATCTCCTTGGCCATACGTAATATCTTCTGCAAAAATGTAGGTATACATGGTTTTAAATTTTCCAAATGAGTCATGGACATGAAGATGTTCAGTATAAGGGATCATTGTTTCTATTTCAGAAATTAAATCCTTATTTCTTAAATTACAATTTATATATGCATGACTGAAGTCTATAGTTGTTCTTGCATTGGGATGATTGATTTCACGAATACTGTCTGAGACTTCACTTGGTAGAGCTGTAAAATGAAGATTTGTATAAGGGAATATATTTTCTATACATAACTTTACTCCATGTGCTTTTGCTATTTCAGCCATTTCAAAATATTTTTGTTTTTGTATATCAATTAAATCATTATATTTTTTCTTATTTTGTGAAGTTGCTACTGATGTATGACCAAAATGAGTTACAAGAATTTTTATATTCAAATCAGAGCAAACTTGAATTTCTTTTTCTAATACTTGCAAATGCTCTTCTAAGTAATCCTCATCTAAAAGATTAACTGACATTGAACCGTGAATTGAAAATTTTAAATTACTTTTAAGAGTAAATTTATTAAGCAGTTTTAATTCATCTTTTATAATTTTTTTTCCGCAAACTACATCAAGTTCATACAAAGGTATTTCAGCAGATCCTGCTCCAATTTTTTCAAGATCCTCTATTTGTTTTTCAAAATCTTCAATATTTCCATCTTTAGGTTTTAATGTGAATCCAATTTTCATTTTTTTATCTATAATAGAAAAAATACTTAAAAACAGGTTAATTCGAATATTTTCGTTTATTAACAATAAATGTTTCTTTTTTTTCGTTTTTTTATTGTTTCAAATTGTAAAAAATGCAATTTCTAAATCATTAAAGATAAATAAGATTTTCTTATTTATTTTATTATAAATTTAGGAGGAAAAATGAAAAATTTATTTAAATTTTTTATAGCTATAACAACTGCTTCTTTCTTTTCTTTACCAATAATAGCTAAGCCTGTAGAGCTTCATTATTGGCATGGTCATACTGGGAAATTAGAAGCGATAATTAATGAAATTGCAGACAGATGGAATGCAAGTCAAGATGAGTCAATGCTTATTCCAACAAGTAAAGGAAGTTATGAAGATATTCTAGCTGCTTTTATTGCTGCTTATAGAGCTGGTGAGCACCCTCACATGGTTCAAGTATATGATGCTGGTGCAGCAATCATGGTTGCTCAAGTTAAAAATGGAGTTGTGTATCCATTTGAAGACATGGCAGAAAAATACGGAGTTAACTTTAATAAGGATGATTATATTCCTGGCATAAGAAACTTCTATGCTGATTCTGATGGAAAAATGATTGGTATACCATTTAACAGTTCTACTTGTTTAATGTATGCAAACATGGATATTCTTGAAGCGGCTGGTGTTGAAATTCCAAAAACGTATGAAGAGTTTGAACAAATTGCTCCTAAAATATTAGAAGCAGGCTATACGCCTATGTTGCAAAGTCATAGCCCTTGGATTTGGACTGAAAATTTCTTTTCAAGACATAATCTTTTGATGACTGATGGCAACAATGGATATGATGATGTTCCAACTACTACATTATTTGCTGATACTCCTGAGTTTATCACTCACTGGACAAAAGTAAAAGAATGGAAAGACAAAGGTTGGTATGACTATAAAGGTCGTGCATGGGGAGATAACCAAGCTCCTTTCATTGCAGGTGAAGCTGCTTTTTGGCTTGGATCGGCTGCATCATTTAGTGGTATGAAAGGCGTTGTTCCAAACTTTACAGTTAATCACATTCCATATTGGGATTCTATAACTGGCGGTAAGGAATATCCAACATTTATTGGTGGTGCTGCTAACTGGATTTTATCTGGTAAATCTGATGAAGAATATGAAGCGCTAATGAAATTGGCTGAATTTATGACTTCTCCAGAGCAACAATTGTTCTATCACAATATGTCTGGCTATGCTGCTGTAACATATTCAGCAACAGATCTTGCGAATGAAATTGGCTTCTATGAAGCTTCTCCATATCACAAAGCTGTAGGAGAACAGTTAAGCTTAACTGGTTCAACTATTCCTGGTGGATATAGAGCTGGAAACTGGCCGCAAATTCGTGAAGTACTTTATGAAAATTTCCCAAAAATGTTAAATGGTGAAATTAGCATAGAAGAAGGCATGAAAAGAATGGATGACGGTGCAGCTAAATTGCTTGCTCAGTTCGCCAAAACTTTATAACATAAAATATATATATAGGAGGGCTTAAAGCCCTCCTGATTTATTATGAAAAGAGTTCAATACAGTTCATACTTTACACAGTATTTTTTTATAGCACCGCAACTTGCTATTATTTTAATTTTTTTATACTTACCTATCGTTCAAACTTTTACAGATGCATTTACAATACAAGATGCATTTGGCTTTGGCAGATACTTTGCTGGATTTGATAATTTTATTTTTGTTTTATCTGATCCAAATTATGTAACTGCTCTAAAATTTACATTAATATTTATTGTAGTTATTACTTTTTTTTCTTGCTCTATTGGATTGCTTTTAGCAGTACAAGCAAACAATGTTATCCATGGCAAGAGCGCATATAAAACTCTTTTAATTTGGCCTTATGCAATAGCTCCAGCTGTAGTTGGTGTAACAGCAAATTATTTTTTTAGTGAAAGACTTGGCATTTTATATAATTTTTTTAATGGTCTTTGGGGTTTTGATTGGTACGACAACATATATGATGCATACATCTATGTATTCATTGCTGCTTCTTGGAAACAAATAAGTGCTAACTTTATTTTCTTTTTAGCAGGACTGCAAAATATTCAAAAATCTGTCATTGAGGCTTCAAGGATAGATTGTAAAAGTAGCTTTAGAAGATTCTGGACTATCACCTTCCCTCTCTTAATGCCTACAACATTTTTTCTAATTATTATTAATATTACGTATTCGTTTTTTGATACATTAGGTATTATTGATACAACTACTATTGGGGCGCCAAGTGGTGAAACAAAAACTTTAGTATACAAAGCCTATATTGATGGCTTCAAAGGTCTTGATCTTGGAAGTGCTGGTGCTCAATCAATAATAATGATGCTTATTGTTTTAGTTATAACAGTATTTCAATTTAGATTTATTGAAGGAAAGATTCATTATAACTAAGATGAGTAGATATTTTAGAATAACTATAACTCACTCAGTATTAGTATGGGGTGTTTTGTTAATGATAATTCCACTATGGTTAATATTTGCAAGCTCAACTCATAGTAACAGTGTTATTTATAATGAGGGTATGCAATGGAAAGTTGGTGGAGAGCTTTTTGAAAATTATGATAAAGTTTTAAATAAAAGAGGTGGCTTTACTAAAGAGATTACCGCTAGTAAAATATTTTTAAATAGCTTTATAATGGCTTTTGGGATTGCAACTTTATCAGTCATTGTCTCGATGATGGCTGCCTACTCTCTTGTTTATTTTAAAACAAAATTTTCTAGTTTTTTTTTCTGGGCAATATTTATTACTTTACTGGTACCTTTGGAATTAAGAATTTTACCAAGTTATCAAATTGTATCCGATCTAAATTTAACAAATTCATACGCAGGATTAATTTTACCTTTATCAGCTTCTGCTATTGCAACGTTTTTCTTTCGACAGTATTTTCGCTCTATTCCAGATGAATTATTAGAAGCAGCCAAACTGGATGGGGCTAATAGTTGGAAATTCTTTGTTGATTTTTTACTTCCCTTATCCAAAACGATGATTGCAGCGATGTTTATTTTTATGTTTGTTTATGGCTATAATCAATATTTATGGCCACTCATAATGACAACTTCTGAAAAATATTGGACAGTAGTTATGGGCTTAAAGATGCTTGGTGTTGGTGGGAGTGCAGACAGATATAGCTACATTATTTTATCCCTATTAACTCCTGTTCTTATTATCATATTTTTACAACGACTATTTATACAAGGATTATTTCAATCAAAATGAACTCAAGAATACTTCAATTTTCCGCACACTTCATCTTGATCATTGGTGTTTTAATTATGGTAGTTCCCATTTGGATTGCCTTTGCAAGTTCTACGCATGAGAACACAGCAATAATTACTGAAGGTATGAAATGGGGTATTGGTGATAAGTTTTTTGAGAACTATAATGAAGTTTTAAATCGTAAAGGTGGTTTTTCTCAAGAGATTACTGCAACCAGCATGTTTATCAATAGTTTTATAATGGCTTTTGGTATTGCTACAGTTAAGGTGATTATATCTGCGATGTCTGCCTATGCTATTGTATATTTTCGTTTTAGATTAGCTACCCCAATTTTTTGGTTAATTTTTATCACTCTTCTCGTTCCACTTGAGGTTAGAATATTACCAAGTTATCAAATTGTATCTGATCTAAATTTAACAAACTCCTACACAGGCTTAGTATTGCCTTTAGTTGCATCCGCCACTGCAACATTTTTCTTTCGACAGTTTTATATGTCTGTTCCAGATGAATTATTAGAAGCAGCTAAGCTCGATGGTGCTAATAGCTGGAAATTCTTTATTGATTTTCTGCTTCCTTTATCCAAAACGATGATTGCTGCAATGTTCATCTTCATGTTTGTGTATGGTTATAGTCAATACTTATGGCCACTCATAATGACGACTGATGAAAAATATTGGACTGTAGTAATGGGAATGAAAATAATCTTTCAAGAATCTTATGAGGGAGGCAATCTTCCAAGAGTAGCAGAAAGATTTTCATATATAATTTTATCAATGATACCGCCTGTGTTGGTGGTTGTCTTTTTACAACGCTGGTTCATTAAGGGCCTAATACAAACGGAGAAGTAAATGAGTTTTTTAGAGTTAGAAAATGTAACTAAAATTTATCCAAATGGGACAAAAGCTGTAGACGAAACTTCTTTAAGTATTAGTGAGGGTGAATTGATGGTTTTTGTAGGTCCAAGTGGTTGTGGAAAATCCACACTACTAAGAATGATAGCTGGCCTTGAAGATATCACTGATGGAGAAATAAAACTTGATAATAGGGTCATAAATAAAGTTGACCCTTCAGAGAGAGATATAGCAATGGTTTTTCAAAATTATGCTCTCTACCCTCACATGAATGTATTTAAAAATCTTTCTTATGGTTTAAAAAATAAGGGAGAATCAAAAGAAGAAATAGAAAAAAAAGTTAATGAAGTCGCCGAATTGTTAGAAATTAAAGAGTTTCTTCAACGAAAACCAGGTCAACTATCTGGCGGACAAAGACAAAGAGTAGCAATGGGAAGAGCCATTGTTAGAAACCCAAAAGCCTTTTTATTTGATGAACCACTTTCAAACCTTGATGCTAAACTCAGAGGGCAAGTCAGAATAGAAATAAAAAAGCTTCAAAAGCAAATGGGTGTAACTAGTGTCTTTGTTACTCATGACCAAGTTGAAGCAATGACATTAGGAGATCGCCTTGCTGTAATTAATGAAGGTGTTATTGAGCAAGTTGGTTCACCTATTGATGTATATGAAAAACCTGCAACACATTTTGTTGCTGAATTTATTGGGACTCCTCAAATGAATTTTATCGATGGAAATATAAAATCTAATAAATTTGTATCTAAAGGATTTGATTGTCCCTTAAATATTGATCTCAATAATCAAGAAGTTATATTTGGCCTTAGACCTGAAAATCTAAAAATCAATCCTAATGGAAATATAACCATTAAAGTTGATCTTATTGAGAAGTTAGGGGCTGATAGTATTATTTATGGTTACGATAAATCTAATAACTATATTTGTTACAGAGAAAACGGCAACACACATTTAAAAAGCAATGATGAGATAACTCTAGCAATTGATGATGGCTGCTACCATATATTTGACAAGGAAACGAAAAAAAGATTAAATTAAAAACTTATCAATTTCTGCTTCAATTTTATTTGGATCTATCAAATGAATAGTTTTTAAATGTAATTTTTTTGCAGCCTCAATGTTCTCTAACTTATCATCAATAAAAACAGTTTCCTGAGGGATTAGATTAAAACGAGTAATTGCTAACTCATAAATTTCAGCATCAGGTTTCATCATATTATCCTCACCCGAAATAAGCAACCCATTGAATGATTGGAGAAAAGGGTAATCATCTGTCATGCCAATAAAGGTTTCAGCAGACCAATTAGACAAAACGTAACATTCATAATTTTGTTTTTTGAGTTTATCTAAAACTTGTATGGAGGTGTCAAAAGTTCCCCTAATCATATTTCGGTGGTTCTTATAATACATTTTAATTTGTTTCTCATAATGAGGAAATTGAGGAATTAATACAGACTCAGCTTCTTTTATAGTTCTGCCTGCGTCTTGCTGAATATTCCATTCATCATTACAAACTTCAGTTAGAAAGTATTCCCTTTCTTCTACTTTGTCGAATATATCCTTAAAAAAGTGATTAGGATCCCAATCAAAAAAAACACCGCCTAAATCAAAAAGAAATTTCATATATATTATTATTTAGTATAAATTAATAATTACCAGAATTCATTAAATTTATGCAAATTGAAATTAATACGTTTATTCAAAAAAATTTAAAACAATTAACAAATAAAAATTTTTCAAAAAAATATATATCTCAATACATTACCCCAATAATTACTAATATAAATACATCTAAAAATAATAAATTTATTATTGCTGGATCTCAAGGTGCTGGCAAATCTACTTTAACCAAAATATTCAAATTAGCTTTAGAGAAAATATATAAAAAAAAAGTTATGTTACTCAGCATTGATGATTATTATTTAAGTAAAAAAAAACGACTAGATTTATCTAAAAAAATTCATCCCCTTTTAATTACTCGCGGTGTACCAGGAACGCATAACATAGAAGTATTAAAAAAAGATGTACTTAGTTTTGAAAAAAAAAAATTTCCTATTATTACTCCCACATTTAACAAATTAAAAGATGACATTAGTAATAAAAAAAAGATTGTTAAAAATGCAGAAATACTATTGTTAGAAGGTTGGTGTTGCGGCTCTCCCCCAATTAATAAAAAATATCTTTTTAAAAACATTAATAGTTTAGAAGCAATCTTAGATAAAAATAAAAGATGGAGACAATACTATAATTCTCAACTTAAGAAGGGTTATAAAAATGTATTTTCTTTATTTGATCAACAAATTTATATTCAAGCGCCCTCTTTTACTTACATTTTAAAATGGAGAAGTGCTCAAGAAAAAAATAATGCAATAAAATCTAAACATAAAAAATTTATGAAAGAAAATGACTTAAAAAAATTTGTAGATCATTATGAAAAGTTAACAAAATGGATGATGAAAACCATGCCTGCAAAAGCAGACATGTTAATAAAAATTGATAAAAATCAAAAAATAAAAAAAGTGATTATTCAAGATTAATATTCTTCTATAGCTTTTTTTAAATCCATATACTCTTCATTATTACTTCCGGCTAATTGCTCAATTTTTTCCAGCATTAACAAAGCTTTATCTTTTTGATCCCTCATTAAATATAATTCACCTAAATATTCATGTGCACCAAGGTGAGATGGATCTATTTCTATTGCCATCATGTATGCTGCAAATGATTTATCTAGATCAGGATTTTCCAGTTTTCTATAACTAAAACCAAGCAAGTTATATATATCAGCTCTTTTTGTTCCTAAATCTTCCCTTTTGGTTAGATTTTTTAACAATTTTAGAGATTTACTATAACTTTCATCTTGAATATGTTTTTCAGCTAATTCATACAATTTAATGATTTGATCAGGGGTTTCAGTTGAAACATTCGTACTTGAGCTCGTTCCTGCACCAATGGCATTAAAGGAGATAAACAATAGTAAAATTATTATTTTTTTCATATTTAAGAGATATTTTAGAAATCTGAAAAATCAATAGCTAAAAAAACAACCATTTTTTTACAGCTTTTAAATATCTTTCATATTCTTCACCGAATTTTTCTTTTAAGAAATTTTGTTCAATAGGAATTACGTAATTATTAATCCAAACAAATAATCCAAATGCACTCAAAAAATATGCCACATTTTCAAAAGTTAAGAACATAGCAAAATGAAAAGAAACAAATGCTAAATACATAGGGTTTCTACAGTAGGCAAAAATTCCTGTTTTAATAATACGTTTTGTGTTCGATTGTGGAGTTGGATTTTCTTTATAAGAATTAAATAAATTTAAGGAAGAAAAAAACAAAGCTAAGCATAAAATCAAGCTCATAATACCTATTAAATTAAGTAGGGTGAATAAAGGATAGGATGGTATAAAAAACTCTCCAACAATGTAAGAAATCACTAATAGTAGTACAAATATTTTGAGAGGATTTCCTTTAACCGCTGGTCCCATATTAATTGCTTTCAATTATTTTTAATATTTTTTTATAATCATTTGCAACAATAAATGCACCTGCTTCAAGCAATTCTTTTTCATCCCTTTTTTCATGCCAATGTCCACCTGCGGTAAGACCTATAACCTTAACACCTGCTGCGGCACCTGCCATCACACCGACTGCGCTATCTTCGATTATTATTGTCTGATTTTTTAGTAAATTATTATCCTGAATCGCTTTCAAATAAATATCAGGATCTGGTTTAGGTTTATCTACTAGATCAAATGAATAAACTTGCTTAGGTTGAAAGTATTTATCTAACCTTACTCTTTGCAATCCATCAATTATTCTTTCTTTCATACTATTAGAACCAATAAATATATTGAGCTTAAGATTACTTACAAAATCATATGCTCCTTTTACAGTCGTTAATTCTTTTTTATAAATATTTGAAGCTATATCCATAATATCTGTAAAAAATTTTTGTTGATCTTCAATTGAATATTTTTTTGATAAAATATCAATAACCTGAACTGTTTTTTTCCCAGCAAAGCTTGCAAATTCTTTTTCATCTACTTCTATGCCAAATTTTTGCATATATTTAGCAAATGCTTTTGCTACCAAAATTTCACTATCTACGAGAACTCCGTCAAAATCAAAAATGATATTTTTAATCATAATAGAGTATAGTTTTTAAAGGTTTTTTTTAGATTTGGACGTTTTTTATTGAAATTTTATAAATTTATAATACGAATTATATAGCGATACATAACTCGTCGTCATCATACGGAAGTGGGATAGGTCGCCTTCAAATTGGGAGGTAATATGAAAATAGGCTATTTCTGCAACTCAACTAACTGGGGCAATAAAAAATCTTATAATCAAATTTTAGAAGAAATACGAGAGATTGCGACTTACTGCGATCAAAATGATTGGGACTCTATCTGGTTTTCTGAACATCATTTTAGTCATGAAGGTATGGAAATTTGCCCAAATCCTATTTTATTAAGCTCTGATATTGCTGCAAGAACTAAGAATATTAGAATAGGTCAAGCAGCTTCTATAATAACATTTTGGAATCCTATTCGCGCAGCTGAAGATATAGCTTTGTTAGATCAGTTATCTAACGGTAGAGTTGAAGCAGGAGTTGGCAGAGGTATTTATGGAAGAGAAGCTCTAAATATGAATGCTGATGCGGATATGAAAGATCAAGCTAAAAATTTTAGACTATTTGAGGAAACTCTAAAAATTATTAAAAAAGCTTGGACTGAAAAATTTTTTAAACATGAAGGTGAATTTTATACATACCCCGCTCCAAATTTTGAATGGGAGCACGATATGAGCCCTCCTAGTTCTGAATTTATGAATTTGGATACAAAAATTCTAGAAAAAATTAATATTGTTCCGCAACCAGTTCAAAAACCCCATCCTCCTCTTTGGCAAGTAGTTGATAGTCCAAGCTCTATTGAATGGGCAGCTAAAAATGACATAAGTATTATAATGTGGATTCCGCCTGTTCAATCACTAAAAAAACGTTTTGAAATATATCAACAGGCTAAATCTGAAAAAGAAAAACGTCACGTAGAATTAGGTGAAGGTATAAGTGTTGTAAGGGATATGTTTGTTGCTGATAGTATGGATGAGGCGAAAGAAAAAGCTGGTGAGCAAATGGTTAATTATATGCGCTGGGTTTGTCATTGGAGAGGACTTGGAACACATATGAATCCAGGAGAAGAATTACCTAAAACAAATCATAAATTAGATTTGCTTTCCTATGAATTCTTACATGAAAGAAATATGTTATTTGGAACTGTAGATTATATCATTAATAAAATTGAAGAAATGCAAACAGAACTAAATTTACAAAATTTGAAAGTTTGGTCTAACTTTCCTGGAGTTAAGCATGAAGATTGCATGAAGAGTATACAATTATTTACTGAGAAAATAATTCCTCATTTTAAAAGTAAAGAAAAAAGTAAGATTAAAGCTGCATCTTAATGACAAATAAAATTAACAACCCTATCTCAGGAGGTAAGGCTGTTGTAGAATGTCTTAAAGCCCATAATGTTAAGTTTGTATTTGGGTTGATTGGATCTGCTACTATGGAGCTCTTTGATTCACTTTATGATGAGAAAGACATAACTTTTATAGATGTAAGAGATGAACGCACAGGGACACATATGGCCGATGCCTACGCAAGGGCTACAGGAAGTCCTGGGGTAATCATTGCAGGTCAAAACGGTCCTGGTGCCACAAACCTTGTCACTGGTGTTGCTCAAGCTAAAGCTGCTTTTTCCCCTCTTCTATCTATTGCGGGAGCAATTGCAACCGAGCACCAAGGAAAGGATGCCTTCCAAGAAGTTGATCAACAAAAATTATTTGAACCCATTACAAAAAAAACTTTTTCTATAAAAAATACTAAATCAATTGTAGACGATTTGAACAAAGCCTTAAAA
>Ga0255755_1001730_pt1 | contig 18855 bp, 30 predicted proteins | sample 011ome_18_FD_179955 | JGI IMG/M metagenome (GOLD analysis project Ga0255755, IMG submission 179955) | Coastal salt marsh microbial communities from the Groves Creek Marsh, Skidaway Island, Georgia - 011501BT metaG (version 2) | ecosystem: Environmental > Aquatic > Marine > Intertidal zone > Salt... | reverse complement strand
ATTGTTTTAAATTTTAAGCGCTCTTAGCTCAACTGGATAGAGTATTTGACTTCGAATCAAAAGGTTGGGGGTTCGAGTCCCTCAGGGCGCACCATTTCACTTCAAGATGACGTGTTAACACATTGATATTTAAACGTATGTTTTATTAAAAGAAGTTTGTCACTAACTATTGTTATCGTTGACTGAGAAAATTATACTGTAGGTATGACTGATTAAAACTGTTAGTCCTTTACAAGATATGTTCTGTTAAATTAGTGTATTGAGTAAATATTTTAAATTTTGATAAGGTATATAATGCCACTAATTAGAATAGATGTTCCACAAGGTGTGTCTACAAACATAAAGAAGCAAATACATAGTAAAGTAAGAGAAGTAGTATTAAGAACTTTAGCTCCCAAAGAGGTGAAATACGATTATGTTTCAATTAGAGAAGCATTTGGGTTTATAGGTGACGGTCTTCCCGTTATTGATGTTGACTTGAGGCCAGGGCGTGATGCAAGAAGAAAAAAAGCACTTGTAGATGGCATATCTGAAGTTCTCAAAGAAACATTAAATATTTCTAAAGAAGACGTTTACTGTATATTTAGAGAAACACCTGCACATAATCATTATACTGGGGGAGAGCCTTTGCCTGAATGGGTTCCATCTGACGAGTAAAATAAGTTAATTACCTACTTATACTTTTTTAATAAATGTGAGGTTTACTTTTATGGAAACAATAAAATTAGGATTACCAATATTTTTTAGTAAAACTGTTGCTCTGCGTGCATTCAAAGTTTCTATTATTGTTGGAATTATACTAGCTTTTATAAATCATGGTAATTTAATTTTTTCAGGAAATATTACAATGGAATGCTGGGTAAAAATGATTGTCACTTGTTTTGTTCCTTATACTGTATCTTCAGTGACAGCCACATTAAATATTTTAGAAAACAAAAAATGATAGAATAGCAATATTTAACTTGCTAATTATTTTTTATAAGAGCATATCATTTATTGTCTACCATTATGTTTAATATTAGGTAATTATATGAACAATAAAAAATACTATTTTGCTGACAGTCTCTTTTCAGAAATATTACTATCCGTATTAATGGGTATGCCATTAATTTTTTGTGCTACTGGGTTATATTAAGTTAAATTTAAATTGTTAATTTGAATAATAAAGAAGAGCACAAAACTCATTTGTACTCTTCTTTGTAAATCTAGCTAGCTAATTTACAAGTACAAGACTTTGGTCTACGAAATGCAAGTATTTTGTGAACTATGGCACGATTTCTTGCCTGCACAAATTTCTTCCATTGGTATGGTATATAAGTCATTTCACCCTCCTTTATTAAAGTTAGGTGCGTTCCTTCGGCATCATTACCTACTTCCGTCTCTTTCGAGATGAACGATGATAATGCGTTCCTTCAGCTTAAAAAGCTTACTTCCGTCCTAAAGGATGAACGATAACTATATTTTAACATTTTAGTCTTCAAAATCAAATTAAAATTTACTTTGTTAAAAATTAATTAGATATTAATTTCAAAGTAATCATTTAAAGTCATAAAAGTAAAATTTTCTTATGTTAAATACCTTATTTGATCGTAATAATGCAAATATGAAAAGTAATTTTGGTAAAGGTGTAGTTCTTGCTATTTCGTCATCCATTTATGGGATTGTTCGTGTTTTTGACTTTTTAAAGCAGCCGATGTTATTTTTAGATATTTTTATGATAATTTTATTATTTTATTCTATTTATTTAATTTTTTTTAAAACTTACTCTAAATAAGGTTTGAAAATGAAAAAAGGTCTCAAAACTTTTTTAATAATTGCTTTGTTTTTTGTTTTATTGAAAGGCTATATTTTTTTCTTTATTAATCCTTCAATTCATTTAAATCCCTTAATGAATTAAATCATTTTACAATTATATGAGATAAAAAAGGAAAATGGATAAATTTTTTTAAATCAAGGAATAAAATAACTATGACAATTGAAGAATATAATCCATCTTCTTTCTCACAACATTTGTTACCTGTTACATCAGATCAATTGATTAAAAAATTAACCTATTGGCAAATAAAATATAAGTATTTTGAACATATACCATTAATGACTGTTAAAGAGTCAAAATCGGTTCAAAATCTATTTCTTTCAGAAAATGAAGGAGGAGGCCACATTAAAAACTTGTTTTTAAGAGACCATAAAAAAAATTATTTATTATTAGTTACCCACCAAGACGCATTAATTAACCTTAAGTCTCTTCAAAATAATATTAACGTAGGTAGATTATCATTTGGTTCCAAAGAAAGTTTATTTAAGATGCTGGGTGTTTTCCCAGGAGCAGTTTCCCCATTTGCAATGATTAATGGGGTTAAAAATAATATCCCAATATTCATTGATAAAAATTTACAATTTTATACAAAGCTCTATGCACACCCTCTTGTTAATGACAGAACGTTAGAAATAACAGTGCAAGAGCTAGAACTTTTTTTTAGAAAAATTAATGTTGTTCCTAATTGGATTGAAATATAATATTTAAAGTAAAATAGTTATGATATGAAATTTAAAACCCTCGAAGAAATACAGTCGCATCCAATTTGGATTAAATTACAGTCTAAAGGTACAGATAAACACCAACTAGATGAACAGTTTTTATCGCTATCTGAAGAAGAAAAAATAATTGCTATTGATTTGTTTGAGTCATTAAAGGTTGTTATGGAGAACATAATTAAAGAAAAAAATACTCATCATTAAAAATATAAGTTTATTTTTAAATTAATTAAATTTTTTTATTATTTTAACAAAGATACAATCATGAAAAAAATATTTTTATTTATAATTTTATCTGTATTTATAAGTTTTAGGGTCTTTTCTTTTGAACCTTATTCTGGGATTTCATGTCAAAATTTTAATACTCAAAAAAAAGATGAATTTTTTTTTAAGCAAGACCAAGATTATATATATGCAACTGCTTACAAGAGAGTTGATGGAGAATTTATAAAAGTTGGAAATGTTTTAGGTCAAAAAGTTTCTTCATTTATATTATTTGAAGATAATACTGTTGATGAGAACTTAAATTTTGCATGGCACCTAGATATGGTGACTAAAATATTAAAACCTTTTAAACTCACAACCTTAAGGGAACTAGATTTAAAGCTACCACAAAGTTTAGATTGTATTAGCAAAAATTTTTGGTTTTAATTTAAAGGAGAAAATTGTTAAAATGACTATATCAGAAATAATGATTGATAATAAAGTTACTAGAGTTACTAAATGGTCATTTCTGCCTGGCGAGGATACAGGACAACATATTCATGAATATGATTATGTTGTTGTTCCAATTTTAGATGGAAAATTAAAAATTATTGATAATAATGGAAATGAAACCATTTCTGAACTTAAAAAAGGTGTAAGTTATTTTAGAGAAAAAGGCGTTAATCATAACGTTATAAATTTCAATGAATTTCCTTATTCTTTTGTTGAAATAGAATTTAAATAATTAAGTTAAACATTTTAACAATGAGGCGTTTAAATGTCAGAATCCAAGCTAATAAGTTATATAACTTCTGATTTCCAAACTAAAAGTGATATGAAAGTGGGTGAAATTGAGTGGGAAAAAATAATGAATGAGAAATTTGAAAAATTTAAAAAGGCTGGAGCAATCAGGCAAACTGTCACTCAAATATGGAATAAAGAAGGTACTCTAAGGCTTGGTCATTTGTGGGAATATAAAGATGAAAAAGCATTTGTAGAATGTCAAAAGATATTTAGAGATGCCGAAGAAGAGTTTAAAAGAAGAACAGGAATTGTTTGGAAAATTTTTTCTAATAGAGGGGTAGTGTTGTACGATACTAGTTATAACTAGATTTTTATATGCTTCAAATAAATGAAAAATTTTAACCTAAAATTTATTTTATATATTTTAAAATTTATAATTGTTTTCCTTTTATTATCCACCAATATGAGCTTTGGCTCTGAACTAGATAAACTTTTTTTTAAAATAAAAAATGCTCCAAGCTATGATATCGCCTTAAAATATGAGACCAAGGTTTGGCAGTATTGGTATAATGAGGGTTCTAGTAAAAATAGTAATTTAATAATGAAAAAATGCTTAATAAATTTTCAAAACGGTTCTTTAGACAAGGCACTCAATTGCTTTGTCAATTTACACAAATTAGAACAAAATTGGGCTGAACCACTGAATAAATTAGCTACTATCAAATTTATGATGGGTGATTATGAGGGGTCGTTGAAAGATATTAGGTTAACTCTTCAAAAAGAACCAAGACACTTTGGTGCAATAGCTGGTTTAGTACAAATAAATGTAATATTAAAGAAATATGATAAGGCCTTAAAGCACTTGGATACCTTAAAACAAATTCATCCACATATCTCTATTCTTTCATTAAGACCTGTCATACAAAAATTATTAAAAAAATCCCTTATATAAAATACCCAGTTAAGAATTTTTAAATAAGATAATAGATTTATAGAATTTCTTAAAATGGTTATTATTAATTTTACTTACAATTAATCTTTAACATTTTCATTGTTTCAAATTTTTTATCTAAATTTTTTTTAAAATTAGTATTATTGAATTTGGCTTTGTTTTGCTCATCCTCATAACAACTGAAACATAATTCTATATTTCTGCCCTTTAAAGTTTTAAAAATTTTTGTAGGAATAGTTTCATGCCTATAATCCGGGTGTGGGTTCATGGTTCTTTTGCACCAGTAACAAATTGAATTAGTCTTGTTATACTTAAATGACACTTTATTTAACTTATTTATTTTGTTTGTTAAGTAAATTTTTAATTTCTTTTAATTGGTTTTCGATAGATCTCATTTTTTTGTGCATGTCTTTTTCAACTAAATCATTTTCTTTATCATCACCAGAAATTTGTTGCATGGCATCAACTATTATACCTATGAATAAATTCAAAATCGCAAAAGTAGTTACTAATATAAATGGAACAAAAAAGAGCCAGGCTAGGGGATATTCTTTCATTACAGGCCTTACAATTCCCATAGACCAGCTTTCCAAAGTCATTATCTGAAAAAGTGTATACATAGAATTACCAATTGTTCCAAACCATTCATAAAAACTATTACCAAAAAAATTAGTTGTTAATACTGAAGAAATATAAAAAATTAATATAATAATTGTTCCAACTGACAATATGCCTGGAATTGAAATGAATATTGCTTGTATAATTCTTCGCATTGATGGGACTATTGATAAGAGTCTCAAGGTTCTAAAAATTCTAAAAGCTCTTAAAACAGAAAATGGACCTGATGCGGGTATTAAAGAAACCACAACAATTATAAAGTCAAAAACATTCCATCCATCCTTAAAAAAATTAAATCTATATACTAATAGCTTTCCCATTAACTCTAATGTAAAAATGGTTAAGGCAATTTTATCTACAAGAGATAAAATTAACCCATATTTTGATGTGATATTGGCACTTGTTTCAAGCCCAAGGGTAAAGGCATTAATAATTATAACTGCCGTTATAAATGATATAAAAATACGACTTTCTAGAATGTTTTTAAGATTTATCATTTTTTGAACCCGATTAATAAGCCTTTTTTTTAATAACTAAAAATAAATTTACAATAGTAATTTATTTAAAAGTTTTAATTTACTAATTAAACTTTAAATATAATACTTTTATTTAAATTAATAGTTTAGAGAATTTATAAATGTACATAAGGACAATTAAAATAACATTTAAAGACAAGTTATCAAAGGATATGTTTGTTAATTACACGGATACTAATGCAGATTCTAAGGGTATAAAAAATGGTACTTTGATGAAAATTATTTTTAGTAATTCAGACGTAGTAGCTACTTTAATCCTTATTTTTCCTGACCATAAAACTTTTATGAAAGATCATAATAATTTAGCTGGCCCTATCATTGAATCTTTTAAAGATCAGGGCCTTAAAGTTGAGCTAAATGATGGTGAAGTATTAGGAAATACGGCTGTTTCTTCTCGTTTTTTAGAAGTTTTAACTAAAGAGGCAAATTTTTACTCGCCCACAGACTGAGTTTTAAATTTAAATGATTAGAAACGCATAATGAATAACTGGAAGTCAGATTTTGAAGTAAAGTTTCAACTTGAGTTTGTTCATAACAATGGAAGAAAAGAAGTAAAACACAACACCTTAATTGTTGAAGCAGAAGATGAAGAAAACGCTAAAGAAATTGTTTTGTATCAATATGAAAATAGTCAATTCTTAAAAATTAATGAAATTAAGAAAATTTGGAATTATAAATAGTCTTTTTGTAAAATTATAATTTTTAAATATTTTTTAATTATAAATCTTTAACACAACGAAAGCCGATATATACTGCAGACATTTTTCTTGGTTTTCTTGCTTTATGTTCTTTATGCATTTGATCTTTTCCGTACCACCATGAACCACCTTTTGTTGCTTTATAATCTTCATCTATAATAGAGGCCCATTCCCAAACATTTGCACCCATGTCATATAAACCATTTATCCCTCTTTTTGTGCTTTTAATTTTAGAATGCCCATTTCCTCGAGATAATAGTCTTGCATAATTTAATTGGTTTTTAAATTTGCAATCATTTAGGCAATTGGCACCATCTGGTAATGATCCAACTGGATAATTATAGGTTTTCTTATTGATATAACCATCTAGTGGTTTGAGACGAGTTTCTGTGTAAGCGGCTTGATTCCATTCTTCCTCTGTTGGAATTCTTTTATTGTTCCACTCGCAATATGTTACAGCCTCATCATAATTAATATGAACAGCAGGTTCATTTTTATTACCTCTTAAACCAAATGGATATTTCCAATTCCATCCTTTTTTTTTAACCCATCCATACTCATAGACATAACCCCATCCTCTAACTTCTGCCTCTGTTTTATAATTAGTATTTTTTGAAAAGATTGAAAACTCTTCTATTGAAACCTCTGATCTGTCTATCAAAAAATTTGTAACTCTTTGCATCTTTTCTTCATTAGCCAACGCATAATTACTAAACAAAAGAATTATTATATTTATAAAAATATAACTTATTTTATTAATTTTTTTTAAAAATAAAAAAATATTCATAACTTTTCTCTTTCTATTTGTTTAGATTTGTTCATTTAATTTTATGTTATTAATTTTTATTCAACTAATAACATAAATTTTACAAAGGTTTTAGTTATGAGCAATAAATTTAAAGAATGGCATATAAGTTTAATAGAAAAAGTTCAAAAAACTACGGGCATATCGAATTATCAAATAGTTTGGTTAAGTTTCATAGAAGGATTGATTATTGGCCTTATCATTGGTTATTTATTGTGATGTCTAGAAGAATATGAAGAGTTGTTTATAAAAAAACTAGAATATGTTTTTATAAAATTCACTATATTCTAAATGTTTAGGTGTTTTAATCCCAGTAATAGCCCAGAACTTTTGTATCATTTTTTCTATGTCTTTTTCGGTAAGGCTAATCTTAACCCATTTATTATTCTTAATTTTTTCTGTTTTTACTCCAGGAAGATCTACAGGTAACTTTGCTCTATTAAAAACGCTACATTCAAATAGTTTCTGATTACCTTGTTTAGTAAAACTCAATACATAATAATTATAATCTAACTGACATATACCATTTACAAATTTTAAATCATTAAATTTCATTTTTTAGATACACTCTTCAATCATAATAATTTATCATTTTTTTTTACAATACAATTTTTCAGGAATTTTCTTTAATTGAATTGTTCCTTCGCTTAGTAAAACTGGTTTTAATTCCATAGTATTTTTATCTAAATGCCATGCGAAATCGATGCCTAAATATTTATATTTATCTTCAAATAAAATAAAGGACAGATGTTTTTGGCCAACTACTTTACCCGCTGGAATAAATTTTTCGTTAATTTTTTTAAAAACATTCTTCCAAATTTTATTTCTATTTATTGTTAATATAAACTCTTCAACATCATTATTATTTTTACAAATAATTTGAACTTCAGTTTCTTCTGCTATGGAAGGTTGAGAAAAAATAATGATTGCATAAGTTACAAAAAATAAGAAATATTTCATTTTTTAACGTTACTAATGTTTAATAGTCAATGCAATATTCTAAATATAATTTGTATTTTTCTTGTATTTACTTATTAAGCATTTAAAATTTATTTTGATACGGATGGAGTATTTTTTATGTCTGATAAAGCTCAATACATTTCATTTAGATTGGGAACAAAAGTTTTAAAATTTAATAAAAAAATATTTAAATATTCATTAATTTTAATAGTCGCTATCTTTATTTTATTTCCTTACATGAATTTTACTATGCCAACTCATTTTTTAACTAACTTATAATAATTTCATGGATAATAATCTACCATGCCCTTATTGTTCGAGTAATCAAGGCTTCATTTACGTTCAGTCTCATTATCAATGTTTAACATGCAAAAGAGTTGTTGATGATTGTTGCAATGGAGAAGTCGTAAATGAAAAAACATCAAATATTAAAGCTACCGAAAGTTAATTATTGTATGAATTTTAAAAGTGAATTTGAAAACAACTATTTGCGTTTATTTCAAGCCCAAAATTCAGATTTTGAAAAGCTGTATTTAGTAGCAAAAGATCCTGGTGTTTGGGAGCAACATCCTGAGAGTGATAGATGGAAAAGAAGTAAATTTTCTCTTTTTTTTAAAAATGGTTTAGCAAACGAGTTTGGCCTTTTAATTGTTTTTGACAAACGGATTAATAAATTTATTGGCTCAACAAGATTTTATGGATATGACAAAAATAATAGCTCAATAAGAGTTGGCTTTACATTCATATCACAAGACTATTGGGGCACTTTAGTAAACTTCCATATCAAAAAAATGATGTTGGATTATGCTTTTAATTTTGTAAATAATGTATTTTTTGATATTGGGGTTAATAATATAAGATCTCGAAAAGCAGTAGAGAAAATGGGTGCGCGCTTGTTTGTTGACAATCCAACAGGTAATGTTGTCTATAATATTGTTAAAGAAAACTTTAATGAAGTTTAGTTAATTTATAAAATCTATTTTTTAATTTCCTTTAATTTATATAAAAATTTAAAATATTGAGGAGTTTTTAATGACTGATTTATCACAAAGGCTTTCGAAATGTTATGCTAGTGCTATTCATGATGTATTAAGAGAGAAGGGTTATGGTAACTGTGTCTTACCTCCCGAAATTCAAGCTCTTAAAAGAGGGCAAAAATTATTTGGAGAAATTTACACTCTTTCTGGTCATATAGACAAAACCCTTACAAGACATGAATCTCTCCTGTTATGGTCTCAAGTATTATCAAAAGTCCCAAATGGAAAAGTTATTGTTTGTCAACCTAACACTCATTCAATCGCATTAATGGGTGAATTGTCTGCTCGAGCTTTAATGGTCAAGGGAACAAAAGGATATTTAATGGATGGACATTGTAGAGATGTAGAAGAGATAATAGATGCTCAGTTTCCAGTTTTTTGTAGACTTTCTACACCAGCTGATATTGTTGAAAGGTGGAAGTATGACGCTTTAGGTGATCCAATAACAATAGGAAGTGTTACTATTTGTTCAGGTGATTATATAATTGCAGACATGGATGGCGCTGTGATTATTCCACAAGAAGTTGTAGAAGAAGTTGTTACTGAAACAGAAAAAGTAATGAATACAGAAAGCGAAATGAGAAAAGCTATATTAGGTGGGATGGACCCCGAACAAGCGTATCTTAAATTTCAGAAATTTTAAAAGTTTGTTTTGCCCCCAAACCTTAAATTATTTATTTGTTAATTAATGGTTATTAACAGAAAAAATATTTGGTCTTTGTCTTGGCCCTTAATTATTGCCAATTTCACGATACCCCTAGTTGGATTAACTGATACCATCATAATGGGTCATATGCCAAACAGCCTATATTTAGCTGCTATAGCAATTGGTGGTATAGTTTTTAATTTCATGTATGCGGGCCTGAATTTTTTAAGAATGGGAACAACTGGAATTGTTTCTCAATATTTTGGAGCTAATAATTTTGAAGAAATTTTTTTTAGTTTATTAAGGCCATTATTGATAGCTCTTATTATAGGCGTAACGCTATATTTTTCAAAAAATTTACTTTTTGAACTTTCAGTATATTTTTTAACTCCTGATCCGGCATTAGAAAAATTCTATAAAGAATATCTATTTGTAAGAATGATAGGCTTGCCAGCAGGGCTTTTGAACATTGTTTTTCTAGGTTGGTTTTTTGGCATGCAAAAAACTAGATCTGTTATGTTACAATTAATCACTATTAATTTAGTAAACGCAATCGCCTCGATATATCTTGCGGTTTTTCTTGATTACGGAATTTATGGAGTTGCTTTGGGAAGTGTTTTAGCTCAGTTTTCTGGTCTATTTTTGTCAATTATAATTTTTTTAAATTTTTTTAAACAATATAATTTTAATTTATTTAAGGTAACTAAAATGCTTGGCCTAAAAGCTTTTAGAAATTTATTTTCACTCAGTAAAAACTTATTTTTACGCACTATGTTGCTAGTTTTTGTTCAAGCGTATTTGATTAAAAAAGCAGGGTTGATAGGAGTTGATCAATTAGCGTCAATGGAAATATTATTAGTTATTTTTGGATTGTCTTCCTATACTCTAGATGCTTTTGCTCATTCAGCTGAGTCTACAGTTGGAGTATCTATTGGTTCTAAAAACAAAGAAAACATTTATAAGTCTATTAAAACCACAACTGAATTAGCTCTCTTCTTTTCAATTTTTATAGGAATAATCTTATATACTTTTAACTATTATGTGTTAGCTATGTTTACTGATTTAATGGTGTTAAGAGAAATGATTGATGATCTATGGGGACTTGTTGTTATTACCCCATTTGTTTCAATGTTAGCATTCCAACTAGATGGGATTTTTATTGGAGCTACTTTAGCTAAAGAAATGAGAAATTGTATGATTTTATCATCTTTAATTTTTTGCTTAATTATAGAATTTTTTTATCCCACTACTCTAGATTTAAAAACTCTCTACTCATGTTTTCTTTTATTTTTAATTTTAAGAGGAGTTTTTTTAACAATGTATTTAAACAGAGTTTTTAAATTAGTTAGAAGTTAACTTAATGTATTGATTACATTTAATCAGGATGAAACATGAATTTTAATAATGCATTTACTGATAAAATAATCTTCAGGCGCACTATTTTACTTATGGTTTTTCTGTCGATTTTATTGGAATTGATACCAACTATTTTTGATTTCGAAAGATATTATGGTTTAAGTCGCTTTATAAATCAGGGATTATTATCGATTTATCTTGATAACAAACTTGAATTGTATTTAACAGCTATCATGTCTTTTTTTTCTTTAACGAGTATAATCTTAATATATTTTTTTGTACCTATAGGTAAATATTTTTTTCTTGTTTTTACTATATTTAATTTTTTTACAATTATGTTTGGAGGAGACATTATAAACTATGGTTTTTTATATCCAATTCAGTGGTTAAAAAATGTCACGGAGGCGCTTTTAATTTATTTTATGTTTTGGGGATTAGCTAAAAATCATTTTAAAATTAGTAAAACTTATACTCAAGATAACAATTTATAATTTGTAAAAAAACTCTAGTTAGATAATTTTAGATATTAATATACTGAAAGGATATCTAATGAGCAGCAATATAATTCCAGGTAAAAAGGCACCACTTTTAAATATTGATACTATCAGTGGAAACACTTGGTCGTTAGATATGTATTTAAATAAATCTAAATGTATGGTTGTGTTTTATAGGGGCTTACATTGTCCAGTTTGTTCTGTTTTTTTAAAGCAAATTGATAGTCAGTTGTTAGAATATAAAAAATCTAATACTGAAGTCATAGCCGTGTCTATGGATAATAAAGAAAAAGCTCTTAAAACAAAATCTGATTGGTCAATTAAAAATCTTAACATTGCCTACGGCCTAAGTGAAGACGATGCTAGGAAGTGGGGGCTTTATATTTCAAAGTCTATTAAGGAAGCCGAAAGCGATATATTCTGCGAACCTGGCTTATTTATAATAAGGGAAGATGGTACACTTTATCTTGCTAATACATCAAATATGCCATGGGCAAGACCTGATTTAACTGATTTTCCAGCTAAACTTATATTTGCTGAGGAGAATAATTATCCAGTTAGAGGAAATTATTAAACTATAAAAATCAATTTGTTGAAGTTTTATTCTCTATAAATATTGATGCTTTTTCAAAAATTGAATTTTTCTTATCTTTATCCATTCTTTCTAAAGATTTTATCAATATTGAAAGCCTGGGGTTGGTTTTAAAGAAAGATAAATTGTCATTCATAAACTTCCAATACAAACCATCAACTATATCACACCATGCATCCCTTTTGTAATTGCTCATTTTGAGTATATAATTTGAACCACAAGAATAAGGTTTTGTAGCAAAAATGCCTCCATCAGCAAATGTACCCATTCCATAAACATTAGGAACCATTACCCAGTCAGAAGAGTCAACAAACATTTCCATAAACCATCTATAAATTTCATCAGGATGTATTCTTGAGAGATTCATTATATTACAAACAATCATTAACCTTGGAATATGATGTGTATATCCATATTTCAAACAATCATTGATTACATCATCAAGAGGTTTGATGCCAGTTGTTCCTTCATACCAGTCTTTAGTTAATTTTCTATTATGTTGCCAAAAATTTAATTTTTTTTCCTCTCGACCTTTATAATGATAAATGCCTCTAATAAATTCTCTCCATCCTATTATTTGTCGAATGAAGCCCTCTAAAGAATTAAGCGGTACAGAGTTTTCTTTTGAATAATTAATAGCTCTTGTAATAATTTCTTTTGGAGTTAAAAGTCCCATATTAATAATGGGACTTAATGCGCTATGAAATAGGAAATTATTATTGTCGATTATAGCGTCTTCATATGTTCCAAAATTATGAAATTTGGTCTGAAAAAATACTTCCATCCAACTCAAAGCATCCTCTCTATTTGTTGGCATCCAAAGGTAATCAGAAGATCCTGGGTGATCTTTAAATATAATATTGATTTTTTCCTTTAGATCATTGATTTTATTGTCTTTTATAGTTTTTGGTGTTTCAGGTACATTGATATCCCTTGGAATTTTCTTTCTATTTTCTTCATCAAAAGACCATTTTCCTCCAATTGGTTTTGTATTTTCGTCAATTAAAATTGACAGTTTAATCCTGATTTTTTGATAAAAACTTGCCATTCTAATTAAATTTTTTTGAGTATTTGCAAATTCTAAAAACTCAGATCTTGAAACTAGAAACATTGGACTTTGTAACAATTTAGTTTGTATATTATTTGTGATTACGAATTTATTAAAAATATCTTCAAAGAAATGATCTTCGATTTCAAAATAGTTGATCGTTTCAATTTTTTGGTCTTTTAAAATACTTAGTAATTTATCTTCATATGAAACTTTGAAATTTTTATCATCTATTGAGTAATAATAAACTATGTAGCCATTCTCTATTAACTTGTCTCTATACTGCCTCATAGCCCATAAAAACATTAATATTTTTAGTTTATGGTGTTTATGATAGGTCGTTAAGCCAAAATCTTCGGCCATAAAAATTTTTTTTATTTTTGTCTTTTCTAAATACTCTAATGGAAAGAGCTGATTGCCTAAAATTAATAATAAATCATTATTTTGCATTTCTAATTTACTCAAACACACTTAATTTTGTTGTATTTGATTTAATAAAATCCCAATTATATTTAACGCCTAAACCCACACCACTAGGTACAGATACGCATCCATCAGTACCTATACAGTCTATCATATCTGTGTATCCACATGTGTAAACTGGTGCCATTGTGTTTGGGCAGTCTGGGCCTACTAGTGCTACCTCATAAAAATTAGAATTTCTTGTTGCAGCCATTACATGCCTATGTGCAGGGCCACATGCATGAACTTCTACATCAACTCCAAATGCTTCTGCCAAGTGAGAAATTTTCATAGCTCCAGTTATCCCCATATCATATTCAGGATCAGATCTTAAGAAATCAGTTCCTCCAGCAATTAAAAAATCACATTTGGTCTCAATACCCCTTATATGCTCTGTTTGTAAAATAGGTGTTTTTAACATTTCACGTAGTCGCTTGTGAGAAAATGCTGAAACACCGCTATCTCTATACGGATCTTCTAGCCAGAAATAACCGGCTTCGTCGCAAGCCCTTCCAACGTATAAAGCGTCTGCAAACGTTCTTAATTGACAGGCTGGATCAAGCATTAAAGTCATTTTATTGCCCACTTCTCTAGCAACATGTAGGACATTTTCAGCTTCTTCTTTAGCATTACCTTCATGCCAGCCGTGAACCTTAAAAGCCCTGTATCCCATATCAAAACATTCATGAGCAAAATCACTAAAAGCTTCTTTGCTATCAAGTCCGCCGTTTCTGTCTCCATGATAAGTACTTGCATATGCAGGTAAACGTTTTCTATAACCTCCCAATAAAACACCAATAGAACAATTTAGGGATTTACCAGCCCAATCCCATAATGCAATATCTAGGGGGCCATGACCCATATGATCAAATTGTCTTAACTCTCTTTTGAAATCATCATAAATTTTTTCTCTTTCTACTGCATTATATTCAAGTAATTTAGGGGCCAACATTTTTGTTTGTGCACAAGCTACTTGGTTCCCCCCCCAATGAGTAACGTATTCACCTCTGCAACCATCTTTAGTTTCTATTACAACAGCATATTTATCTAATTCAATTGATTGACCCTTAGCATAACCAACTGCACCGATAGTATTGGCATTTGTTAAAAGGCCAAGATTTTGTGCAATGTGTTTAAATTCGTGTATCTCAACTCTTTTAATTTGGCTCATTTATATTTTCCTCAAAAAAAATTGAATAGACAAAATTATAAAAACTTATATGTTTTTTTATTTTAAATAATATTTATTTAAAACTACTTATTACCATAATCCATGTAAAGGATATTAAATGAATTTAAATGATTGTTATAATTTTCAAGACTTTAGAAAATTAGCTAAAAAACGTCTTCCTTCACCTATTTTCCATTATATAGATGGCGCCGCTGATGACGAAGTTACTTACAATAGAAATACCGCAGCTTATAATGATGCAGATTTAATACCAAATGTGCTCAGGGGCGTTGAAAACGTTGATTTATCAACCACAATATTTGGTAAAAAATTAGACTTACCATTTTATTGTGCACCTACTGCCTTGCAGAGATTATTTCATTACGAAGGTGAAAGGGCTGTAGGTAAAGCAGCTCAAAAATTTGGAACCATGTTTGGTGTTTCATCATTAGGCACAGTTAGCGTTGAAGAAATTGCTTCTATTGTTTCCACACCTAAAATGTTTCAATTTTATTTTCATAAAGATAGAGGCTTAAATGATAGTATGCTTGAAAGAGTAAAAGCTGCAAAATTTGATGTCTTAGCTCTAACGGTAGATACAATCACAGGGGGAAACCGTGAGAGAGATCTTAGGACTGGATTTACTTCTCCACCTAGATTAACTCTATCTAGCCTCTTTAGCTTTGCTTCTAAGCCAATGTGGGCAATAAATTATCTTACAAAACCAAAATTTGAGCTTCCACAATTACAAGATCATGTTAGTGAAGGAACGAACACGGCAACATCTATAGGATCATATTTTTCTTCTATGTTAGATCAATCAATGAATTGGAAGGATGCTGAACAGCTTTGTTCAAAATGGGGTGGCCATTTTGCTCTTAAAGGCATCATGAGTGTTGAAGATGCAAAGAAAGCTGTCGATATAGGATGTACTGGCATAATGGTGTCTAATCATGGAGGCAGGCAGCTAGATGGAGCAAGGGCACCTTTTGATCAACTAGCAGAAATAGTTGATGCAGTTGGTGATAAGATAGATGTTATTTGTGAGGGAGGAATTCAGCGAGGCACTCACATATTAAAAGCTTTATCAGTAGGAGCAAAGGCATGCTCAGGTGGAAGGATGTATCTTTATGGTCTTGCTTCTGCTGGGCAGGCTGGTGTTGAGAGAGCATTGAGTTTGTATAAAGCTGAACTTGAGAGAGACATGAAATTAATGGGTTGTACTAATATTAAAGAATTAAATAGATCTAATATTAAATTTAGATGAATTTAATCAATACATATATAAAACCATTATCTAAAATTTTTCTTATTACCTCAGTTCCTCATACCTCTTGGAGTGCGTTAAAAACAGAATTTTTTAGACCAAGGTTGAAAACATTTTTTTCCCTTTGTTTTGGTTTGTTTATTTTCGGTTTAGGAGAGAGTGTATTAGTTATTTCTAATAACGGAGTAACACCATGGACAGTTTTAGCAGAGGGTGTTGCTGAAAAGATAGATGTTGGTATAGGTCTTTCTACTTTTATTATTAGCGTTTTGGTATTTTTATTGTGGGTTCCTCTTAAATTAAAACCAGGAATTGGGACAATAATGAATATTTTTATTATTGCGATGACAATGGGCGGGGTAATACCACATTTATATTTTTTAAATAATATTTTAGACCCTCTATTTTTGTCATTTTTGGGAACTTTTTTAGTAGGTCTAGGAAGTGGCATTTATTTGATTGCTAACCTTGGCCCAGGCACAAGAGATGGCCTAATGACAGGTATATCAAAAAAATATGGTAAGCCAATAAGTCTTGTAAGGTTTACAATTGAGTTTTCAGTAGTGTTAGTTGGATGGATTTTGGGTGGAACTCTAGGAATAGGTACCATTATATTTGCAGTTTTTATTGGTCCTTTTGTTTCTATTAGTTTAAAACTTGTATCGTCTCTGTATAAATAACTTTAAATTGTTTTTAAAAACAAAGATATACCTAGAACTATTAAAGTAAAGAGTACCAAATTTCTAAATTGTTTATGATTAATTTTGTCTCTTATTTTTGTTCCTATCTGTTGGGATATAAAAGCTGGTATTATTAAAATCAAACTAAAAATTAGATCTTCTTTTGTTGCAAATCCATAATAAATTAAAGATCCATAAAGAGGAAAAGAACCAATAAAATACATTGTAGACACAGTTCTTACAAATTTTTCTTTTGGCAAATCAACTGCAACTAAATATGCAAGCATAGGTGGACCATAAAATGTTGAAAGTCCTCCTAAAATTCCTGAGCCAAAACCAATAATTGTAGTTATGATCTTTTCATAATTTTGTTTTATATTATTTATTTTGAAACCAAAACAATTGACTAATGCAGCAAAAATGATTGAGACAGCAATTATTTGAGTAATGGTGTTTATATCTATCTCTAAGATTAATCGGGCTCCAATTATTAAGCCAACTACAAGACTTAAAAACATGGGTAAAAATCTGTAACTACTTACCCCTTCTTTAAATTTTATTTGTAAAAAATTTGTTAAAAAAATGGGGGCACAAAGAAGAATCATTGCTGTTGTAGGTGGTATTATGAAGGCGATTATTGGTAAAGCAACCATTGGCATTCCAAAACCTAATGTTCCTTTAACAAGACCACCTGCCAGTACTGCTAAAATAATAACTAAAACTATAGAAGGATCATTATACATTGTGTGTCTTTAAAAAAAATGTAATTAATATAGTTGTTTGTATTATTTTAATTAACATGTAAAGTTTTTTTATTTTTATATAATGAATGAAATAATAAATTTTTTAAAAAAAAGAAGATCCGTCACAGCTAAAGCCATGAATGATGGTCAAGTAAGTTTAGACCATTTAAATGAAATTTTAGAATGTGGTCTTAGAGTTCCAGATCATGGTGCGTTAAACCCATGGAAAATCACTGTAATACAAGGTGAGGCAAAAAAAAGAATTGGTAATGAAATTCTTGCTAAAGAGTATAAATTATCAAATCCTGAAGCTAGTAATGATGATTTGGATTATGAAAAAAATAGGTTAAATAGAGCTGCCATTGTAATTGTTGTTCTATGTACACCTGTCTTCCATCCTAAAATTCCTAAATGGGAAATGGAACTTTCAAGTGGTGCAGTGTGTTCAAATTTATTAATTGCAGCACAATCCTTAGGTTATGCTGCTCAATGGCTAACTGAATGGTATTCTTATAATCAAAATGTATTAAAAGAGTTTGGTGGAGATCCTAAAACTGATAAAATTGCTGGATTTATCTACATCGGAAATAAACAAAAAGAACCTGTAGAAAGAAGAAGGCCTATCAAAAATAAAATAATAAGCTTTATAGATAAATGATTTTAAATAGTATCAATTTTAAAACATTGTTCAAAAACATCCTTATCAACGTTTCCACCAGATGCAATTACTAGCACGTTTTTTTCTCTAACATCAATTTTAGAGGTAATGGCCGCTGCAAGGGCTACTGCACCACCAGGTTCAAGAATTATTTTAAAATATTTGAAAGCAGCATGCATTGCCATAAGAGACTCTTTATCTGATACTGATAGTCCAGCTGTTAAATTTTTTTGGTTAATTTCAAATGTTATATTACCAGGCTTCTCGGCTAAGAGTGCGTCACATATTGATTGGTCACGCATAGAATTCATTACTATTTTATTAGCTTCTAGAGATTTTTTTGTATCATCAAAATTATCAGGTTCAACAGAATAAATTTTAGAATTTTTAAATTTTTCTTTAATTGCTGTACTTATGCCTGCTATTAACCCACCACCTCCACAACAGCAAAGTACAATATCTGGTTTTACATTTTTAATTTCTAGTTGTTCAATACATTCTAAGCCAGTTGTACCTTGACCATTTATAACATCAATATGATCAAATGGGGGTATTATAGCAGCATTTGTTTTGTTAGCTATTTCCCTTCCAATTTGTTCTCTATCTTCTTTTTTTCTATCATATTTAATAATTGAAGCACCCCAAAAAG
>Ga0255755_1001703_pt1 | contig 19048 bp, 18 predicted proteins | sample 011ome_18_FD_179955 | JGI IMG/M metagenome (GOLD analysis project Ga0255755, IMG submission 179955) | Coastal salt marsh microbial communities from the Groves Creek Marsh, Skidaway Island, Georgia - 011501BT metaG (version 2) | ecosystem: Environmental > Aquatic > Marine > Intertidal zone > Salt... | reverse complement strand
AGTATCTGTAATTATATCGGAGGAAGAGGAATAATCTTTTTCTTTGAACCATTTTTCTTTGGAACCTTTTAAATATCCATGCCATAATGTGCAGTATTTTTTGTTTAGTAATTCGTCATATTTTGGATCTTCAAAATAGTAATGTTGTTCAATCATTTTTGAATTGTATATAATTAAAGTATTATAGTTTTAAAAAAAAAATAAATTATTTTTTTTTTTATTATTAATAAATTTAATTAGTAACATTATATATGGTCAAAAAAGATTATGCTTATGTGTTAGTACATTTTGGTAGTAATCCTAAATATTTAGAATTAGAACTTTATTTTATAAAAATGTTACAATTAAATACAAATTATGATATTGTATATATGTATTCTTGTCATGATACGCCTCAAGAATTTATAAAAATTGTTAAATTATTAAAAGTTAGAATGTTTAGATATGATGATCGAAATATAACTTATGATATTAAAAATTTTACTTCCTCTTACATATCATTTAATACACTACGAACCTGTAATTTTTTATTTGCATCAAAATTAACAGAATATAAAAAAATATGTATGGTGGAGTCAGATTTAGTTTTAACACAAAATATAGATTCTATTTTTAATTTACAAGAACCAGCAATTTTGCATTATTATTATAAAAATTATGTAAAACAAAATGAAAATAATCAAATTACATTAGATAAAAATAATTTACTTTCCTATTGTTCAGAAAAATCTAATTTTAATGGAGGTGTACTATTATTTTCTCCCAGTGAAAAATTATATCATACTTTTATAAAAAATATTAGTTTAATCATCAAAAATAATTGTAAATATCCCAATGAGTTATTATTTGCCCTTTCTTTTTCAAAAATTTATAACTTACCTATTCGATATAATTTTTCACATTATTTCTTGGGCAAAGATTATCATATTAAAACTATTTATATATATCATTTTAATGAATCGCAATATAAACCACTATCTATCATAAAAAATAACTATTTGTCTAAAGAAAAAGATCGTAAAAGAAAAATAATATTACTATATTTTAAAAAAACAACATATGATATATATCATAAATATATAGATAAATTAATGAAAAAATATTTAAAAAATATTTAAAAAATATTTATATTTTCATCTAATTCATTTAAAATATATGTTACAAGTAGGATTCTATGTTTTATATTAAAAAACGTAATCAATATTATAATGAAAGAAATGAAAAATTAAAAGATTCAAAAAAAATAGAATTATTAAATGGAATTTACATGCCTCCTGTTTATAAAGATGTGAAATATTACTATAAACCCAAAGATAGTTATGCTACTGGTGTCGATTCTTTAGGAAGAATTCAGCATAAATATACTAAAGAACATACTTTACGACGCAATATAAGTAAGAAAAAAACTCTTATTGATGTTAATAAAAAAATTAAAAGAATCAAGAAGAAAATTGATGATGATTTATTAAAAAATAAATATCCCAAAGAAAGAAATATTGCCCTTATTCTTAAATTAATGAATCAGTGTCATTTTCGAATTGGAAATAAACAATACGAGGAAAAATACGGATCCATTGGTTTAACCACACTTCAAAAAAAACATATTAAAATAAATAAAAATAAAATATATATTGAATTTTTGGGTAAGAAAGGAGTGGAAAATAAATGTTTATTGGAAGATAAACAATTAGCATCTATTCTTAAAAAATTATATCACACTAATGATTCCTACTTATTTTCTTATCTAAATGACAATCATGAATCACGCAATATTTCAGTGAATGATGTGAACCAATATTTAGATGAATTTGATATTACGAACAAAGATCTACGTATGTGGAATGCGAATTATTTATTTTTAAAATTTTTACACCAGGAATTAAAAAAGAATACTTCTTTTATAAATACGAAAACAAATAAGAAAAAATTGATGAAACTTGCTGTTGAAAAAACGGCACTTTATATGCATAATACACCAACAGTGTGTAAAAGTAGTTATATCTGTAAGGATATGTATAACCAATTATTAGATAAAAATAATTTACTTCAAGAACTACAGAAACCAAAAGTAAATATTATGGATCTAATCAAAAATCATTGAATGTAAATATCCAAAGATAAATAAAAAAAAAAATAATAACAAAAATAATAACAAAAATAATAACAAAAAATAAGTAATCAAATTTATTTATATATAATAAATATTATTCATATTTATTATAAAAAGTCCACCATTATGAAAATTAATTATTATTAATATCTTTTAAATTAATAATTCGGTTTAATTTAGGTAATATTTCACTATCATGAGTAATCACAATAATCGTCTTATCATGCAATTCAGTTAGAATCATTTCAATAACTCGTTCTTTGGTTAGTGCATCTAAGCCAGCTAATGGTTCATCAAAAATATAAATCTGTCCTTTTTTGAATAAAGATCGTAAAATAATTGTTATTTTCTGCATACCTAATGACAAATTACTTCCATTTACCCCACAATTGGAATAAATTTTACGAGGCAAGTTATTATAAATATGATGTAAATCATATTTTGATATCAACTGTTTAATATGAATATCTTGGACATGGGGATTTCCATATTTAATATTATCAATAATGGAATAATTAAATAAATTTGTACGCTGATTTACATAAATTATTTTTTGTCGTAAATAATACAAATCAATAGATTTAATATCATGCCCGCCAATGGAAATAGTCCCATATTGTGTTTTATATAAACCAATTAATAATTTCATTAATGTCGATTTTCCTGAACCCGAAGAGCCCACAATTGCAATTTTTTCTTTATCTTTGATACTCAAATTTAAATTATTAATCACATTATTTTGATTATTATTATAAGAGTAGTATAAATTTTGAATCATAATTTCACCATTATGGATACAGTTTTTCTTTTTATTATATATTTGTAAATCCAATAAATCATGAATAAAACTTTGTGAAGATTGTAATTGTCCATAAAGTGCGATTCCTGTAGAAATCTCTTCGTTAATATTCATTAAATATTTCATAGCATAACTTAATATAATTAAAATACTAATAAAATTCACTATGGACAATGATCCTTTTTTCAATTTGAAATAAGAAAATAACATAATAATAGAAGAAATAACAATAATTGTAAATTCGGAGGAAAAGGTTAATTTACGCTGTCCCCACAAACTCTTAATGTAAGATTTACTAAATATAGATTCATATTTTTTATTTTTATTTATTTCTTTATCTTCTTCATTATTTAAATAAACATTCAGCAAATTATTCATACTATCATTCAATTTTTCACTATTATCAAAAATTAAATCTTGTTTCGATTTTGAGTCTTGAACAAATAAAGGTAGATTATAATAATAAATTAAAATAATAATAATAATTCCTAAACTATATAAAAATCCAATTTGAATATCTAGAAAGTAAAAGTAAATGTTAATAATAAAAATACCAATAAAGGTTGGCATAATATTAATAACCACATCTTGATATAAATCTAAAATATCATTTGCAATTAACATAATTCGAGATATAACTTCCCCCGATTTCATTTCTTTATAATCATAACTATACCGTTTAATTAAATTACCAAAAAGTAAATTACGAACATATAAAATATAACGTGGTAAAATAATACTTTCTAAATAATTTTTAGTAAAATATAGGAAAGATACAATTAACCAAATAAAGATAATGATTACAATGATTCCAGGAGCATTTAATTTTTTAATATTATCATAATAATCAAGAAAGCTCCCTTTAGGTTTATCGATTTTTATTTTTTCAAATAAATCACCAAAAAGCCGAGATAATATAATAGATTCTACAGGAAAAATTAATAATATTATAATAAAATGAATGATCATTAATTTTTTGTTTTCATGAAAAAAATCAATAAATAATTTTTTAAATAACATATATTGATCTATTAAATACAAACATAAAAAATTGTTAAAAAAATAAATAATAAATGAAATAATTTTATTTAAAATAAAGTGAACATTAACTTGTAAAGGATTAAATAAAATATTGAATCAATTTCCAAATGTTAAAATATATTGATCTTACCGTTAAAAAAGAACAAGATATTGAAGATATTATTTCTGATGTTTCTATAAATATCGCAAAAAATTCATTTATTAATGAAGAAGAAAAAAGTAAATTAAAAAAATTCGTAAATGAATTATTATTTATGTTTATATCGAAAATAAAAATAGAAAATGAAGGAGAATTAGGTAATAGAAAAAATAATAATAATTTATTACCATTTATAAATCCTAGTGCTGAAACTCCTAAAAAATCATCTTATTTATCAATTTACAATCAAATATTTAATGAGCTAAGAAAGAAATATGATATTTTTCCTAAAAAATCTAAATTAAATTATGTGTACCGTTTATTAAAATTTAAAAAAGAAATTACTCCCAATATTGATCTTGAAAATATATTAATTACAAAAAAAATGCGTTCTGAATCAGGAGTACTTGTTATTTCTGTCATTATGCCACCAGATAATTTTTCATGTACTTATGACTGTTCTTACTGTCCAAATGATCCTACTTATAGTCGTAGTTATTATAAAGGGGAACCCACTGTACAAAGAGGAGAACGAAATAATTTTGATGCTTATAAGCAATTTTTTGAAAGATCTATGTGTTTATTTATTAATGGGCATAATATTGATAAAGTTGAAATTATTATTTTAGGTGGAACATTTTCTTGTTATGATCCGAAAATTTCTGAAAATTTTATTAAAGAATTATATTATGCGGCTAATAATGTATTCGAAGATCAATTAAGTTTGCGCAGTTCTCTAAGCATTGAAGAAGAAATGAAATTAAATGAAGATGCTTTGTGTCATATTATCGGTGTCACTATTGAAACACGCCCAGATAAGATTTCTCGAAATGAATTACGACGATTCCGAAAATACGGAGTGACACGTATACAAATGGGGGTCCAGCATACAGATGACGCAATACTAGAAAAAGTAAATCGCCAGTGTACTCAAAAACAGATTATACATGGAATTAAATTAGCGAAAGACAACTGTTTTAAAGTAGATATTCATATTATGCCAGATTTACCTGGTTCATCATGTAGTCAAGATAAAGAAATGATTGATACTATTATTAATGATCCAGACTATCAAGCTGATCAATGGAAAATTTATCCTACCAATGTACTTGAATTTACTGAAATTAAAAAGTGGTATGATGAAGGTTCATATAAACCTTATGCAGAATCAAACTTTGAAGATTTCTTGCACCTAATGATTTATGCTGTTCATAAAACACCGCCGTGGATTCGTATTAATCGTATTCAAAGAGATTTTCCTGGAAATTATATTGAAGGTGGAAATAAAATTACAAATTTACGACAAGTAATTCATGATAAAATGAAAGAATATAATTTAAATACTAATGATATTCGATCGATGGAAGTAAAATCAAACGTTGAAAATATTCATAAAGCTCGTCTAGTTCGAATAGATTATACAGGTTCTAGTGGACATGATGTTTTTTTAAGTCATAAATCATGCTCATGTAAATTCTGTTGGACTTATTTCTTCTTCAAGATTAAACAATTTTTATGGGGTCTTTTTGGATTCGCATTATATTTTTATGGATGTGGAAATGAAGACACTATATATAGCTTTCTTCGTTTACGATTAACGAATGATAATTATAGTAATTGCTTTTCAGATATTTATCGGAAAAAGGCAAAAATTCGAGAATTACATGTATATGGTTCAATGAGTGACACATATAGTAAGAATAATAATAAAGAAACGCAACACCTTGGACTTGGAAGACAACTTGTATTTTGTGCAGAAAAAATTGCTTATGATTATGGTTATGATGGAACAATGGTTATCTCAGGAAATGGTGTGCGAAATTATTATCGTAAATTAGGATATGATGTTCAAAGTCATGCTAAAAATAATGGTGGTTTTATGGTTAAAGATTTTTATTCAGAAGAAAATAAATTACTTATTAAAAAATATGTTTAAATATGTGATTAAAAAATATGTTTACACATGGGTTTATAAATATATTAAATTAATTTTATTTATAGTTTATTTTTCTTTACTAATTATAAAAATAATTTAATTTTTATGAATAGTGATTTATTTTATACATTTGAATTACCAAAAGTTCCTTCTATTTTTCAGAATAAAGAACCATCTTTTAATGACCTTCTTGTATTTTTTGAAAAATATAAATTTGAATTTGATGAATGTTTTATACAATGGATTCAACAAATGAATCGTTATTATGATGAACATAAGAAAATACAGATTTATATTTATACCTTTATTTCCAAAGAAATACCTTTGACCAATAAATTATTAGATAAAGCTATTATTTTACGAACCAATTACTATATTCGTGTGTTACGAGATATGGAAACAATAGCTCCATCTTTTGTGAAGACTTGCCATGAAAAAGAAATGGAATATTTAATATCTTTATTAAGTAAATATTATCAAAAAGAAAGTCGAAACCAATATGACATTGTAATAAGTGAATTAAATTACATGCCTGGAGGAATTGGTTATTATAATGCTAAAGAATCATTTGAATATAGGATGAAAAATAGGTGATAATATTAAATTATTATTGATTAAATTATTTATTTACATATAGATAAAAAATATTATTTTAATATATGAATTATTTAATTTTATATGGAAGTCAAACTGGTAATAGTGATGCGATAGCATATGAATTAGAGGAAAATATGCGACAATCTTTATCCTTTCAAAAAATAGAAAGAATGACCTTAAATCAATTTATTAAACAAGAGGACTTACTAAAAATAGAAAATTTAAGGGTTATTATTATTTGTTCAACTACGGGAAATGGTGATCCTCCAGATAATGCATCTTTATTTTGGAGAAAAATAAAAAATCGAGGTCTTCCTAAAAATTATTTCGATTCTTTATCTTATTGTGTCCTTGGACTTGGAGATTCTAATTATGATCAATTCTGTAAAATGGGAAAATCAATTGATAAACGTTTATCTGAATTAGGTGGATTACGCATTTGTGATTTACAATGCTTGGACGAAGTAGATGATTTAGATGAAATTGTTCCGGAAAAATTAGAAAATTTGATAACTACTTTAGTCAATCTTTGAAGGTGTAAATATATAGGAATATAAATATATAGGAATATAAAAATAACATTATATATATAAATATAGCCCTAACTCATACTGAAATATGAAGATTTATTTTTTACGTCATGAAAAAAGACCACAAGAACAGACATTTGAAATTTCACTTACAGATATTGGACATCAAAATGCGCAGAAATTAATACCTTTATTAGATTCACTATCGATTCAGCAAATTTATAGTTCTCCTTTTCTTCGTTGCTTAGAAACATTGCATCCATTTTGTAAAAATAATGACAAAAATATAAATGTGGAAAATAGTTTATATGAATTTGTGACAGAACGTTTATTTACTCAATCAAATTATAAACAATCCTTAACATCTTCCCAAAAATCAAAATATTTAGTAAATCAGGATTATACTTCTTTTTTTGACATAGAAAACTTACTTTTTCCTCAAAATGAAGAATTAATGGAAGAACGAGTGTATGCTTTTTTGAATTATTTAATCAATCAATATCAAAATCAAGAAATATCTATTTTACTTTGTGGTCATAAGAAAATTGTAGATAAAATTTATATTTTATATTTAAAAGAGCATGATTTAGTGGAAGAAAAATCTAAAAAATTAGAATATTCAATGGGAGGACTAAGCTTAGTATATGATAATAATACTTATTGTTATATTCCCCTAAATTTTGAATAATAATAAAAATATGATTTATTTTTAATAAAACAATTACTAATTATTTAAATAAATAGTAATATTTTAATCTAGGAATAAAATAATGACTACTTTTCTGGATATCGAAAGAAAAAGGCTGCAAGAAAAAAATATGATAAACTACCAAGATGAATCTTCTCATTTATTACATAAAAAAATAGAAAATAGGTATGAATTACATCAAGCTTGTTTTCATAATCGTTTATGTGAAGTAAAAAGAATTTTAACAAATAGAACTATAGACATAAATTTACAAAATGAATTAGGGCAAACACCACTTAATATTGCTTGTAAATTAGGACATCTTCATGTTGTAGAATATTTATTAAAAAAAAATTGCCTAATTAATTTATGCGATAATGAAGAAAATACACCATTACACAATGCTTGTTTTATGGGACATTGCTATATAGTAAAAATCTTACTGGAACATAATGCTTCTACACAATTAGAAAATAATTTAGGATTACTTCCATTGAACTATGCACTAATGATAAAAGGTGATGATTATGATAAAATTGTTCAATTATTACTTTTTTAATAATTCTACTAGATAATTATTTCTATTTCATAAGGTATGATAATCTATTTTATAGTTGGTTTTTATTTTTATATAAATTGGGATGTTTTTTACGCCATTCTTGTAAATGTTTCAAGTCATCCGCAAATATTTTAGCTACTTTAGGATTCGTATTTTTTTGTAAAGTATGTAAAGCACTAATTTTTAATGCTACACTCTTATAAGTATAAGCCTTACAAGCTTTAATTAAAGCTTCCATACGATTGGAAGAAGATAATTTTGTTGAATATCCAAATTTCTTTAAATCATCATTGCGTTTCAAGTGAATGGGAGCATCTTTTTTAAAGGTACGACCAGGTTTTCCCTTATCTTCTATACATGATCCTCTAATTTTTTTACCACTTACTTTGGTTCCATCTTTTTTCGTATAAGACTTACGTTGATAAGGCTCGCGATAAATAGTACCTACTGGACAGGCTCCAGTGCGAAATGTTTCTTTTGTTGGATGGTGAAAAGATCCAACTGGTGAACGAGCCGCAACAGAAGGTGAAATAAACTTTTTCATATCAGGCTTAGGACGTTTCTTTTTTTTATCATCATTAACCATTTTTTTCTTAGATGTTTTATCCATCATTATTGATTTTCTCATATTTTTTAATTCGGTGCCACTTTTTTTATTTTTCTTATCACTCGATTTTTTTTTAGTCATTGTCTTCTTCGATGTATTACTTTTTTTGACTATATTTTTCTTTTGAGTCATGCTTTTCTGTTCTTTTGATTCAGTTTTTTTTACTATTCTTTCAGTCATTATTTTATTTATACTATTAAGTAATATATTTTATTTTATGTATCATAAAATAAAATTGATAATTATAACAATTATTTATCTATATTTTCTTCATAAAAAAAATATATTTTAATTATATGAAGTACACAGAAAATCCATTATTACATAAAAAATATGAATACGATGATGATCTAAATACATGTATTTTAGATGATTTTTATGAAAATCATCGGAATAATTCCAGCGATACAAATACTACATATGTATCAAATAGTATATTTAATTCTAATTCAAATGAAAATAAAAAAAAGAAGGATTATTTTTCTTTATCATACTATTTATGTTGTTTTACATAATTATAATTTTTTTTTTATTTTGCTTCCAATGATTTTTCAATATTTGCGATCACTTTAATGTTTTTAATTACTGAATCAGGTGTTAATGAAATCGTATCAATTCCTTCACGTACTAAGAATTCTGCAAAATCTGGGTAATCACTTGGCCCTTGGCCACAAATACCAATTTTTGTATGATTTTCATGGCAAACTTTAATGACTTGACGTAATAATGATTTCACTGCTTCATTACGTTCGTCATAAATTCCAGCAACTAATTCAGAATCGCGATCTAGTCCAAGAGTTAATTGTGTTAAATCATTCGATCCAATAGAATAACCATCAATTAATTTACAAAATTGCTCTGCTAAAATTACGTTTGATGGAATTTCACACATTAAATAAACTTTTAATCCATTGATTCCTCGTTCTAAACCATATTCTTTCATTACATCTAAAACTTTTTCACATTCAGATACCGTACGACAAAAAGGAATCATCACAATAATATTCTTTAATCCCATCACTTCACGAACATACTTAATTGCCTGACATTCTAGACCAAACGCTTCTTTATAGGACTCAGAATAATAACGGGAAGCCCCTCGCCATCCAATCATTGGATTCTCTTCATGAGGCTCAAAATCACGTCCTCCTAATAAATTTGCATATTCATTGGATTTAAAATCAGAAAATCGAACAATTACATCATTCGGATAAAAAGCTGCTGCAATACGAGCAATACCGTACGATAATTTTTTAACAAAATAATCAATGGGTGTATCATATCCATAAATTAAATCTTTAATTTTTTGCTGAACATCTTTATCTTTAATCATGTGAAAGTTTATTAATGCCAAGGGATGGGCTTGAATATAATTATTAATTATGAATTCTTCACGTGCTAATCCAACACCACTATTGGGTATGCGTGCAAATTTAAATGCCTCATTTGGAGAAGCAACATTCATCATCAATTTTGTTTTTATTTTAGGTAAATCATCAATATTAGTCTTAATGGTTTTAAATTCTAATAATCCCTTATATACATATCCTACATCTCCTTCTGCACAGGATACCGTTAATTCCATACCATCTTCCAACAATTCCGTACCATTAACCGTCCCTACAATCGAAGTGACTCCTAATTCACGAGCAACAATGGCGGCATGACATGTACGACCTCCTTTGTTGGTGATAATCGCACTTGCTTTTTTCATAATGGGTTCCCAGTCAGGATCAGTAATTTCAGTCACTAATATATCACCTTCTTTAAAATCATTAGATATATCTTCAATGGATGCCATTTTATGTACTTTACCAGTACTAATTGCATCTCCAATAGCAATACCTGATATAATAATTTCTTTTTTTTGTTGCACCATCTTATATTCCACTAATTCAGTATTTGTTTTACGAGAGTGAATTGTTTCAGGACGAGCTTGTAATATAAATAATTCATCAGTCAATCCATCAATTCCCCATTCAATATCCATAGGACACCATTTATCGTATTTTTGAGAATAATATTTTTCAATATCCATTACCCATTTGGATAGTTGGAGGATTTTTACATCATTTAGACAAAATCGATTCTGGTTATATTTATCTACATCTACAATTTTCGTTTTTTCCTTAGGATCATCACTATATACAATTTTCTGCGTCTTAGGACTCAATGTTTTATCAATAATGGAAAAATAATTTTTTTCTAAAGTAGGTTTAAAGACTAAAAATTCATCAGGTTTAATTTGTCCACTTACGACCATTTCTCCTAACCCATAAGCACCATTAATGACAATTAAATCTTTACAACCACTGTTGACATCTAGGGAGAATGCTACACCCGCACTTGATAAATCAGAGCGAACCATTTTTTGGATACATATTGATAATTTCACATTATGGGAATCATAATTCATTAATTTACGATAAGATATGGCACGATCATTAAATAAAGAGGCAAAGCAAAGTTTCACACATTGAAATAATTCTTCTTCGCCACGTACATTTAAATAGGTATCTTGTTGTCCGGCAAAAGAAGCATCAGGCATATCTTCAGCTGTTCCAGAAGAACGTACAGCAACATCTACATTTTCTTCTTTATATTCTTCAGAAAGTTGTTTATATTTTTCTAATAATTCGTGTTTCATATTATCCGGTAATACTCCATCTTGAATATAACTGCGAATCTGATTCCCTTTTACTTTTAATTGTTCAGTATTATCAATATCAATTTCTTGAATAATAGAATTAATTTTTTCATAACATCCATTATGTTTCATGTATTCATCATATGCAGTAGCAGTTAAAACAAATCCATTTGGGATTTTAATTCCTAAAGCTGATAAATTCTGTATCATTTCCCCCAAAGATGCATTTTTTCCTCCAACTAAATTGACTTCATCAATATTCGTTTCTTTTAACCATTTTGTTAACATTTTAAAATATACAATACAATTATATTTTAAATAATGAAATTATACGTATTTTTATTAATTTAAAAAAATGATACTTTTTAATTTATTAGCTCAATATTAATTTTAATATTCTATTTTTAGAAGTTATTCTGTTTCATAAAAAATGAGTGATATTTCCTTACTCTTTCTAAATGCATTGGAAGAAAATAATTACATGAAATGTAAATCGATGTGTCAAGATTATAGTTCTTATATAAATGCTCTTATTTACCATGGACAAACTCCTTTAATGTTAGCAGCGAAATATGGTTCATTAGATCTTATACTATTATTACTTAATTATGGCGCTGACGTAAATAAGTCCAACGGCTTTGGATTAACACCATTAATGATATCTGCTTTATATAATCAAATTAATATTATGAATGAATTAATCATTCATGGTGCAGATGTAAATAGTACGAATTTCTATGGTATAACTGCACTTATGATGGCATGTAGTAGTGGACATTTTCATTGTGTAAATTTATTGTTAGCACAACCATCAATTAATATTGATGCGCAAGATAAATTAAATGAAAATACCGCTCTCCACCATGCACTTCTGAAAAAAAAAACATCTATTGTAAACTTATTACTTTATCATGATGCCGATATTTCTCTATATAATAAAAAGGACGAAACTCCGTTGTTTCAAATTGAAAAAAATAATCAGTTTATCATGTCACATACTAAACAACATTACGATAAAAATGAAGTATCAAATAGTATTCGTAAAACAATGCACTTTTATACAGAATGTCATTCAATTTAAAATTTACATTTAGATTCTATATAAATAATTATAATTTACAATTTACAAAGAAAAATGATTTTGGCGATGAATTAGTAAAAATATATATGGTTGATTATGCTATTTTATAAAATAAAAAATATTTAAGAAAAAATAAAACAATAATTTAAAAATAATTTCATGATCCAGTCCGATAAGCAATTCCTGTCGTAAATGTCAAAAACATAAGCATACCAAATATATACAATAAATAAGGAAAAAAATCATAAATTGTTTTTCCGATAGTAAATAATAAAAAAGGACTAATTAAATAATAATCAAACAAACGAAACGTTGTATAATTTGAGATTTGATTATTTTGATGTCGGTCAAAATTATTTACATATACTGTTCGCGGACTATCTCTTTTTAATTCAATTTCACCTCGACACAATGGACATAAATTACTTTTAATCAAACTTTTTAATAAACAAGATAAATGATAAATATGATTACATTTTGTAATAATTAAATTTTTTTTCTCAATAGTTTCAAAACAAATACAACATTCATCTTTGGGTATTCGAATTACAAGATGATTTAAAGATTGAAGAGAGTCAGAAGAAGTATTAGTATGACTATTTTTGAATTGATTATTTGGAAATATAATAGATTTATTTTTTTTTTTTCGCCCCATTTATTAATTATTAATTATTAATTATATATTTTTATTTAATTCTTATTTTTATTTAATTCTTAATTTTATTTAATTCTTAATTTTATTTAATTCTTAATTTTATTTAGTAATTTTTTAAAATATTTTTTAAATCTTATTAGTATAAAATAAATGTTTATCAAAGTTGGAGTAAATGGATTAGGGCGTATAGGAAAATGTTTATTTCATCAATTAATAAATGATAATAAGGTAGAAATTGTTGCAGTCAATGCAGTTAATTTGAAAATAACTGAAATAGAGGATTATTTAAATTATGATAGTGCTCATAAAGCAAAGCTTCCTGAGTTTAAAATACTTTCAGAAAAAGAAAATATTTTTCAAATTGGTCGACACAAAATTAAGCTACTTCAAGATCGTAATCCTGAAAAATTAAAATGGCGATCATATGATTGTCATTACTTATTTGATGCAACTGGAGCATTTTTGACTCACGAAAAATGTCAAGAACATGATGTGGATTATGTATTAATGTCTGCTCCGGCAAAAGATAAATCTCCTACTTTTATCTATGGTGCTAATCATGAAAAATATGAAGGTCAATCGATTGTATCCGCTTCTTCTTGTACCACAAATTGCTTAGCACCGTCTTTAAAATTAATTCAAGATAAATATGCTATTAAAAACTGTAATTTTACGACAATTCATGCGGCAACTGCTTCTCAATATACTGTTGATGTATTTAAAAAATCATCACGTACCAACCGTTCTATTTTTAATAATATTATTCCACATAGTACAGGAGCATCTTCATCCATTACTTGTGTATTGCCTGAATTAAAAGGAAAAATTTTTGGAACAAGTGTTCGTGTTCCTGTTGTAAATTGTTCCTTACTTGATATTAATATTGAATTTGAAGATAGTAATGTACAATTAGAACAAGTTGCTGAACTATTTGAAACAACTAATTTATCAGGCATTGTCTATCAAATAAATACTAAAAATTTAGTAAGTTCGGATTTCTTAACCACGACAACTCCATCAATACTAGATTTAAAAGCCTCTATGAATATTGGAGAAGGAAAAGTTAAATTAATGTTATGGTATGATAATGAATGGTCTTATAGCGCACAAATGATCCGTACCATGAAACATATGTATGATATAAATATGCGTATTAAACCTCAATATAGCTTACAAAATATGCATTTGGAAAATAAAAATATAGTGGCACGATTTGACTTTAATATTTCCGTAATGGATGGGACTGTTGTAGATGACTATCGTATTGCTTCAGCGATTCCAACAATCAAACATATATTACAGCAAAATCCAAGTCGACTTATATTAACATCACATTTCGGACGTCCTAAGAATAATGATAAAAAATATTCCATGGAATTTATGGTACCTATTTTAGAAAAATATTTAAATTGTTCTGTTATTTTTCTAAAAGATGGATTAAGTAATGAATCATTAAAACAATTAGAAAAAAAGAATGAAACTGAAAATAAAACTGAAAATAAAACTGAAAATAAAAATCCAGATAAAACTGTTGTATATTTATTAGAAAATTTACGATATCATTTAATTGAAACAACATACAGTAAGAATTCTTCGGATGAAAATCATAATTTAATTAAAAATTACCGTGAATTAGGAGACGTATATATAATAGATGCATTTGGTTGTTTACATCGCGAACACATGAGTATATGTGATATGCAATATTCTGGGAAAGAATATGGATATGGTTTATTAATTGAAAATGAATTGGAAAATATTAATACCATTTTATCCAATAAAAATGAAAAAATCTTGGGTATTATTGGTGGAGCAAAAATTGCGGATAAAATGCCATTTATCCATCGTTTGCGCCAATTACCCAATACACGACTTTACATTGCTGGTGGTTTGGCTAATTATTATGAAGAATATTACAATAATGTATTAGTCATGAAATATGGAATGGGTAATGAAAAATTGGATATGAATGATCAAAATCCAAAAGAACTTTCCTTAATTGACGTAAAAAATAGTGATTATCAATTCTTTGATATTTCAAATAAAGCCTGGGAAACATTAAAACAAGAAATTGATGAAGCATCGATTATTTTCTGGAATGGTCCTTTAGGTGTAATTGAACACCCTATTTATAAACAAGGAAGTATCAAAGTAGCAGATTATTTGAAAACATTAAGCCATAAAAAAATTATTATTGGTGGTGGAGAAACAGCCAGTTTATTCAATAAAGAAGAAGCACGTGAGAATATATATATATCCACGGGTGGCGGAGCACTACTGGAATATATTCAGAAAGGTACCCAAATGGTGGGGTTACAATCTTTTACAAAATAAAAAATGAAATTAATTTTATGAAAACTCAAAATGAAATTTTAATATAAACATAAAAAAATATCAAAAATAATAAACATGTCAGGTTTTTCTGATTTCAAAAAAGGATTTATCCAAATTGCTATCAATAGTGAAGATGGATCAAAAATAACAGGAAACTTTCAAGTAAAAAATGACTGTGGACATCTTATTTATGAAGGAGACATAGTAAATGGTCAACGTGAAGGACAAGGCACAGAATATTTAGGTCAAGAGTACAGCAATAGTTGTGATGACGGAAATGAATCCGATGTACGATGCCATAATTTGCCTTTATATGAAGGTGACTGGAAAAATAATCATTATGAAGGTACCGGAAACCTCTATGAAATAGAAACATGCTATTATGATTGTAATGAAACAAATTATCATCGCATTCTTTCATATGGAACCTTTGAAAAAAGTGTCCTGAAAAAAGGTGTAAAAGTAATTTACGATAATGATGATAAATGGCATGAAAAAGCTTGGAAAGCATTTAGGATTGATGATTTTGAATCTTACTCAGGTATCAAAAAAGCTATTTTTGGAGCAGTTGCTTTCGAAGTAGGTTCTTGGAATGAAAATAATCAATTTTCAGGTAAAAAAGTGCATATTCCTGAAAATTCACAAATTTGGGATGCTGATGATATAAGTTCATTGGAAGATTACTTAGAAGAATTGGACATTTCTGAAAATGAATAACTACAAATTTCCAAATTTCCAAATTTCCAAATTTCCAAATTTCCAAATTTCCAAATTTCCAAATTTCCAAATTTATTATCGAATTTTATTTTACTTATTATTCTTTTTCTTTTATATTACATTATAAAAAATAATTTATTTTTCATAATTACTCTCAATATTATCATCTTTCAAAATATTCAATACCATGAATAATTTAATTCCGAACAAAGATAAATCTGTATTGAAATACCGAAAAGATAATGATACATTTTTAGTGGATGTCCAACTTGCAGAATATTCATAGAACTTGATGAAATAACTACAATTAAAAGTGTTCCTGAAAATTTTTTGGATGAAGATATGTATGATGTAGTCACATCATAGTCATATACGGGTACACAACGAGAAGAATCTCAGAATAGCTTGGGTGGAATCAATATATTTAGTCCAATACATGATTAATATTTATTTTTATTTGGCTGGTTTTATCCTAAAAAGAATTATAGTAGATCTATTTTTAGTATAAAATTAAATTATAAAAAATTGACACTTAATTTTTTATAATTTAATTTTAGTTATTACAAATAAAACAATTAATAATCTTAACAAGCATGATCGTAAATTTAGTTGGAGCCGTGGTTTCAGGTGTTTTTTATATACCATATTATATATTAAAACCAATAGGTAATTCTATTAAAGATTATCTAGTCAAAAATTGTGATACTATTTAATCATGAGAAAAATACTTTTTAGTTATTTGTATAAATGTAAAACAACTTAAAAAATTATAAAATAATTTAACATAACATAACATTACTAAATCTCTCTAATAAAAAATCATTAGATCACTATTGTTTTATCTTTTATATGTTTATTTTTTTTTCAACTTTATAGAAGATTTATGTAATGATGTATAAAAAATGATAATAACTAAAATAATTACTAAGCAAAATAATAGAGTGTACCATGATATATTCCATTTATACAATATACAATCCATATTTCGCACATAATTAGATAATGGAAATTTACTTTTACGATGAATAGTGACCAAGCATGGTTTTTGTCGATTATGATCATCGTTACATAGAGCTAACGCGGCACGTTTTCCAGATTCCGCCGCACTTTCCATTGAAAAAATTCCTGTACTTGTATTCGTATAAGATCCTCCAATAAATAAATTGGATAATGGAGAAACTGGTTCCGGTCGATATTGTCGCGTATTTACATTATTTGCCCATTTTGGTTCATATGTATCAATGGATCCATTTTTATAAATATAAGAGTCCCACATAGTAAATTCCAGTACTTTAACATCTCGTAGAGGAGTATTATCTTCAATACAAATATTATTTACAAAATCTTTATCATGAATTAATTGATACCACGCTTCTTTCTTAATTTCTTCACGAGAACATTGCGACCAAGGTTTTTTAATTAATTCTCCAGCTACATAAGGCTCACATATTCCCACAGCCATCACTTCTTTGATTCCAGGTTTGCAGTACTTAGACAAATAGTTATCTCCCCAAATATGTCCAGTAGATAATACCATTAATAACCAGGGTGTATTGGGTAAATAGGCTAGTGTATTGGCATTATCTAAATAAATTTTCTTATCTAAATAATAATAAATAGACATTTGAATTTGACGACCATTTTGGGCAACTTTTTCAATTTTACCGATCCAATTACGTAAGGGTGATGATATACGTCTGGTTAAATAAGGTTGAAATAATTTAGCTAATACTTCCGGACCAGTACAATTAACGTAATATTTGGATGATAATGTAAATGTTTTTTGTGATGTTTGCGACGATTTCTGATTTACCACGATATTTTTAATTTGCGTTCCTTCATCATTGAGATGAATTGATTTTACTTCTGTTTGTGTATAACATTTGAGACCCTTTTTTTGTAAAAAACGTACCCATGGTTCAAACCAAGCATGGTTAGTTGGTAATGATAAAATATTGAAATTATATTGAGAATCCGAATTATTGGCCATCATTTCAAAACCATATAATAAATCATATACACTCGCATTATGATAATCAAATCCCAAATAGGGACCAACAATTTTTCCAATCAAATTTTCAGCTTTTGTGGATGCTTTTTTTTCTTTAATGTAATCACGTAATCCTATTCCCGAAAAATTTCTTATATTTCTTTCATCACATGATGTCAAATATTGAATCAATAATGGCATTGTTTTCAATATATCAGAGTAAGGTAATTTTGAAAATGTATTTTGATATTCGGGAATTTTTTTATCACATGTTTTCTTTCCTCCTTGTAAAATTGTTAATTTATCATACACCGTTTCATGATTATTATAAGGAATTTGTTTCATTAATTGATATACATTTTGATACCAACTTCCAAAAGCGCGCCAACTATATTCATAGGGACATGTTTTATTTTTTTCATTTTGGTAGGTCCGTGCGATTCCACCGACATCTGCATTTCGCTCTAGTAAGGTCACTTTATAATTTTGTAAAAGTAGTTCATGTGCAGCTGTTAATCCAGCAATTCCTCCTCCTATAATAATGACTTCTTCCATTATATATAATAAATATTTTTTCTAGGATGATTAAATTATTAGAAAAAATTTATAAAAAAATTG
>Ga0255755_1001697_pt1 | contig 19107 bp, 21 predicted proteins | sample 011ome_18_FD_179955 | JGI IMG/M metagenome (GOLD analysis project Ga0255755, IMG submission 179955) | Coastal salt marsh microbial communities from the Groves Creek Marsh, Skidaway Island, Georgia - 011501BT metaG (version 2) | ecosystem: Environmental > Aquatic > Marine > Intertidal zone > Salt... | reverse complement strand
AGAATCAGGTAAAATTCCGTTATGCTTTTTTACAATGATTTTAGCAGTTTGGTGCAAATTTCTAGCTCGACGATAATAACCCAGTCCTTCCCATAATTTTAATACACTCGTAATACGAGATTTTGAAAGAGACTTAATTGACGAAAATTTTTTATAAAACTTATTAAAGTAAGGTATCACTGTGGAAACCTTAGTTTGTTGGAGCATTATTTCGCTAAGAAGAACCTTAAAGTCCTTATCAACAGAGTTTTTATATTTTCTCCATGGCAAATCTCTTTGGTGTTTTTGGTACCAAGCAATTATTTTTTTTGATAATATAAGGCTCATATCAATTAATGAATAAATTTACTCAAAACAAAGTATATCAGGGATTAAAGCCCATCAAATCTCTATTGCCAAAAGATATACAGAAATTAGCCAAGACTCAAAAAAATAGTTTTTTTGAACTTAAGGATAAATGGTTGCCAATTGTTGGCGAAGAAATTGCCAATCAGTGTGATCCGGAGAAAATAAAGCTAAATGGTAATAATAAAGGAAAAATATTATTTTTAAATGTTCCAAAAGACCATCTCTTAGAGATCGATTATTCCAGAGATTACATAATTGAAAAAATTAATTCATATTTTGGTTATAACTTTATAAATAAAATCATTATTAACTCTTTTAAAGTTGGCAAATTAAAAAACGATAATGTAAAGAAAGTCCCTATTCTTAATGATTCTTTGTCAAATAAAATTAGTCAAATTAAAAATGAAAAACTTAAAAATGCTTTGGAAGAATTATTTAAAAATGAAAATTAAAAACATAATTTTTAAAATTATAGTTTTCGCTATATTTGCATTTCCTACCCATGCTGTAGAAATCAACAATTATATTTTAGGCTCAAAAGATGCGAAGATAAATATTGAAATATTTTCTTCCCTTACTTGCCCGCATTGTGCAAAATTTCATTTAAATGTTTTGCCTGGTTTGGTAAAAAATTTTCCCCTTGATCTTGCAGCTTTAAATGCAGCAAAAATTTCAAGATGTATTAATAATAAAAATTCAATGGCTTTTCTTGATGAAATTTACTCCAAGCAAAGTGAGTGGGCTGCAGGTAGAAATATACAAGAAATTAATGAAAAATTAAAAAGAATTTCTAGTAAACATTCTATGAATAATCAGGATTTTGATAATTGTATCAAAGATGAAAAAATTGAAACTGAAGTTTTGACAAGTAGGATTGAGGCACAGAAAATTTATAATATAACCGGCACTCCCACTATAATAATTAATAAGAAAAAATTTGAAGGTGATTATAATTTAGATGAAATTTCTAAGTATATAAACAAATTAAATTAATTTATGAAATTTAAACAGTTAGAAGTTGTTGGATTTAAATCATTTGCAGATAAAACATCTTTTTATTTTGAAGATGGTTTAACAGGAATTGTGGGCCCAAATGGATGTGGAAAATCTAATATTGTAGAATCGCTAAGATGGTGCATGGGCGAAACATCTGCAAAAAGTCTGAGAGGCTCAGGCATGGAAGATGTAATATTTTCAGGCACAACTTCTAGACCATCAAAAAACTTATGTGAGGTAGCTCTTAAATTAGAAAATGATAACCGTCTTCCTCAATTTAAAGACATGTCTGAAATTGAGGTGCGAAGGAAAATTGAAAAAGACAAAGGGTCTAAGTATTTTTTAAATGGTAGAGAAGTGAGAGCAAAAGACATACAGATACTATTTGCCGATTTATCTACTGGTCCACACTCCCCTTCCATGGTGAGTCAGGGAAGAGTAGGTTCTTTGGTAACTGCTAAACCAACGGACAGAAGAGCAATTTTAGAGGAGGCCGCTGGAATTGGTGGTCTGCACGTGAGAAGGCATGAAGCTGAATTAAGACTAACAGCAGCAGAAAATAATTTGAAAAAAGCCGACGATATAATGAAACAAATTGAAAACCAGCTCAAAAGTTTACTCAAGCAAGCAGAGGAAGCTTCAAAATATAAAAATATTTCAAACGAGATCCAAAATCTAGAAGCAAAACTAGTTTATTTTCAATCAAAAGAAATAGATAACTCTATTCAAAATGCCCAGGAAGAACTTGGCAACGTTGAAGATGAAATAAGTGCGGTTAATATAGATAAGAATTTCAACGAAAATGCCCTAAAAGAAGAAAGTCAAAACATACGCCCCTTACGTGACGAAAACGCACAACTTAACGCTAAATTGCAAAGACTAAATTTAGAATTTGAACAAATTAGCGAAGAAGAAGGTAGGGCCAAAAATGAAATAGAAAAAATCAAAAAGGAAATTAAACAAGTCAATACTGACATTGATAGAGAAAAACAAATAATCAATGACTCGTCTTCTAACGAAAAAAGATTAGCGGCTGAAAGATCTGATACTATTGAGACTGAACAAAATTCTGCCGAAATTGAAGAAAAAGCTTACAATGCATATCAACAATCTCTTAAAGAATTAAATAATGAACAAAATCTCTTAAACAAATTATCAGATAAAATATTTTCTCAAATTGGAGGTTTTGATTTTAGTCTTATTAAAAACAAAACTGAGCAACTTTCTAATTCAATTAAAGAAACAGGTTTAATGTTACAAAAACTATCTGAAGATTCAAATTTAGAAGTCTCCGAGATTAAAAGTCAAATATTAGCTATTTCTAATGAATATGTTAAAATTGAAAATCTAATAACAAAAGTCAATTTTGATCTAGATGCCGCTGCTCCTCAAGCAAATTTAAATTCTGATACCACAAATCAATTAAAAAAAGATTTCCTTGATCAGCTTAAAATTATATCAGATTTACAAGAAAAGTATGCTTCTAGACTTAGTAAATACGAAACTCTCCGCCAAGATAGTTTAAAAAGAAAGGAGAGATTAAACAATATTGAAAATGAAATAAAAAACTGGATTGATCTAAAGCAAAGCTCAGAACAAAAATTTAAAGAATTAAATGAACGCTTAAAAGAAAATGAAATTATTTTATCTAAGGAGGAAACGAAGCCAGGGGCAATTGCTGAAAAAAAAGGTACCTATGTTCAGAATATAAAAAATATTGAAGAAGATATTCAACAAATTCTTGAAAAGTTAAATTCTAAAGAAGAATCGATTAAATCTATAAATCAAAAATTATATGATATTAATGGAACTGTCTTAGAAATCACTGAAAGAAAAGTTAGAGCTCAGACAATTATAGAAGGATTAAAAGAAAAGAAAAAAGAAATTGAATTAAAATCCCTTAGTGAGTTCAAGCGCGCTATTGAGGAGCTTCCTAGTTTTGCCGAGATCAACACAGAAGAGGCAATAGAAACATCCAAAATTGAAAATCAAATCCAAAAACTCAAAGATCAAAGAGAAAAAATGGGTGCCGTAAATTTAAGAGCTGATAATGAAACTCAAGAACTACAAAACCAAATTGATAAAATGATGAATGACCGAAAAGATCTAGTGCAAGGTATTCAAAAATTGAAAGGGTCAATCAACGATTTAAATCAAAAAGGTAGAGAGCGTTTATTAGATGCGTTTGAAAAAGTGAGTAGAAAATTTAATGATGTTTACACAAAACTTTTTGCAGGCGGTAGTGCAAAACTTGAGCTAATTGAATCTGACGATCCCTTAGAAGCAGGTTTAGAACTGCTTGTCAGTCCTCCTGGAAAAAAATTACAGTCTATAACTTTGCTTTCTGGTGGTGAACAAGCGCTGACAGCTATGGCATTAATTTTTGCAGTTTTTTTGATTAATCCCTCTCCTATCTGCATATTAGATGAGGTTGATGCCCCTCTTGATGATGCAAATGTCACTAGATTTTGCTCTCTATTAGATGAACTCTCTAATATAACAGATACAAAATTTATTATAATTACTCACCATGCTTTAACAATGTCCAGGATGAATAGGTTATATGGAGTCACCATGGCCGAAAGAGGAGTAAGCCAACTTGTTGCGGTTGATCTTGAAAAAGCAGAAGAAATGGTTGCTTAAAATCATCAATGAATGACTTTAAAAACCTTGAAGATAAAATAAAGAAACTAGATCAAAAAAAACCAGATTCTGATCAAAATAGACAATCCTCAATGGGTATTGCGATGAAACTTAGTAGCGAAATGATTGCTGCCGTTTTTGTCGCAAGCTTTATTGGGTATTATTTAGACAAATGGCTGGAAACTAAGCCATTTTTGCTAATTTTTTTTTTCTTTTTGGGGGCAATTACAGGGATTTTTAATGTTGTGCGAACTTCTAAAATGATTAATAAGGACTAAATTATTTAAAATTATGGCTACAAATCCAATGAACCAATTTGAAGTACATTCAATTGGTCCCAAAATTCAATTAGGTAACTTTGACATTTCCTTCACTAATTCTGGTCTTTTTATGGTTCTAACAGTTAGCATAATTTCAATTTTTTTTGTTCTAGCTACGCAAAAAAAATCTTTAGTCCCAAATAAAATCCAACTAATAGCTGAAATGATTTATGAATTTGTATCAAAAATGATTAGTGATACAGCCGGTAAGGATGCGAGACCTTACTTTCCATTTATACTAAGTTTATTTTTGTTTGTGTTAATTTCTAACATGATCGGGATGATCCCATATTCTTTTACAGTGACAAGCCACATTATAGTAACTTTTGCTATGGCTTTTTTCATTTTCATAGGAGTTACCGTGATTGGTTTTGCAAAGCACGGATTGTCATACTTAAAATTATTTGTTCCTTCTGGGGTACCCGCTGTACTGTTGCCTTTGATTGTAATAATAGAAATTATTTCGTATTTAAGTCGACCGATTAGTTTATCTGTTCGACTTTTTGCAAATATGATGGCTGGACATACAATGCTGAAAGTTTTTGGTGGATTTGTAGTTAGCCTAGGTATTCTCGGTGGTTGGTTACCACTTGGATTTTCAATTGCACTTACAGGTCTAGAAATATTAGTAGCTTTTTTACAGGCCTATGTATTTGCAATATTAACATGCATCTACTTAAATGATGCACTTCACTTACACCATTAACAAAGGAGAAAAAAATGGAAATAGCAGCAGCAAAAATGATTGGAGCAGGTTTGGCTGCAATCGCACTAGCAGGAGCTGGGGTCGGCATTGGTACAATTTTTGGTAGCTATCTATCAGGTGCCATGAGAAACCCTTCTGCAGCACAAAAACAATTCCCTAATTTACTATTGGGATTTGCACTTGCAGAAGCAACGGGTCTATTTGGACTAGTTGTTGCACTAATTATTCTATTCGCTTTTTAATTAATTGAATGGATAAAATTATATTCTTATCTATTTTTTTAAACTCTGCTGCTTTAAATGCAGCAGAGAAAGCGGGAATGCCACAACTAAATCCTACAACTTGGTTTCCACAAATATTCTGGCTTATTATTACTTTTACTTTTTTGTACTTAGTTATTTCAAAAATAGTTTTGCCCAGACTATCTGAAAGCATTGAACAAAGAAATGATCATATAAGTGACAACATCGACGAAGCCAAAAATCTCAAAATTCAAGCTGAAGAACAGCAGCAAAAGTACCTAAAAGTTATAGAAGAGGCAAAAAAAGAAGCTCAGCATTTAATAGAAAAAAATAAAAAAGATTTACAAGAAGAATTTGAAAATAAAAAAAAAGAAATAAATATAAAATCTGAAGAAAAGTTACAGCAAGTTGAAAAAGAAATAAACAGTTTTAAGATCGAAGCCATGAAAAGTATCAATGATATAGCAAGCCAGATAGCCAAAGATCTTGTTAAAAAAGTTTCAAAAGCAGAAACAAATGAAGCTAGCGCAAGAGCAATTGTTGAAGAAATTTCTAAAAAATTAACCAGAGGTCTGAACTAATGGATGCAACTTTTTGGGTCGCAGTTTCTTTCTTTCTTTTCATTGCCTTTTTAATTTATAAAAAAATACCATCATTAATTAGCAATTCATTAGATGAAAAAATTGAAGAAATAAAATTTAAAATTAATGAATCTGATAAAATTAAACAAGAAAGTGATGCATTGTTGAGAAAATACCAAAATCAATTGGAAGTATCAAAAAAAGAGTGTGAGGAGATTTTGTTGAAAGCTCAAAAAACAAGTGAAGAAGAAAGCAAAATCATGAGTGACAAGATTCAGTCTATGCTTTCTATTAAAGAAAAAAATATAGAAGAAAAAATAAATCAGACCAAAAATAATGCAATTAAAGAAGTAAAAAAAATTTCAACTATTATAGCAATTGAGAGTGCTAAGAAAATTATATCTCAAACAATTGAAAAAAGTAAAATCGAAGAAGTCAACTTCTCTAGTGTAAAAGAGAGTATAGAAAATTTAAAAAAAAATAATTAGCTTTTTATTTATGAGATCCATCACAAAATGGTGGATTTTTCGATTTTTTGCAATTACACAAAAAATATTCTTTTTTTTCAGAAACATGAAAATTCAAAGGTACAAAATCTCCCTTTGCCTTGTGAGCTCCGTCACAAAAAGGCTGATTTCCAGATAATCCACAAGTGCACCAAAAATACTTCTTTTCTTTTTCTAATTCTATTTTTTCAGGAAAATTTTTTGTAGTTTTTTGAGTATCCATATAGAACTATCTACTAGAAATTAATTGTAATATGAAGAAAAATTTAATTGTTATTGGATCTGGATTTGGTGGCATAGCGGCTGCACTAAGAATGAATGCAAAAGGTTACAGAGTAACACTTATAGAAAAACATGCAGAAATTGGAGGTAGGGCTAGAGTGTTCAAAAAGGATGGTTTTACATATGACGCCGGTCCCACAGTGATAACAGCTCCGTACCTGCTTCAAGAATTATTTACTTTATATAATAAAAAAATTTCCGATTATGTAACAATCAAACCTTTAGATCTTTGGTATAGGTTTGTATTCGAAAATGGCGACACATTTGACTATTCGGGCAATGAAGAAAAGATAAAAAATGAAATTAAAAAATTTTGTCCCGAGGATCTAGATGGCTACTCAAAATTAATAAATTTTACTGAACAAATATTTAACAAGGGATTTGTTGAGTTATCAGATAAACCATTTCATAGTATTGGTTTTATGGCGAGGCAGCTATTTGATTTGCTTAAACTAAAAAGTTATCAGTCTGTATATAAATTTGTTTCGACTTATATTTCAAATGAAAAGTTGAGAAGAATATTTAGCATGCACCCTCTTTTAGTTGGAGGCAATCCCTTTTCCACAACTTCTATATATGCACTAATTTTATATTTAGAAAAAAAATGGGGGATTCATTATGCGATGGGAGGCACTGGTGCTATTATCAATGCATTAGAAAAGTTAATGCAAGAAGAAGGCATTACAATTTTAAAAAACTCAGAAGTAGTAAGTTTAGTTTCTTCAGATAGCAAAATCACCAATGTCGAATTAAAAAATAAAAATATTTTATCTGCTGATTATATTGTTTGCAATGCAGATCCACCGCATGTTTATAGAAAATTAATTAGTAAAAAAAAAAATTACAACTTTTTATTTAATCACAAATTAAATAAAATGAATTATTCAATGGGTTTATTTGTTTACTATTTTGGTTCTAAAAAAAAATATTCACAAATAGCTCATCATACAATTGTTTTTGGTAATCAATATGAGAATCATTTAAAAAATATTTTTGAAAAAAAAGTATTATCCAACGATATAAGTTTTTATCTTCATAGACCTACTGCTACCGATGAGACCATGGCACCCCAAGGACATGATGCCTTTTACGTACTAGTGCCGGTTCCTAATAATTTATCTAAAATAAATTGGCAAAGGCAAGGATCTATTTTCAAAGAACTAGTTATTAATGTTATGGATAAAACAATATTACCAGATATAAAAAAAAATATAGTTAGTGACTTTTATGTTACCCCAGATTATTTTGAACAAGAGCTAAACACTTTGCATGGATCTGGTTTTTCGATTCAGCCAAAATTTACTCAATCGGCTTACTTTCGATTTCACAACCAATCTGAAATTTTCAATAATTTATATTTTGTAGGCGCAGGTACCCATCCTGGTGCTGGGGTACCAGGGGTGCTTTCTTCCGCAAAAGTTCTTGATAAACTTTTATAATGAATCACAAAAAAAATTTATTAATAGCAAAACATTCAAAATCTTTTTTTTGGGCCTCATTTTTTCTACCAAAGGATATTTTTACAAAATGTTCGGCTGTATACGACTTTTGTCGAACAATCGACGATATTGCAGATAGCAATAAAAATCTAAATATTAAAAAGAAAAATTTTATAACTTTTAAAAAAAAATTTTTCCAACATAAAAATTCTATTAAAGTCATAGATCGGTTTAAAGTACTTTTGCAAAAAGAAAATATTTCAGAACATATTATTCAAGATTTGTTTGATGGTATTCAAACTGACTTAAAAACTAAGGTAATTATCAAAAATCAAAAGAAGCTTTATATATATTCTTACCAAGTGGCAGGAACTGTGGGTTTAATTATTGCTAAAATACTTGGTATAAAAAATAAAGAAGACTTCCAAGGTGCAGTTAAACTCGGTGTTGCAATGCAGTTTACTAATATAGCCAGGGATGTTGTGGAGGATGCTAAAAATAATAGATTTTACATTAATGATAACTTTAAAAGCTTAAAGCAAATTATTCAAATGGCCGATAAACTATATGATGAGTCTATGAGTTCGATCGTAAACATTTCTCCAAGATACCGTTTGGCAATTCTGGTAGCAAGAAGAGTTTATAGACAAATTGGATATGAAATTCTAAAGAAAAAAGATATGAAAACTTATTTAATATCAGGAAAAATTTATATCAAAAATTATCAAAAATTATTTCAGACTATTTTAGCAACTCTTGATTTCATCAAATCAATCTTCTTTAAAACTAAAAATATAAATAAAAATAAAGTTAACTTATTTAAATATATAAATATTAATGAAAGAATTTGATTATATTATTTTAGGTGGAGGTCTATCAGGATTATCCCTGGCCTATGAACTTAATAAACAAGGTTGTTTAAAAAATAAAACATTAGCTATTCTAGAAAAAAGAAAAAATTATAAAAGAGACAAAAATTGGTCTTATTGGGACTACGATCACAATACTTTTAAAAACTGTGTCATACAAAGCTGGGATAGCTTTGAAATAAAGTATGATAATCAATCTATCATCTTATCCTGCAACAAAACACCCTATCGAACTATTGACTCAAAAAAGTTTTATAATTTTATCATTAAAGATTTATCCAAAAATAAAAATATTTTGTTAAAAAAAGATACCAGTATTAACTCACTTAAAAAAAATGTTGTCAGGACTAATAAAGGAATTTACAAAGGAAAATATATATTTGATAGTTTGCTTAAAATTCCTCAAAAACAAGTAGTAATGTATCAGCATTTTTATGGTTGCGAAATTGAAGTAAAAAAAAATACTTTTAATTCAAAGTCTCTACAGTTAATGGATTTTGATTGTGAGCAAAAAGATGGCCTTCATTTTTTCTATATTCTACCTTTCTCAAAAAAAAAAGCCTTAATAGAAACGACGTGGTATTCCAAAACTATTAAAAAACCCAAGGACTATCAAAACGAAATTTCTGAATATTTACAAAAATACCAAATTAAGGGAAAAATTAAATATAAGGAATTTGGAGCTATACCACTTTGTAATTTTCCAAAAGATCCGAAGGTCTCAAATTATTACAAAATTGGCACGGCTGGAAATATGACCAGAATTAGCACTGGATATACTTTTCAAACAATTCAAATGTTTAGCAAAAACCTAGCCAAAGAACTTAGACAAAACAATAAAATTTCCACAATTAAAACTAGATCGTTAAAATATACATTGCTTGACCAGATTCTATTATCCGTTATTCAACGTCAATACAAATTAATGCCAAAAATTTTTTTCAATCTTTTTAAAAACAATAGTAGCGAAACTGTGATCAATTTTTTATCAGATAAAAGTAATTTTGCTGATGATATTCAAATTATCAAATCAATGCCTAAATTAGTATTCTTACAAAACTTTTTAATTTTTTTATTTAAACAAATTTTTGTAAAAAAATGAGAGATATTCTAAGTAATAATAAAATAAACTTAGTATTTTACGCTCAGTTTCTTTTTTTTATTTTTGTTAGCGCTCTCTCTTTGTTTATTTTTAACGATAGTAATTTATTTAATCAGCTTAATTTCAACGTGTTTTGTTTTATTTTGATTGCAACTATTGGTGTATCTCACGGAGCTATTGATCATAAAAAAGGAGAATATATTTTAAATAAAATGAATAGTAGAAACTATTTGTTTTTATTTTATTTAGCATACCTTTTCTTTTTTTTTCTCGTTTTGTTTTTTTGGTTAAAATTCTCTTTAATAAGCTTGGTTATTTTTTTTATTATATCATCATTTCATTTTGGCAGTGAAGACACTGCAATTTTTTTAAAGCAAGCTACTAAATTGGAAAATTTATTTTACTTTGCTAGAGGATCTATAATTATTACCAGTTCTTTTTATCTAAATTTTAATGAAACGGATCAATTTATTCAAAATTTATTATTTGAACATAGTAATACATTATTACATGGAATAAATTGGCCATATATTTACTGGATAAATTTTATTTTTTTGTTTGCATTGCTAATTATATTATTCGTTCAAAAAAAAATAAGCATTATCTCATCTATAATAATATTTATAGAAATAATATTTATTGCTTTAAATTTTTATTTTTTACCCTTATTACTAGCATTCACGTTATATTTTTGTTTTATGCATTCAACCAAGCATATCATGGCCTTGTCTTATGAATTGGATCGTGAAAATCCTATTCATGGATTAAAGAAATTTCTTGTCATGTCTTTTCCACTTACCCTAATTACTTTTACTTCTGCATTAATAATGTTATTTTATCTTGGAAATAATTTTTCGTTAAATAGCTCAATAGTTAAAATTATTTTTATTGGTTTGGCCTCGTTAACACTGCCTCACATTATACTGGGATTAATTTATGACAAATGCAAAAAATAATGAAATTTTAAATATTTTACTTGCCAGCCCTAGGGGGTTTTGTGCGGGAGTTGAGAGAGCTGTAGAAATAGTAAAAAAAACTATAGATAAATTTGGCGCTCCAATTTATGTGAGACATGAAATAGTACATAATAAATATGTTGTAAATGAGCTTAAAAATTTAGGGACTGTTTTTGTTAACGAATTGAGTGAAATATCTGATGTGACAAGACCTGTAATATTTTCTGCACACGGTGTTGCCAAAGAAGTTGTTGAGTTAGCAAAATTTAAAAACCTTTTTTATATCGATGCAACCTGTCCATTAGTTTCCAAAGTGCACAGAGAAGCTGAGCAACTGCATAAGCAAGGATTTTTCATTCTTCTTATAGGCCACGAAAACCACCCCGAAGTCATCGGAACAATGGGGCAGCTAAAAAATGGATCGATTGACCTTATTCAAACAAAACATGATGCTTCTAGCTATGATTTTGATCTCTCTAAAAAATATGCATACATTACCCAAACTACCCTTTCAGTCGATGATACTAAAGAGATTATAGATATTTTAAAAAATAGAGTGCCAAATATTAAAGGTCCAATTAAAGAAGACATTTGTTACGCTACAACTAATAGACAAAATGCAGTTAAGCAAATAGCTAATAGATGTGATCTTTTTTTAATTATTGGAAGTCCAAACTCATCTAATTCACAAAGACTGGTTGAGGTTGCAAAAAATAATGGATGCAAAAACAGTCTTTTGTTGCATCCTGATATATTATTTCCTCAAGATAAAATTATGCAATCAAAAACCATTGGTTTATCTTCTGGTGCATCTGCTCCAGAAGTACTTATCCAAGAAACTATCAATAAAATTAAATTAATTAGAAAAATACACATAGAAGAAATTATCTCGACAGAAGAAAATGTTTCTTTTAAATTACCCTCCTCTCTTCAATAATGGCAATTTATACCAAACTAACATTTACAGAAGTATCTTCAATTTTGAATAACTATCGTATTGGATCCTTGTTAAAACTCACTGGTATTAAAGAAGGAATAGAAAATACAAATTATTTACTAATTACATCAAGAGGAAAGTATATTCTTACTATTTTTGAAAAAAGAGTTAACAAAAAAGATCTCCCTTTTTTTATGAATTTAATGCAGCATTTAAATCATAAAAAAATTATTTGTCCTAATCCAATTTTTAATAAATTTAAAAAAAATATTATTGAAGTTGGTGACAAGAAGGCATGTATTTCAAGTTTCGTCTTAGGAAAAGGTAAAAATAACTTTACTATTAAACAATGCGAGGAAATTGGAAAAAATATTGCCAAACTGCATCTTGCGACTAAACAAGTTAAGCTAAAAAGAGCTAATAATTTATCATTAAAATCTTGGTTTGTTCTAAATAACCTAATAAAAATTAAAGGTAATAAAAAAATACCAGGAATTCATTTGTATATAAAAAAAATTTTACTGGTAATCAAAAATAACTGGCCAAGTAATATCCCCAAGGGAATTATTCATGGCGATTTATTTCCAGATAATATTTTTTTCGTAAAAAATAAGTTTAATGGTTTTATTGATTTTTATTTTTCTTGTTATGATTTTCTTATTTATGATCTTGCGATTTGTATCAATGCAATATGCTTTGATAATAAAGCAAAATTTAATAATGGAAAAAAAAATGCTATTCTTAATGGCTACTCATCTATTAGAGATCTTGGCTCAAAGGAAATAGATTCGCTACCCATTCTATCAATTGGAGCTGCGGTAAGATTTTTTCTTACACGTCTTTATGACCAAATTAATCAACAACAAAATGCCATTGTAAAAGTAAAAGATCCCAAAGAATATTTAAAAAAAATTAAATTTTATACAAAAACAAAAACATATAAAGGGTTACTTTAATTGAAACTAAATAAAGAAATAATCTACACTGATGGAGCGTGTTCCGGAAATCCTGGAAAAGGAGGTTGGGCAGCTGTTGTCATTAATGAAACTAATGAAAAAATAATTTCTGGCTCAGAAAATTTAACCACAAATAATAGAATGGAATTAACAGCTGTCATTAAAGCGTTAGAATTAACAGTCACTAATAACATAACAGTTTTTACAGACTCAAAATATGTAAAAAATGGAATAGAAAATTGGATTAACAATTGGAAAAAAAATGGTTGGAAGACAGCTTCAAAAGAGCCAGTTAAAAATAAAGATTTATGGGAAGCGCTAGATCAGTTAAATGTAAATAAAAATATAAAGTGGGAATGGGTTAAAGGTCACTCAAATGATAAATACAATAATTTAGTAGACGAAAAAGCCAGAGAAGCTATTAATTCATAAACTAAACTAGCTAGCTTTTGTTTTAATATAATCTTTTAAAGTATTTAAATCTTTATCCAGCACTACAAATCTTTCTTTTTTGTTTGCAAGATCACCTACAAAGCTTGGTATCTCTGGTTTTTTATTTATAGCTTTTATTATTGCATCTGGAAACTTGCAGGGATGAGCTGTCTCAAAACAAAAATAAGAAAAATTAGTTGCAAAAGTATTATATTTTTTTAAAGCTTTGAAACCAATAGCTGAATGCGGGTCTAAAACAACTTGATATGTATCAAAAACTTCTTTGATAGTTTGAATTGTTTCTTCTTCAGTTACGCTATAGGCTAAAAAATTATTTTTTAATCTCTTGATTTCATCAGGGGATAACTGAAATTTTTTTTCCGTTTTTAAATTATTCATTAGTTCTAACACACGAGTAGAGTTTTGATCACAAATATCAAAAAGAATTCTTTCGAAATTACTTGCAACCTGTATATCCATACTCGGAGAAATAGAGGGGCTAACCAATGTAGGTTCGTACAATCCAACATTTAAACATTTTTCTAATAAATTATTATGATTAGTTGCTATAATTAATTTTTCAATCGGAAGACCCATTTGCTTTGCTACATACCCTGCGTATATGTCTCCGAAATTTCCGGTTGGAACAGCTATTATCATTTTTTTTGATGGCTGAGGTTGTTTAAAATAAATAAAAAAATAATAAACTATCTGAGCAACAATTCTTGCCCAATTGATAGAATTAACTCCTGACATTTGAATATCCTCTCTAAATTTTTGATCATTGAACATTTCTTTAACTAGGTGTTGGCAATCATCAAAAGTTCCTTTGATAGCTATATTGAATACATTAGGCTCTAATATTGAAGTCATGAGCTTTCTTTGAATTTCGGAGACTTTATTCTCTGGATGCAAGACAAAAATATTTACATATTGTTTTTTTTTTAACGCATCAATGGCTGCTGCTCCGGTATCACCAGAAGTAGCAGTGACTAGATTCATTTTATTTTTACTTTTATCTAGCAGATAATCATACATATTCCCCAAAACTTGCATTGCTATATCTTTAAAAGCTAATGTAGGACCGTGAAAAAGCTCAACGCAATTTATATTGTCTAAACGTTTCAAATTAATAATATTTGGATTGTGAAAAACAGAATATGACTTGTTAATTATTTGATCTAGATCTTCTAAAGGAAACGTATCTCCAGTAAACTTTTTGAAAATTTGAAATGAGAGCTCTGAAAAAGTTAGCTCTCTCATTGAACTTATTTCTTCTATATTAAACTGAGGAATGCTAGTAGGAATATACAGACCTCCATCAGATGCAAGTGCGTTTAAAAATATTTGCTCAAAATTATAAGTTTTGCTTTTATCTCTTGTACTAAAATACTGCATATTTATTTATATCTTTTTTTTAAAATCCAAAAAGCAATTAATATACAAATAGCAAGTACATACCAAGTTAAAGCATATTGAAGATGATTATTAGGTATCTTGATATTATTAATATTTTTTAAGTTAGGAAAATATTCGTCAGGAACTGACTGTAGGATCAAATAGGGGTGAATCTTAATATTTAAAGTATTAGATAATTTTTTAATGTCTAGATAATAAAAAAACCTCTCATTATTATCGTTATCTGGAACAAAAGCTCCCTTGGTTTTAATCAAATTTATAAAGCCCTCAATCTCAATAGGTTGGTTTCCTATAATATTTTTTTCATATTTTTTTTCTATAGAGGGTAACCATCCTCTTTTAATTAAAAAAAAATCTGATGATTCTGTTTTCAATATTGAAATGAGATTAAAACCATACTTTCCCTTATCATTTAATTGGTAAAGAAAATAATTTTGTTCCAGCAACTGGCCTTTCGTTTTGATTTTTTTAAATTCTTGAATATTGTTTATTGTTAAAAGAGCTGGTTCTAATTTTGATGATTCTGAAATATTTTTAATAATATTTTCTTTCCACTGAAGACGATATAATTGCCATGTCCCTAGGGAAAAAAGAATAAGAATAACTATTAAAGAAAATAAGTTAAAGATAGTTTTTTTCAAAAAAAATTAACTACCCCAAATGTAAATTGCTGCAAATAAAAATAACCATACAACATCAACAAAATGCCAATACCAAGCAGCTGCTTCAAATCCAAAATGGTGTTCTGGGGTGTAATGTCCCTTTTTAGCCCTGAATAAACATACCGCTAAAAATATAGTTCCTACTAACACATGAAATCCATGGAAGCCTGTTGCCATATAAAAAGTAGATCCATATATTCCTGTGCTTAATTTAAATGTTGCATGAACATACTCGTAAGCTTGAAACATGGTAAAAATTGCACCTAAGATTACTGTCAAAATCAATCCTTGAATTAAACTTTTTCTATCATTTTCTAATAATGCATGATGAGCCCAGGTAACTGTTGTTCCAGATAATAATAATATTAAAGTATTTATCAAAGGTATGTGCCAAGGATCTAGTGTTTGTATTCCTTTTGGTGGCCAGATTCCTCCGATGATTTGATCTGGGAATAAACTAGAATCAAAATATGCCCAAAACCAAGCAACAAAAAACATTACCTCAGAAGCAATAAACAATGTCATTCCATATCGATGGCTCAATTGTACAACCGGAGTATGATCGCCTTTGTGTTGAGCTTCAATTACAACATCCCTAAACCACATAAACATTCCGTATAAAAGAACTGCCATTGATGCAATTAACAACCACAAAGCCTTTGTTCTAAAATAATAAACAGCTCCAATTGCTACCAACAAGGATGCTAAAGAACAAAATATTGGCCACGGACTTGGGTCAACTAAATGATAATCGTGTTTTTTTTCTGCAGATGACATAATTTTTTATTTCTGAAACTTATCTACTTCAAATAAAGTATAAGATAAAGTTATATCTTTGACGTTTTTGGTCGCTGGGTCTTTAGCGATCTCTGGGTCAATATAATATGATAAATTCAGCTCTATAGTTTCATTAGGAGCTAATTTTTGCTGCTCAAAACAAAAACATTCGAGTTTGTTAAAATATTTACCAGACGAATCAGGAGTTACGTTAAAAGTAGACACAAATTTTATTAACTGCTGACTTTGATTGGTTATAGTGAATGATGCGTTACGAACTTCTCCTGGTTTAATTTCTACCATATTGTTTTTAGGTTTAAACAATATGGGCAAACCTCCAGCCACATTGGTATCAAATCTCATTCCAAAATTTTTATTAATAATAACTTTAGGCAAAATTTTAGTTTTTTGGGTTGTGCCACCAAAACCCGTTACTCTGCAAAAAAGATCATAAAGTGGAACGGACGCAAATGACAATCCCAACATAATAAAAAAAATTCCAGCTAGATATGCGGGGTGTAACTTCTTGTAAGCTGTTCTCATTATAATGGACGATTAAAAATTGAAATATTTAAAATTGTATAGCAAAAAAAGAATACTATTAAGGCTACCAAAGCCCAGGCAACTACTTTATTTTTATTTTTTAAATTCATAAATTATAGAAAAAAATAATTATCAATTAAAATAGTAGAGAATATAAAAAATAAATAGAAAATTGAAAATACAAAAATATTTCTAGCAATCTTGTTGGAAGTAGCCTTAACTTTGGTTATGAGCAATGCAAAAGAAAGGTAAATATAAAAAAGTCCAAAGATAGTAACAAATATTAAGTTACTAAAGCTTGCAAAATTTAAAAAATATGGAGCTAATGTTACGGGCCACAAGATAATAGAATAAAATAAAATATTTTTTTTGGTAACATCCTCTCCACTTACTACAGATAGCATAGGAATATTTGCTTTTTTATAATCTTCATTTTTGTATAAACTTAAAGCCCAAAAATGAGACGGCGTCCAAAGAAAAATAATTAAAAATAAAATGACTGGTTCAATAGAAATATAGTTGGTCGAAATTGTCCATCCGATTACTGGGGGAAATGAACCTGCAGCACCGCCAATAACAATATTCTGAGGTGTGCTTCTTTTGAGCCAAATTGTGTACACAAAAATATAAAATAAAATAGTAATCGCGAGAATAACTGCTGATAAAAAATTAGAAAAAAAATACAAACCTGCTACTGAAATTATAGATAATATAATACCAAAAGTTAAAGCATGTTTAGTTTTTACTTTTCCTAAAGGAATTGGTCGAAGGCATGTTCTAGACATGATCCCATCAATTTCTGCATCGTACCACATGTTTAATGCACCTGCGGCTCCTGCTCCAAGAGCGACAAAGAATAAGGACAAAGCAGAATCAATAAAGTTTATTTTGATAGGCGCAATTACTATCCCCACCAATGCAGTAAAAATAACTAGAGACATCACTCTTGGCTTCATTAATTCAAAAAAACTTTTGAACGTAGAAGAATATGAATTCTCCGATGACAAAAGCGCACCAGACATTTTTTTTTTCAAAATTCCTTCTCTATTTTATTTGAGGAAGCTCATTAAACTGGTGAAAAGGAGGTGGTGAAGTTAACGTCCACTCCAAAGTAGTAGCTCCCTCTCCCCATGGATTATTAGCTGCCTGCTTTCCTCTAGCAAATGCATGAATAATCATTGCGAAAAATATTACTACACCAAATGCAGAAATATAAGATCCAATAGATGATACATAATTCCATCCTGCAAATGCGTCTGGATAGTCTGCGTATCTTCTAGGCATTCCTGCTAAGCCTAAGAAATGTTGAGGAAAAAATATTAAATTTACTCCAATAAAGCTGACCCAAAAATGAAGTTTTCCTAAAAATTCAGAATATTCATAACCCGTCATCTTACTGAACCAATAGTAAAATCCAGCAAAAATTGAAAATACTGCACCAAGAGACAAAACATAATGGAAGTGCGCCACAACATAATAAGTGTCATGCATCGCAGTATCAATTCCTGCATTTGCAAGAACAACTCCTGTAACTCCACCTACAGTAAATAAAAATATAAATCCAAGAGCCCAAAGCATTGGTGTGTTTAATGTTACTGAACCTCCCCACATAGTAGCAATCCATGAAAATACTTTAATACCTGTTGGAACTGCTATGACCATAGTAGCAAATACAAAATACGCTTTAGTATCAACACCCATTCCAACTGTGTACATGTGATGAGCCCAAACAATAAAACCAACAACTCCGATCGAAACCATGGCATATGCCATACCTAGATATCCAAACACAGGTTTTTTAGAAAAAGTAGAAATAATATGGCTAACAATTCCAAAGCCTGGCAAAATCATAATGTAAACTTCTGGATGACCAAAAAACCAAAATAGATGCTGGAATAGAACTGGGTCTCCTCCTCCTTGTGGATTGAAAAAAGAAGTTCCAAAATTTCTATCCGTAAGCAACATGGTAATTGCTCCCGCCAACACCGGTAGTGAAAGCAATAATAAAAATGCCGTAACCAAAATAGACCAAGCAAATAAAGGCATTTTATGCATAGTCATACCCGGAGCTCTCATATTAAAAATAGTTGTAATGAAATTAACCGCTCCCAAAATAGATGAAGCACCGGCAATGTGCAGACTAAAAATAGCTAAATCCATTGCTGGTCCAGGTTGTCCAGTTTTAGAAGATAAAGGAGGATAAATAGTCCAACCACCACCAACTCCGGTTTGACCTGGAGGGCCTTCAACAAATATAGATGATAATAACAAAATAAATGCAGCAGGTAATAACCAAAAAGAAATATTATTCATTCTTGGAAAAGCCATATCGGGAGCTCCAATCATCAAAGGAACAAACCAATTTCCAAATCCACCTATCATGGCTGGCAT
>Ga0255755_1001684_pt1 | contig 19187 bp, 7 predicted proteins | sample 011ome_18_FD_179955 | JGI IMG/M metagenome (GOLD analysis project Ga0255755, IMG submission 179955) | Coastal salt marsh microbial communities from the Groves Creek Marsh, Skidaway Island, Georgia - 011501BT metaG (version 2) | ecosystem: Environmental > Aquatic > Marine > Intertidal zone > Salt... | reverse complement strand
CCCGTCCACAACTTCGTCGGCCCGAGCTTCAAACGCTCCATATCTGCCACAGCCTCTTCTCGATCGTCTCTTCTTTTTCTTCTTCCTCTTCTGCGCGTTGCCGGAGAGAGAACTTCTTCTTCCCAGTATTGTTCTTCGTTTCCTCGTGAGGGAAGATGTGTTCTTTTTTCTCTCGAGAAAAAAAAGCCGTTCTCTCACTTTTTCACACTTTTTCTCTCCACTTTTTCTCTGCTCTCTTTCTTTCTTTCTTAGTAGTACACATTAGAGAACGAGAGAGAGACGGAGAGAGAGAGAGAGAGAGTCTTTTCTTTCGTCGTTTGGGGAAGGAGGAGGAGGAATTATCCGGTGCGCGCTCTCTCTCTCTCTCTTTGTTTCTCTCTCTCGCGTTGTGACGCGTATCGTTCGGATAGGAGATGATGTCGTCCAAGGGAAAGAAGAGAAAAAGCGACCGCCGCCTCGACGAGCGAGATTTAGATTACTTCGACGACGGGAAGCTACCGCCGGATCACGTGAGAGATAACGACGACGACGGGGACGGGGACGCCAAGGATCTCTTTTACGAGAGCGAGGACGACGTGCTCACCAAGAAAGAGAAGAGAAAAAGAGAGGACGAGGCTGAGCAATTGGCGCACGAGGAGAACCATCCTCCTGAAAAGAGAGAGACGGCGGAGGAAAAACGAACGCGTTTAGCGCGCTTGTATTTAGAGAAGTTACGGAGAGAAGCGGCGTTAGAAGGCGACGACGAGGAGTCGGATGTAAACGAGGACGAGGACGTGGATCCGTCCGTGAGAAAGAAGCGGAGAGATTTAGACAGCCACGACCGGTTGGCGAATAAACTCGCCAACGAGGCGGCGGAAGCGGCGGGGAGACACTTTCGGGAAATCGCCGACGGTGTGAAACCGACGAAAACGCCGGTATTGGGGACGTACTTTTCTAGAAAAGCGCACAAACAAAGCGTGACTGGGGTATGTTTGAGTTCCGACGACCGAACGGCGTATAGCGTGAGTAAAGACGGGGCGATTGTGGAGTGGGACGTGGAAACCGGGAAGCGGACCAAGTATCCGAGATGTCCGGTGGTTACGCAGGAAGAGATGCGGACGAAAGGTGGGGGTGGACCGATGGCGCCGCCGAGAAGTGGCGCTGGGATTTTGTTAACCGTAGCATGTGCGAGCGAGAAGAATATCGTCGCGGTAGGTGGTAACGATAAACGAATTCACGTGTTTGATACTAGGATGAAAAAGTTCGTCACGACGTTCGCCGGCCATCGAGGCGCGGTGACTGGTTTGACGTTTAGGCACGGTACAGGGCAAATGTTTTCGTGTTCGGAAGATAGAACGGTGAAAATCTGGTCCGTGGACGATATGGCGTACGTGGATACGTTGTTTGGACATCAAAGCGAGTTGAACGGGATCGACGCGCACAAGAGAGAGCGATGCGCGACGGTCAGTTCGGATCGAACGTTGCGAGCGTGGAAAGTAGCCGAAGATTCGCAGTTGGTGTTCAGACCGTCCATAAATGACGAGAAGAGGACAGATTACGCCATGGAGTGCGTGGCCTCGGTGTCGCATGACCACTGGATTACTGGCGCCAGAGATGGCGCCGTATCATTGTGGAGCGCGAGTAAGAAGAAGCCGCTGTCGACTTTTTCAAACGTGCACGGATACGACGAACCCATCGGGTTACCGAAAAACTGGGAAGAAGAGGACGGAGAAATTGTTTTAGCCGATCGAATGGCCACGCAAGAATTTTTGAACCTCTCCGTGGAGGATAGAAATAGAGGCGGGTGTGGATATTTAGCGAGTTCGGTGGTCTCCGCCGCGGTGGGCAGAGGGACAAACTTGTGTGCGACAGGTGCCGGCGATGGTACGATTCGTTTGTGGAAAGCAACGCCAGGGGCGAAAGATACCGCGTTGGAACCGAAACACTCTTTGCCACAAAGAGGCTTCGTGAATGGATTAGCCATTGCTTCGTCTGGGAAGTTTTTGTTAGCCGGCGTCGGGCAAGAGCCGAGACTCGGGAGGTGGGGAAGAGACGCCGGTGCGAAAAATGGGGTGGTCATGCATCGATTGGATCACATCGTCGAAGACGATTCGGACGACGACGATGAAGAAGATAGCGATGATGATTCCATGGACGATGACGACGAAGAGGACGACTAAGGAATAAATAGTAGAGAAAATTTAGAAGCTTTAGACTTATTGAAAGGAAAAATATGTGTGTCTTTCTTTTGTATCTCATCATTTTGATGTATCTCTTTCTTTCTCTCTCTCTTGTTCTAGTTTAATGGGTAGTAGTATAAGTTGTCGTAATCCTTGTTATTGTTATTGTTGTTGCTGTTGTTGTTGTGGTGGTGGCGGTGGTAGTATCAATTTGCTCTCGTCTAGTAAGTTTATTCGTGGTCGACCCAAGTCCATGGATCGTCGGAGTTCGCATATCCTTCAAGAAACTTCGTTCCTTTACACGTAAACCTCTCAAACGGGCACAGCAACCTCGGCTTCGGCAACGTCGCCTCGTACTCCTTCATGTGATCGAACCACTCCTTCGCGTAATCCGTCTCTCTGTAATCCGGGAACCACGGTCCGCCTTCCGTGTAATGAATCGCCTTTGGCTTTCTCTCCCCCTCGTACGGCTTGTACCACTCGACCAAGAAATTCCACTCGTAATCAATTTTACCAATCAACGAGTCGTCCGTAATCCACGAAAATCTGTGCAAGAACGAGCCCGGTTGGGAGTTGATCATGCTCAAATTCACTCCTTGGTTCGCCGGGTGTCCACAGTTGTACAAAACCATCGACGACCAGTTCTTCCTCGGGTACGCCTCTTGCGCTTTACCGGCTAATTTCACATCCACCGTCGGTTTGTAATCGTGTTGCACGCACATGATGGCGTACTTGTCGTCGATTTGATCGATCAACTCCTTAATATCCCCCAACCACAAGAAATCGTCGTCCACAAACATCGCCCATCCTTTGTAGTTTTGCAAATACGGCACGAAAAAGCGGCAATACGTAAACTCGGTGGATTGCTTCGGATCTTGGGTTCTCGTGTAAATGCCTTGCTTGCGCATCTCTTCTCTCTTGAGAGGAATGACTTGGATGGGCACCGAGGAGTGCTTTTCCATGGAATATTTCGCCACCTTTTGAGACACACATCAGAGTGCGACGAGAGTAGTGTTCAAAGTAAAAGAAGAAGAGGGAAAAAGTCAGTCAAGTGCGCGCGTTGTTAAAAGATGATTACAAAGAGAGCGAGAGAGATCATTTTCGAGAGAGGCAACCGATTGGTGGGATGACGACGCTTCGCGCGACTCCTCCTCCTCCTCCTCCTCCTCCTCCTCCGAGAGAAGCAAAAAACGAAACCGAACACGAAACGAAAACTCTCAAACTCACCTCGAACGTGATGTCCTCGTGGGAATCGTACCCCACGTAGCACCTGAACGGCATCTCTTTCGTCGCTAACTCGTCGCTTTTATTCGCCATTTTGTTTCTTTTTTTTTGTGAGGACGAAATCGTTTTCGTTTTGAGCTCAAATCGTCAGTCAGAAAACAAACAAAGCACAAAGCAACAACTTATGCAAAGGAAAGAAGTAGAAAAGCGGAAGCGCATATGTACAAATCTGTCTGCGAAAACATAGTAATCATTCGCGGATATATATTTAAGCGTAGTGTGCTATTTACAAAGTTACGTTCTCCTACGTTCTCTATTTCCTACTTTTTCCTGGAGGAAGAGGAGGTTTCACCGATTCGCTCGGCGACTTCGGTGCTCAAGGCGGAGGCGAAGCGAAGCGCCAGGGCGGAGGCGCCCGGCGCGAGTCTCGGCGCCATTTCGAGAAGTTCCATGGCAATTTTTACATCGTTTTCAGACGGTGGCGAGAGGGAGACGGGTGGGAATTGCAGCTGAGACGAGCTGTCGTCTTTCTTTTGTTCGGAATTTGCCGGTTTCGTCGTCGTCGTTGTCGTCGTCGTCGCGGAGGAAGAATTTTGTTCGGCGATCAAAGATGTCAACTCTCGAGCGATTTCCAACGTCTCTGCATCTTTGCTACTCACTCGAGAGACATCGGAAAGCGATTTCAATGCCAAATGCGCCGGTGCTAACGGTGTCATGATTTCTTTTGGCACGGATTTCTCGACTTCTTCGAGCGCTCGTAAAGGCGCGGAGAATACGGAGGACACAGAGCCTGCCGCAGAGGCGATGAGAAAGCGACCAAACTCGCGAAGCGCGATGTCTTGCGCCGGACCACCTTCGGGCGAAAGCGCGAGCTCCAAAATTTGCTTCGCGCCCTTCGGAAGCGCAGAAACAGTAGCAGTGCGTTCACCATCTTCTTTCTTTTCTGCCGCCTCTTTCGTGACTACCTCCGTTTCGCCAATCTTTTCGTTATCCGTTATCGAAGAGTAGGATCTGAACGCATTCGAAAGTTGTTTGACTCGTTTCACGCTCAATCGACCACTCTTGGCACCATCTTTACCATATAACATCTGTTCAAGAGCTCGACGAGACGTTGGCGAATTATCCGTTAATAATCTTCGCGCGACGTACGGGTAGCACTCGTTCGCGATGGAATAATCTGGGTCCGAGGCTAACCCGATGCCTTCGAGCACGGAAAACGAACGCAAAATGTACCCAAAATAACTCGGAATTTGGAAAATGTTGCCGTACTTTTCCTGGACGCCTTCTAAATCTTTCGTAAGTTTCGCAACTTTTGAATCCGCGCCGCCAGAGATTTCAATGAACGCGTCCCGTCGCTTCTTCGGATCCTTGATACCTCGTAACTCTTTTCGAACCTCTTTCAATTTCTCTTCGTCCGGTAAACCGAGTTCGGACCGGAAACCGCTCGCGCCGCCACCTCTGGCCAACGCGGAAAAGAGCAAACCGATCGCTCTAGCTACGCCGGCGTCTTCCATGGCTTCTCGTTTACCGCTGGGAATAAATCCTAACCGGTCGAGATCCGAAGGTACCTCTTCGAAATCTTCCGAGACTAAGTGCGAGATGAACTGTAAAATCGACGCAGATAACTCTTTCGATACCGGAGTGACCAACCCCCAATCTAAAATGACCAACTTCCCGTCGTTCTGTCTGAACAAATTTCCCGGGTGCGGATCCGCGTGTAAGAAACCTAAATCCAGCAACATTGATAAATACGCTGTCAACGCTACCGCACATAATTTCGGAATGTCACCTTCTTTCGACTCGTCCAATCGAGCACCGTTGATCCACCCCGTCGTCAACACTTTTCGAGTCGTCGCTGATGTATACACCGGCGCCGCGGTAACCACGTTCGCTAAATCCTGTCTCGATTCCATCGCTTCGCGGAACAACTGCCCGTTTCTCGCTTCGGCTAAGTAATCGAGTTCGGCGATGAACCTTTTTCCCCACTCGTCGATGATGCCTTCTAAATCCGAGTTCAAGCCTTTGAATTTCCTCCACGGCTCCGCGAACGATCGAATGATCCCAATATCTAAAGAGATGGCGACTAACGCGCCCGGTCGTTGGACTTTAACCGCCACGTCGATATTTTCGCCACCTTCGGTCTTTAAATTTGCTCTATATACTTGGCCTAAACTCGCGCTCGCGATTGGTTTTCCTTGATTTAAAACCACTCTCGTCTTGTCCGCCGAGTTGGAGCCTAACTCTTTTTCGATGATTCGTCTCGCGAGCTCGTCATCAAACGGCGGCACGTTATCTTGCAGCTCTCTCAACTCTTTCACGTACGCTTTTGGAATCAAATCCTGTCTCGAGGAGAGCACTTGTCCCAATTTCACGTACGTCGGCCCAAGTGAAATTAAAACGTCTTTCAACTGCGCCGCCCGTTTCGCATCCACTCGATTCTTCACCTCCTCCTTCGGCTCTTCCCCGTAAATCTTCTTATCCATCCACAAACCGACGGAAAATTTACCCAAAAGCGCCAAGGACTTCACCGCTCTTTTTAATAAGACCACCGGTCGTTTCGAAAAGTACTCCCGAATGACTTTCGGATCGTACGTTTGCAACGCCTCCGGCTCCTCTTCGCCTTCCTTCGCCGCCAACGCCGCCCACTCGTCCATGCCTTTATTCGGATCGGCAGAGTTACTCAGCACGACTAAAACGACGCCGAAGAAAGCAATCATCGCGGCGTATAAAGCATACTCAGACGTTGACGAGGTCACTGCTTTCAACGCCTCGTCCAGCTTGGTCAAATCCGTCCCGGCTGGCACGTTCGCCCTGGCGACTTCCGCCAACGCGTTCACCGCGCTCGTCGCTTTCTCCGTCGCATAACTAAACTCTATCTTCTCTCCTCCAAACAAAGCGCGTTTCCCGAGCTCGATCAAAGTATCCACCGCGTCCCATATCTTCGCGCTCTGCTCTACTTCCCACCGTTTCGCGCTTTCCACGAATTCGTTCGGGGACGCGTCAAAGTTCGCGGAAGAAGGCAAAAAAGTAGGCACGTGAATTTCCGAAATTCGCGTTTTTGCATCCTCGAGAAAACGGTTCCCGACGTCGACGACGTCCCACGCGGTGTTGTTGTTCTCGTTGTTCTCGTTTTCCATCGGGGTTGTCCCCGCGTTCTCTTGGATTTCTTTCAACTTCTGGTACTGTTTTTCTAAAACCTCGGACATTGGTCTGTCGGTAGTGCTCTTCTCCGTTCCTACTCTTCCTCCTCCTCCTCCGAACGCGCGCACCGTCGACGTCGATTTCTTCCCGAGCGTCTTTTTCTTCCTCCTGACGACGACGGTGTTTCTGAAAGAGGAGGAAAATCCGCGACGATGGATGATGCCGCTGCTGCCGCTCATTTTCAAGAGAGAGAGAGAGACAGAGAGAGAGGCGTACGAAGAGTCTCCTTTGCGTGGTAGTAGTCTCCTTCGCCGCTCGCGCGATGGTGATGTAGTTATTAGATATAATGGAGAAAAAAAGCGGATTAATGTCGTTTCATCCTCACACCCAACGCGCTTTCTTTGAGGAATACACATTCACGCAAAAAATGGACCAAGACCTGGCCCGGGTGAAAAACGCGACCGGGTTGACGTTACTCTGCGTCGATTTACCCGAGAAAATCAATCGCGCGATGATTGAATTCGGGATAAACTTATTCGCGCATCGCGTGTGCGACGGGGGGAGATGGAAAGGCGCGAAAATGCTCCCGAGGAGGCGGTTACATTTCGCGTTCGTCGGGACGACGGAAGGAGGAGGAGGAACTGGTTCGCGAGTTGGGGAGTTTTTATACGCGGAAGAGGAAGGTGAGGTGGAAATTCGGACGTGGGACGCGAGGAACGAGCGGTTTTATTCTTCTTCATCTGAGCGGCGAAATGGTGACCAACATTTAACTGCAAAGGAGGAGAAGGAGGAAAAGGAAAAGGAAAAGGAACAAAAAGAGAGATTGATTTTAGGGGTGAAACGAGGTGATTTCGACGCGGAACTGGGCGCCTACGAGGAAGATTCGCGAGAAGATTTACGGTGGAGAAGTTTAGTGAGCCTCATAGATTTAGAATGTTTGAAACGATGCGAAGTAGAACCTGGCGTGATGTTCGTTCCAGGCGGCGTCGGGCGGTGTTTGGATGCGTACGGGAGGAAGAAACGCTTGGCGAGAGACGTCGTCGAAGAGGAAGGAGCGAAGGAAGAAGAAGAGGAGGATAGGAGAACGGCGAAGTTCACGTTTAAAGCGACAACGCGGGTACCTGAAGATGCGAGCGCGGAGATGTTGACGAAAATTCACGTGGATTGTAGGTTCAGATTCGAGAGAGCACTGAATATGTTTGGCGGAAACCGAGAGGCGATGTTAGCCGAACAACAGTTGGCGTACGTACTCTTTTTCACGTTCGGGTGTGGGAAGGGTTTAGAGCAGTGGAAGGAGTTGACAGTGATTATCGCGAACGTTATGGTAGAGTATATGAAGGAAGAGGTGGAGAGGAAGACTGGTAGCGAGCAATCTGCGATGAAAGATGCGCGCATCGACCAAAAAGGCGAAGAGAAAGAATTTTCCTCCTTCTTCGTGGGATTCCTCGATTCCTTGGAGGCGCAATTCAACGACGACGCGACGAACGAAGGCACGTTGGACGAGGTCGTCTCCGAACTGGCACCATCGAACTCGCGCGACGAGAAACAACTCTCCGATATCCTTCGCGACGCCATCTCGAAAAGTTATCGCGTCGTTGCCTCCTCTCCATCCTTCCCTCGCGACGTCGACGACGCCACGTTTGGATGGCTCGCGCGTTTCGAAACCACCGCCAAACGAGTGTTGCATCTGAAAATATTTAAAAAGCGAACACCACGTGAACTGCACAATGCACATCCAACGCTTATCGTCGACCACGACGCGGAAACCGAGGATGAACAACCTTTAATCGTGGAGTTACCCGAAGGCGAGTACGCTCGCATGGACAAAGACGAGGACGAGATAGAAGTCGTCGTTGTCGTGGAAGCAGAAGCCGAGGATAAGAACAACATAGCCAAAAACGAAAATAGTGGAAACACTCATCAAAATCGAATGAGTTGGATGGTCCAATAGTAATAGTTTGAGTAGCACTAGTAGGTATAACTCTCATCAGAGAGAGGTAGAAAAAAGCACGCCTCGCTGCTCTCTCTTTTTCCTCTCAAACCACAAAACTTCATCACTTTTTCCATCGGAAGGAGCACACATCACATCGCGCGCACTTTTGCACGCGAACGCACAAACAGAACAAAAAATGGACGCTTTACTCGCTCGCGCGCACGTGCTCGCGGAGAAGTGTAAAGATTCCAGCGTCGTTTGGTCCGACGTATGCGACGGTTTGCACGGAGAAGGTGCGCGATTGATTATATCTTTTTTTCTCTTCGTTCTCTCGCCGCCGTCGGTTAAAATCACAGCGAGGGCGAGAACTCGCGCGCGTTTGCCGCTAAGAACTCACCTTCTCCCTTTCTCTTTACGCGTGTACACGTAAAAACTCCAAATCTTTCGCGACAGATATCTCCTCGAAAGAATCCGCAGCGCTTCTCGTCAAATCTATCTTTCAAACGTTAAAGTTCAAGACGACAAAAACCAGTCGAAAATTGGTTGCTAAAACGATATCTAAAGCGCTGCGAGTGGGCGAGTCCGCGGGCGGCGAGAGTAGCGGAAGCGGCGGCGAGTTTGAGAAAGTATTCATAGTTTTATTGAAGAAATTTTCGGAAAAAGTAGCCACGCGTGCGGACGAAGAGGAGTGCGAAACGTTTAGTCGATGGTGTTGCGCGTGTTTGGAGCACGTGTGTCGTCGGTTGGACGCGGCGGGAAATGATGCAAGCGAGGAATTTGAAAGCGTCGTATTGGCGTTAGGGAACGTAGTGAAGGCATGTCTGGTGTCAAACAAGTACCATCACGTGCCTGGAATTGTGTCTTTGACTCTAAGAAAAGGCGAAGTTGGGTTGAGAGTGAATGAGTTGAAGGATATGCCGCCGGATTTGCGAGGGGTGTTGTACGAGGCTTTGAAGAGGAGGAAAGGCGTAGACGCGAGCGAAATTCGAAGAGGGCATTTGGAGAAGTTATGTGATTTTGCTGTCGCCAGTGGAAGTGGTGCAGACGTTGTGCTCGCGGCGCGCGCGAGTAAGCCGCTTTTGAAGGATTGCACGGCGGAAGATTTCGAGACTGTCGTGCGAGCGAAACTGGTCAAGGCCTTAAGAAGAAACCCAATTGAATCTACGTTGGAAGTCGTATCGAGAATGATTCGTCACGTGCCGAGAGAGAGCATTACGAAAGAATCCGCGCAAGCGTTTGCGGAAGTAGTCCTGCCTCTGGTGAAGCATGCGGACGAATCGAGACGCATCGCGGCCAAGGCTGTCGTAAAATCCTTTGCAAAGCTGTTGTCCGCGGCGATGGCGAAAGAAATTTTTCTCGAACCGCTTGTAGAAGAAGTCACGGCGAATGCACCGAGCGCATGGGCAGCTAGAGTTGGGATCTGTGACACTATTTCCGTCGTCGCGCAATCGCTAGTTGTCGCAGCTGTAGAGAATGAAGAAGATGGCAAAATTGCCGTTGAAACGATTGAAGGTTTAGCGGCGCGATTGAAGAGCGAGAAGCAAGTCGAAGCAAAATTTTCGTTGCTCGACGCGCTTTCGCACTGCCTTCAAAAGTGCTCTTCGTTCAGTGAAAACGCGAGAGATGCGATTTTCACGTCGTGTTCGGATGCTAAAGATCGACCGGCGACGCTTCGAGCTCTTTCTTCCGCGATTGCCGCGAGGCCCGATTTCAAGAAAGCGCTCGGGGCAAAAAGCGTGAAGGCGTTGATTGAAATCGTTAAACTCGGCGCGCAGAAAACAATATCGCGACCAGATGGTGTGGTTGCGTTATATATAGTCTCCGCGGCGGCATCAGAAGATGAAAGTGCTTATAATGCTTCCTCAGATGTATGGAAACCGGAGTGCCTGGAGGCGTATGCAGCGGCTGCGGCAATTTCGAAACTTCCAGACGATTGCGCGGCATATTACGCAAAATCGTTAGAGTTAATATTCAATATGGACAAAATCCTCGACAAGAAGAAAGTACTTCTCAACGCCACGACCTTGCTGGCATTGCATCCAGACTCTGCAACGCGAAAATCAGCTCGAGATGCAATTGAAATGATGCGATGTAAGAATAAGGCGTCTTCTCGAGATGTCATGGAATCACTTTTAGGGTGGGTAAAAACAGCGGAAGAAGAACACGTGTTTCCAATCTTAGGTGAAGAACTAAACGCAGAAGCTACCAAGAGCGGATTGACGAGTTTTGTCGCGCCTTTTCCCAGTCGATACTGCGGCGCCGCCATCGAGTCTTCCATATTTAACAGAGTATACTTCGACGACGGTACAATTAAACAATACGCATCCATCGACGACGATACTTTTTGTGCGTTTGCGGGGATTTTAATAACGCTCTCGCACCACGAGCTGGTACAATCGAGAACGGGAAGCGATTGTTGGACGCTCATCTTTTCGCGATTCTGTCGAGAAAGGAGCCCGAATGATATTGATTTGAATCGCATCGCTAGCGAGTGTGCAAAACACATCGTTGAGGAACTTCAAAACGGGAAGAATGTTCAAAGTAATCGAAAAGCCGTTCGAGCAGTATCAGCGATATCTTCCAACGTTGCATTAGATGTCATTCTGGAAGGCTATTTGCTCGACCCCATTTCTGCGTTTTCGGACGCCTGTCGACGCAACGAAACTGAAATCACAGAGAACGACGTGAAAGTTTTCAAAACGCCAATTGGAAGACTCTCAACCGATCCGAAAGATTCTCCGAATAGTACATCGGCGCCAAGTAGCAGCGCGCCGGCCTCGTCGGCGGGAACTTCTCTTCGCACAAAAAAAGCGTTGCGGCCTTCGCAAACTGGCGCTGCGACTGCAGGGAAGAGCAAACCAGGAGGTGGCCAAAAGAATGACCCACGAGAGATTCAGAGACGTGCGCAGATGAAAGAAGAAACCGAAACGAGAGGAAGACTGGCGAAAATCGCGAAAATTATTGAAGACGGCTTAGAAATTATATCAAATGTCTTTGAAGGAGTTCTTGCGTACGACAAGAATCATCGGTCGTTGCTCTTTCAAGGCTACAAAGGGCAGATCCCGGTCCATCCTAAGAACAAACTTGGTGATGTTGCTGCAAATGTCGCGTACGATGTTGTTTTCCCACTCTGTAACTCGAAGATTTTGCACGATAGCGTGTGCGTGAGTTGCTTTGAGAGTTTCTTTGAAATCGTCGCGAGTACGAAAGGAATCGTCGCGCTTGCGGGTAAAGATCGTTTCTCTTCGCATCTTCGTGCTAAATTTGCCAGGGCGGTGGTATTATGCGCAGAAGCTCGAGATGGGTTTGAGAAACGACCGATGCTCGATCCGTTATCGAAAGAACCGATTGATGAAGATGCGGATCACGTGGAATTTGAAGTCGCCGTCATCGCCGAAGCGCTGGAAGCTTTGAGGGAAAACTTTACCAAATTAGGGGATGGGATTTCTGAGAGTAGAAATTTACTCTCGCTACTATTTCCGATTCTGTCGAGAGCGATTGAAAGAATCGATTGTTCATCGCAACATAAAATGTTGTGCTTAGAGTTGCTTGGTGATTACGCCAGGAAAAGTTGTAAACCGATGCGATCGGTAGCTGCCGCCGTTCGGTGTTTGACGAGAGCCATCAACTATTCGGTGAGTCCCAAGTTTACTTTGCTTGCTCAGGATACGTTGCTGTCAGTTGCAAAAACATCTACCAACGCAAACGATGTGCAGGCGTTAGTATATGGGTGCGAGAATGAATCATCAGAAGCTCGTAAAACGTGTTTAGAAGCGCTTTCATCTTTGTCAAACATTCATGCGATTACGGTAGAAGATATTGAAACGACGGATGAAATACTACGTGACATCGCCGTTCGACTGTTCATTGCTAAACATGATTCAAACGAAGCGTTTGCTGAAATGGCATCGACGGCTTATGCAAATGCGGGCGTATCTTTTGCCGATGAAGGCGATACCCAATCGCCGACTGTTTTACTCCCGTTTCTCTCGCACGAGTGTTTCGCAGTTCGAGAAGCGACGGTGAAAGCATTTGCGACAGCTGTCGAACAACTCCCAACGGGCGTTGCTTCTGTTTTAGCAAAATTGTTTGCGCTCTTCTCGAGTTGTACCGATGCATCTGGCCGCGCTGGTGTTGTTACCGCTCTGGGCGCCTCTTCCAATGCGTTGCAAAAACACGACGTTCCTTTGGTTGCCACGTTGCTGTTGAAGGCGCTCTCGGACGAATCCCTCGAAGTTCGCGAGGCGTCCATCGATGCCGGTAAAGTGGTCATCGCCGCTCACGGTGAAGCTAACACCGAAACATTACTTAAAGTATTTGAAGGTTATTTTGATAAACCGCCCGATAGAACGGTATCCGAAGAGATTCAGGATTACGCTAAATCCGGCGCGGTTGTCTTCCTGGCATCGTTGGCAGTGCATTTGGATTCGAGTGATCCAAAGGTCAAGCAAATTTTAGAACGTTTGTTGGAGGTTTTGGAAACGCCGTCTGAATCAGTTCAAAGAAAAGTCGCTGACGCGTTCCCACCGTTAATGAAACAACTCGCGACTGAAGAAGAGAAACGCGCGTTGATTGAAGGATTACTCGGGAAGTTGTCGCAAGGCGAATCGTACGCCGTGAGGAGAGGCGCAGCCTTTGGCGTCGCCGGTGCAGTGAAAGGTATCGGTATGGGATCATTAAAAGGTATGGGTATCATGGATAGTATTAAATCATTAATCGAGGATAAGAAATCGGCACAATCAAGAGAAGGAGCTTTGATGTGTTTCGAATTACTCGTTGAACGTCTCGGTCGACTCTTTGAACCATACGTCGTGACCATTTTACCAATGTTACTCGTCTCTTTTGGCGATCAAACAGAATCCGTGCGTCTCGCGTGCGAAGGCGCGTCCCAGAAAATTATGAAGAATTTATCCGCACAAGGCGTAAAGCTTGTCTTACCGGCGTTATTGGAAGGTTTACGCGATGATCAATGGCGCACGAAGAGCGGGTCTGCGAAACTTCTCGGCGCGATGTCGAGTTGCGCGCCGAAACAATTGGGTAGCTGTTTACCGCAAATTGTGCCAAGACTTTCCCAAGCTCTGGTGGACACGCACCCGAAAGTTGTCGATGCGGCTTCACTTGCGTTAAAGTCGATCGGGGACGTGATTAAAAATCCGGAAATTCAAGCGTTGTCAAAATACCTGTTAGGGGCAATCGCGCACCCGACGACGCACACAGAGAAATGTTTAGATATTCTCTTGGAAACAACGTTCGTTAACGTTGTTGACGCGCCGAGTCTAGCATTAATCATCCCAATAATTTCGAGAGGTTTAAAAGAACGCAAGGCGGATATGAAGAAAAAGGCAGCTAAGATTGCAGGAAACACATGCGCTTTGGTCGCGGATCCGAAAGATATGGTTCCGTACATCCCGGAGTTAGTCTCGGAATTGAAGAAGTCTCTCATCGATCCAAACCCGGAAGTCCGTTCGGTATCTGCTCGTGCTTTAGCCTCGCTTTTGGATGGTGCAGGTGAAGAACATTTTGAAGATTTAATCCCGTGGTTGACAGAGAAAATGCAAGGCGAAGGGTCCGGCGTCGAAAGAGCCGGTGCGGCGCAAGGTTTAGCCGAATGTCTCAACGCGCTCGGAGGTGACAGATTTGTTGCAATTCTTCCAGAAGTTTATCGCGGATGCAGTAGTCCTCTATCAAGAGTTCGCGAAGGTCATTTGCAGCTCCTGAAGTTTCTTCCCTTATCTGTTGGGCAAAAGTTCGAGCCGTACTTATCGGAGTCCTTGACCACTGTCCTTACCGGTCTCGCGGACGAGGAAGAGTCCGTCCGCGACGCCGCGTTGGGTGCCGGGAGAGTCTTTGTTTCCGCATATTCGCACTCTGAATCTGCGTTAGATTTAATTTTACCAGCAATCGAAACCGGCACGAACGCTACCGAATGGCGAATTCGACATTGCGCGTTGGAGCTCCTTGGTTCTATGCTCTTTAGAATAGTCGGCAGTTCCGGGAAAGCGCGCGTTCAGCGGGCGACGGCGGAAGAAGAAGAGGCGGCCGCGGACGAAGAAGGGATTTCAACCGAAGCACAAGGCGAGCAGTTGACGCGAATGTTAGGTCGAGAACGTCATTTGGACGTTTTGGCCGTCATTTATTTACTTCGGTGTGACGGGCAATCGCAAATTCGAAATGACGCCGTGCACGTATGGAAAACAGTTGTTGCGAATACGCCGAGAACTTTGAGAGCGACGTTACCGAGAATTGCCAAGCGCATTCTGCAAGCGTATTCTCAAGGTACGATATCGTCATTGTCCTCGTCAAAAACATCAACAGAAGGTTCAGACGACGATGAAGACGAAGAGGATGACGGCGAAGAGAGAAAAATGACCGGGGCGAGAGCCGTGGCGGATTTGACGAGAAAACTTGGTGAAAAGTTCATCGAAGGCATCTTACCAATTTTGCGCACTGTATTTGAGGCGACCGAGGGAGAAGCAGAACAAATCGTACGAAATGATAAAATCACCAAAGCTGGCGCGGCGCTGAGTCTCGCGGAGATTTTTGATTGCGCGGAAGAGTCCACGCACGAGGGTGGTATCGTCAACCCGAAGCAAGCGACGTTGTTCACATCTTTCGTCGAAATCTGTCTCTCCAACCCCAACGCGGATACTCAAGACGCCGGCGGCGTGGCCTTCAAAGCCATGTACCGATGGACTGGCGGTAAAGAAGCAGCGGCGAAAATCGTCCCAGACTTGTTGCGCGATATGGAAAGAGACTCAGCTTCGGAGGAAGAGAAGGCGAACGCGCTAAACGGTTTGCGCGTGGCGCTGAAAGCGCAACCGAACATTTTAGCCGTGGCGCTTCCAAAATTGGCAGCGCCGCCGATTACTCCCGATAAAGCAAAAACTTTAGGTGCTTTAGCATCTGTAGCTGGTCCGGCGTTGCCACCGCATTTGGATTCGATCATTCCAAGACTTTTTGACGCGATTGAAGAAGAAACAAATCTGCAAGAAGAAATGTCGTGGACCAAGCGCGAATCCTTCGATGACGTTTCTAAATTTCCAGCGTTCAACGCGTTGCGTTCTATCATTGCCGCCGCTCCTGAAGATTGTGGGGCAGAACTCCTTTCCGAATTATCTGACGCGCTCACAGAGCTCGCGAAAACGTCTGCGCTGAAAAAAGTTGACGAAGAAAAGGAAAAGGCAAAAGCGAGACGACGAGCGGTGTCTTCCATCGCCCTCGCAGATTTTGCGACAACGTTTTCCGGCTACGATAATTTTGTCGACGCGCAGGTGTTGGTAAAAACGCTATCCGCGCAATTCTCGGACAAGTATAAATGCGCGCGAGACTCCGCATGGGGTGCTTTAAATGTCGTCGTGTCTACGATACAAAAAGACGAGTTGATGGAATTCGTGGATTGTTGCCACGCGTCTATACGACAATGCAAAGAGCAAGCGAAACGTTTACACAAGCAACAAGTAGTGTGGTCAGGCAGCGAGAGTGCGATTGCAGATTCCTCTCCAGCATCCACGTCGTCAAAATACACTATTATTCCCGCGTTGGCCTTACCGAGAGCGTTAGAGGCGCTTTCAAAAATCTACCTCGCGGGTGTCTTACACGGCGAAGAGCCTGAGCATAGACAACGCGCCGCGGAAGCGCTCCAACTCGCCGTCTCTTGTTCCACAAAAGATGGGCTGAAATCGCACATCGTTGGCGTAGCTGGACCGCTCATTCGCGTCGTTTCGGACAAATTTCCGTCGAGCGTACGGGCGGCGTTGCTCGATTGTCTCGCCACATTGGTCGAGAAAGGTGGCATCGGCTTGAAACCCTTTGTGCCTCAACTGCAAACAACCTTTTTGAAATCGTTGAACGATGCGAACAGATCGCCGAGAATGTCTGGAGCGAAAGGTTTAGGATTACTGATGGCAATTCAAGTCAGAGTTGACACAGTAGCTGCCGATTTAGCGAAGAAACTCGCCAACAACGAAGTCAATGACGAGTGTATCGAAGCGCACTTCGAAGCCGCGCGAGGCGTAGCCAGGCACGGCGGATCAAAAATCACGCCCGAATCTGCCGAAATTGCGTTGAATGCGTCCACCGTAGCCGCGATGACTTCGGAAGATGAAGAGATTCGATTTGCGGCAGCGCGGTGTGCAGCAGCTTTTGCTTCTCTGTACTATGACGAGAGCGGTGAGAACAAAGAATCGAAACGAGAAGAGTGGTTGAAGACGGACGTCGAGCAATTCGCTTCAGAGAACATCACCATCGCGTCTCGCGAAGGCAAATCGAAGATTTTGTCCGAGTTTGCGCGACTCGCGCCAGAGTCTATTTTATCAAGCCCGAAAGACAAAGCGACGACGTTGAACAGTTTAGCAAAATGTGCTTCGGACGATTTGAAATCGGTCAAATCAAATTGCGCGAAAGGATTAGGGTATTTAGGGGAAGCTTGCGTACGCGTCGAAAGCGCGTCGTCGGAGACCGTTTCAAAAATTTTACAAGTATTAACGAAACTTTTAAGAGACGCGAGCGGGGATGTGCGCGAGAACTCGTCGAAAGCGATTCGGTCGATGATCAAATGCGCGTCTTTAAAGGACGAAATCGACGATGTAACCATTCACTTTCCAATCTTCCTCGCCGATCTCGCCGAAGTCGCAGTGGCAGATAAACACGATTTGGCAAAGAAGAGTGCCGAACGCGCAGTCTTCCGCGCCTTGCGTTTGGATTTAGGCGCCGAAGTTGCCCTTCCATACTTGAAACAAGGCGGTACTGGATCAGCCGCTCGAGGAAAGCTGTCTGATTTGAACCTGCGAAAACTTGCGAGTTTACCGGATGAATCCGAAGACGAGTTTGACCCGATCGCTGAAGAGGAAGATTTACTTTAGAATTAAACCGCGGGGTAGGTGAATTTCTTAATGTCCATGGCTGCTGCTACTACACGGTATTACTACTATTACTAGTCTTTACTAATATCATTACGTTTACATCATTTCCACGTCGTATTCTCGGTCGCTGTCGTATTCATCAATCAACTCCAACGAGAGTAAACAATCTTTCAATCCATCTTTTGCTCGTTTATTGTTAGGATTCATCGACAAGACTTCGGTGAACCACTTCTTCGCGCGCAAAAAATTCTTCAAACCTTCTCTCTGTTCCGAAGGCCGATTACTGCTGCTGTAACTATCGCCTAACTTCACGTAAGCTTCCGCGCCTCTCACCTTTGCTTTTAAATTCTCCCCGTTATCAATCTCTAACGCTTTTTCGCAATCCTCAATCACTTTCGCAATTAACGTTTGCCGTCGACTACTCTCGGCGGAAGAACCTTCCAGCGCGTTTATGACTTTCAACGCGCAACTCGCCCTGTTCGTTCTATATGGCGTTCTATCCGGCATTAACTTCACTATACCGTCGAAGATTATCATCGCATCTTCGTAACGTCCTTTCTCGTACTCGCTCAACGCGATATCGTTTAACCTTTCGGCTTCAATTTTAGCATCGTTGGACAACGGCGTGAATCTCTCGAGCAAGTCTAAATTCTTCTTCTCGCGTTCCTCGTACTTACGCTTGTGATGCAGTTGCTGCTGACCAACATCTCCCAGCAACAAACTGCTCTTTTGATTCTCGTACCCAACCCCTCCGACGACTTCCCACGGCCTTTTCTCCCTATCCTCTCCAACTCTCATCGAATCAAAGCCGTCGCTCAAACACTTTGTATCGCTGTATTCGTTCATCGCCGTCTCGCGAAACATACCGCCGGCTGGATCCGGTTTCTCCCCAGATTCCCACCGAACGTTATAATCGATCCCAAAATTCCTATGCGGCCTGTATTCCCCTCTCGCTCGCATTAATCGCTCGATTTCCTCCGGATCCGCGCCTTTCAACGCCAACTGCAACACGTCCGATAAACTTTGCATCGGTGGAATCGAAAACGTCTTCAACCATTTTTCTTGGTTGAAATTCACCGTCGTCAGCGTGTGATACGCAGCCGTGATGGCGGTAAACGCCCTCGACGCGCGTTCGGCGTTTTCCTCCTTGTTCTTATCCGGGTGATATTTCAAACACAGTTTCCGGTATTGGAGTTTGATTTGCTTCGAGAGATCCGCGTCATCGTCGTCTTTCCTAAAAGCGTTATTCTCAGTAGGGGTAGGGGAAAAAATCTCCAAAATCTCCAACGCTTCGTTTTTGCTCAACACGGAGACAGAGGAGGGGAGGTGAGGCCATTTCTTTTCATCGCTTTTATTCTTATCATTACTCTTCTCGGCATAAACATCATCCTTGCCGGGTGGTAGGTTGCCCTCCTCCTCTGCTTCTCCTTCTTCTTCTGCGTCCATAGTATCAACGTCCATCATCGTAAAAAAAAATAAGGATTCCAAAAAAGAGAAGAAAAAGGAAGAAAAAGAAGGTTTGAGGGGTAAAAAAAATTGGCGTTATAAAAAAAGCGATCTCATCATGTCCTCCGAATACTCGACGGAAGAGGATTACGAGAGACCCAAACGCATGCGAACGGCGCTCGAGAATACACCATCAACTTTGCCGTTATGGCGTTTGTTCAGAGAGGCGTTGCTGAATGGCGGCGCGTGTCGCGATATCGTGGAGAAGCATGTGATGTGTAAACTCAACGGGACGGATCTCAAATTCTTTTACGAGGTGAATACGGAGACGAGAAAGTTGGTGAAGAGATCGTCTCGCGCGGGTGATTTGAAAAAGAGGTTTAGAGTGAGCGAGATGTCGTCGATATCGACGTTGGAAGTTGC
>Ga0255755_1001680_pt1 | contig 19199 bp, 15 predicted proteins | sample 011ome_18_FD_179955 | JGI IMG/M metagenome (GOLD analysis project Ga0255755, IMG submission 179955) | Coastal salt marsh microbial communities from the Groves Creek Marsh, Skidaway Island, Georgia - 011501BT metaG (version 2) | ecosystem: Environmental > Aquatic > Marine > Intertidal zone > Salt... | reverse complement strand
AAGGACAGTGGTATCCCTGCTGAACCATGTGTGATGAAGCCTGACTCTACTACAGTGTTCAGCTTCCCCACTAAGTCACCAACAGGTGCTGTTACTCGTAATGATATGACTGCATTACAACAGCTAGAACTGTGGAAGAACTACGCACTACACTGGTGTGAACACAAACCATCTGTGACTATCACAGTCAAGGATGCAGAATGGATGGCAGTAGGTGCATGGGTCTATGAGAACTTTGACATCTGCTCAGGTATCTCATTCCTACCCCACAGTGACCACACATACGCACAGGCTCCATACCAAGAATGTACTCAAGAAGAGTATGAAGCTATGTTATCTCAGATGCCTACGTCTATTGATTGGTCTGCTCTTTCTCTGTATGAGAAGGAAGATAGCACCAATGGTAGTCAAACTCTTGCTTGTACTGCTGGTGCTTGTGAGATAGTAGATATCTAAAGTACCTCTATTAGCGAAAGTTTGTAACATGAAAGTATTAGGTAACGATTTTAACATCACAGATGGCCTACTCCGCACGTTGTATGAACTCTATCCAGACAAACTTCCGCATACACAAGTAACCCCTGAGGAATTAGCTTTCCTTAGGGGTCAACAGTCTGTGATACAAAAGTTAATAGAGTTGCAAAATCAAGATTTTGAGGATTATTAGAATGGGTGGATTATTTAAACCCAAGATGCCTACACCCCCACCTGCTCCTGCTAGACCAGTGACTGCGGTGGCTAAGACACCTGACTTAGAAGTAGGCGGCGAGGAAACCCCAGCAATGGGGATTAAGAAAAAGCGTAAAGGTAAACAACAACTAGTCACACCTACAGATACCTCTCTCCAAACAGGTAGTGCTGGTGCTGGTTTACAGATAACAAAGGGGCAGTAGCATGGGTGCGCCAGCAAAGAAAGTAAAGAAGGCTGCTAAGAAAGTTGGCAGAGCTGTTAAGAAACAAGTTAAAAAGGTAGACAGCTTTGTAGAAAAGAACGTGGAAAGACCTGTTAAAAAGGTAGTTAAGAAAGTTGCTACTGAAGTTGAAGATACTGTAACAGGTAAAAATAAATATACACGTGATCCTTCAAGGATGCCTACAGCACAAACAGCAGCATCTAAGGGTGCGCCTAGAGAACAGGCTGAAGAAGTAGCTACTACTGTGGAAACAGGGGCTGGTATGCAACGCCGTAGACGTAAGGGTAAGAAGGCTCTGGTTCTTAGACAGGCTGCTGCACAAGTTGGTGGCGAAGGCGGTTCAGGTTTGAACATCCCTAAGGGGTAGTGTTATGGGTGCAGTAGTTATTAAAACTGATGACGATGAAGTCATGGGTAAGGATGCAAAAGACATTGACCACAACGCTACGATGCCTATGGTTGACTATGATAAGCTAAACAAGTACAAGAAAAAGAAACCTGCACAGGGTTTACTTATACCAGAGGTACAATAAATGGAACAAGATGTAGGTACAGTAGCTAAACGCTACAGCCAACTAGATGGAGAGAGAGATACTTTCCTAGAGAGAGGCCGTGAGGCAGCAAGGCTTACTATCCCTACTCTTTTGCCAGATGAGGGACACACAAGTTCTTCAGTATACGCTACACCGTATCAAGGCATTGGAGCAAGGGGTGTTAATAACCTTGCATCTAAACTACTGCTTGCTCTCCTGCCACCTAACAGCCCCTTCTTTCGGCTGACCATAGATGACTTTGACTTGCAACAACTTGCAGGTGATAATCGTGGTCAGGTTGAAGAGGGGCTTGCACGTATTGAACGTGCTGCAATGCAAGAGATTGAGGGTAAGTCAATCCGTGTCCCTACCTTTGAGGCACTTAAGCTGCTTATCGTTACTGGTAATGCGCTAGTCTATATGCCAAAGGAAGGTGGGATGAAAGTATTCCGTCCTGATCGTTATGTTGTAAAGCGTGACGCTATGGGCAATGTACTTGAGATTATTACCAAGGAGTCTATGGCTCCTGTTGCTTTACCTGAAGAGGTAAAAGCACAAATACCACCATCAGATACACCAGCTAAAAGCTATGATCTTTATACCCGACTTACTCGCACACCTAAGGGCTTTGAGGTTATCCAAGAAGTTGCAGGAATTTTGCTTGAGACTACTAAGGGTATGTTTAAGCCAGATCAGAACCCATTCATCCCACTACGGTTCATCCGTATTGATGGTGAGGACTATGGGCGTGGCTTTATTGAGGAGTATATTGGTGACTTGCGGAGCCTTGAGGCTCTGACTAAGGCTATCGTACAGGGTAGCGCAGCATCTGCTAAGGTACTGTTTCTTGTGCGTCCTAATGGTAGTACTAAAACTAAAGACCTGTCTGCTGCACCTAATGGTGCGTTCCTACAGGGTGATAGTAATGATGTATCTACCCTACAGGTACAGAAGGGCGGCGATTTCCGTGTAGCTCTTGAGACTATGCAGATGATTAATGATCGTCTTGCTGCTGCTTTCCTACTCAACTCCTCTGTACAACGTGCAGCGGAGCGTGTGACAGCAGAAGAAGTACGCTTCATGGCACAGGAACTAGAGACAGCCCTTGGTGGCGTGTACTCTATTCTATCTCAGGAGTTTCAACTACCACTAATCAACTTACTACTTAACTCTCTTCAGAAGCAGGGCAAGATGCCTAAGATGCCTAAGGATAGTGTTACACCTACAGTGGTTACTGGTATTGAAGCACTAGGCCGTGGACAGGACTTGAATAAACTAGCTACTTTCCTACAGTACCTTCAGCCTCTTGGACCTGAGGTTATTGCTAGTGAGATGAACCTAGGTGATTATATTGATAGACTAGCAGCATCACTTGGTATTGATACCTCTGGACTTATTAAGTCAGATGAACAGAAGGCACAAGAACAGATGATGCAACAGCAAATGATGCAACAACAAATGCTGGAACAGACTGGCATGGGAGCTTTACAGAAAGCAGCCCCTGCTATTGCTGGGTCAATGGACCCTGAACAAGTTAGACAAGCTATGGAGCAAATAAGTTAATGGCTGAAGCACTAAACACTTATCAAGAAGCTGCGCCTGAGTCTCAGGAGCATATCAATGAAATGTTGGAGAAGGTAGCAGGGACAGAACGAGACCCTGAACGCCCTGAATGGCTACCTGAGAAGTTTAAGTCCCCTGAGGATATGGCTAAGGCATACTCTGCATTAGAGAGTAAGCTAGGCCAGCCTCAGCGGGAAGAAGAAGTTAGTGAAGAAGTACAAGAACTAGTATCAGCAGATGCCTCAGAAATATCTGAGGTTCTTGGTGCTAATGGTATTGACTTTGATGTACTACAACAGGAATACCAAGAACTTGGCGGTCTATCTGAGGATGCTTATGCAGCCTTGGAAGAGGCTGGGTTCCCTGAGGCAGTTGTAGATCAGTGGATTGCTGGTCAACAGGCTATCTCACAACAAGTACAAACAGAAATGTTCTCCCTAGTAGGGGGACAGGAACAGTATCAGGAACTGGTAGGGTGGGCAGCAGATGCACTACCCGAAGCAGAGATTGATGCTTTCAATGCAACAATGGCAACGCAAGACCCTAACATGATTAGGCTTGCTATCCAAGGTCTTAATGCTCGTTACCGTTCTGAGGCAGCACCAAGTCTACTACAGGGTGGTACTGGTCCTGTATCCACAGGCGGGAAGTTTGAAAGTACTGCTGAATTAACAGCAGCTATGAGTGACCCTAGGTACGAGAAAGACCCCGCCTACAGGCAACAAGTCTCTGATAAGTTGGCTCGTTCTAGCCTGTTCTAAGTTGTTGCATTTGGTGAGGGGATTGTATAAGAGTCCCCTCTCCTTCTAGTTACATTATGGTGTACCTAGAAGGGGCAACCCTAACACGAAGCTAACATAACAAACGATTACCCCTGACCCCTTGCGAGGGACAATCTTGGAGAAAGGATGTAGTGTAATGCAGAGTGTACTTTAACTCACATTAACATTACTAAGAGGTAATTTAAAATGGCACAAGCCGCTTCAAATCCGGCCTATAGCGTAAGCTTTCAAGGCCAGAATAACCTAACAGGTGACGTACGTGACCTGTTTCTCAAGCTGTATGCAGGGGAAGTCCTGACAGCTTTTGAGGAAAAGAAAGTCCTCATGGACAAGGTGCGTACTCGCACAATCTCAAAGGGCAAGTCTGCCTCATTCCCACTGACAGGTCGCGCAACCGCTGAATACCTGACCCCTGGAAATGAGATCACAGGCGGGTCAATCCGTGCTGGTGAGCGTATCGTAACTATTGATGACTTGCTCATCTCTAGCCAGTTCATTGCTAACATTGATGAAGCAATCAACCACTACGATGTACGTTCTATCTACTCAAAGGAAGCTGGTATTGCTCTGGCTAACGAGGCTGACCGTAACGTAGCACGTATGCTTACTAAGGCTGCATTGGCTACCAACGCTACTCGTGCTGCTGGTCTGATCCAAGACTACAAAGCTTTCACTGAGGAAGACTTTACCAACAACGTAACAATCGGTACAGCCGCTGCTGACGCTCTTGACCCAGCTAAGATTGCTAAGGCTATCTTTGATGCAAAGAAAGAATTTGACATCAAGAATGTTGACCACTCTAACGCTGTTGTAGCACTAGCACCTGACCAGTACTACGCCCTTCTGGACGTTACTGATGGTTCTAAGCTGACCTACATGAACAAGGACTTCGGCGGTAATGGTTCAATCGCTTCTGCGACTGTACCAATGATTGCTGGTATGCCTGTTGTTATGTCTAACCACGCTAATGTATCTAACTTGTACGTGAACTTCACTACAGGCGATGCTAACGAAGGTAAGACTTCTGACAACGCACCACTAGCAAACACTGCTGGTTCTGGACGCACTACTCACTATGACCTGCCGACTGCTGCTGTAGACGGTGCTGACATGGTGGCTCTTGCTTCTAAGTTCCGTGGCTTTATCTTTACTCCTGACGCTGTTGCTACTGTCAAGTTGCTTGACTTGGGCATGGAGTCTGAGTACCAGATCAACCGTCAAGGCACACTCATGGTTGCTAAGTACGCAATGGGACACAACGTCCTGCGTCCAGCAGCCTGTATTGGTCTGTCTGCGGTTTAATAATACTAGGGGGGTGGCTTTGGCTGCTCCCCTTTTTCTTTGGAGAATGATATGCCAGAAGTAGGTGGTAAGAAATATAAGTACACCAAGGAAGGTATTGCACAAGCTAAGGCTGCGTCTAAGAAGACAGGCAAGAAGATGTCCTTTGGTGGTATGCCCCAGAAGCAGGTAGCTGCTATCATGGCTAAGTACGGAAAGAAAAAGTAATGGCTATTACACACGCAGGAGAAGTATTCAAGGGTCTGCGGATACCTAAAAGAACGCCAAATGCCTCTAAGTCTCATGCGGTGTTAGTAGGTACTAAAGATAAGCCTAAGATAATTAGGTATGGACAAAAGGGTGTTAAGACCAATCAAACAGTAGGTCAACGTGAGGCATTTGAAAACCGCCATAAAAAGAATATAGCTAAAGGTGAAACAAGTGCAGCATATTGGGCTGCGAAAACTAAATGGGACCCATCCAAGACAAAATCATCGTCTAAGAAATGGGTAAAGGGTAGTTAAATGGCAGGAACAAGTAAATTAGATGCAGTCAACACGATGCTTTCTGCTATTGGTGAAGCACCAGTTAGTAGTCTCTCCTCTGGCTTGATTGAAGCAGAGATTGCAGAGACTATTCTTAACACAGTTGACAGAGAAGTGCAGTCAATGGGCTGGCACTTTAACACAGATTTAAATAAAAGTTTCGCTCAGACACCAGCAGGTGAGATATTACTCCCCGCTGATATTCTTAGAGCAGACGCTACGCTGAAAGCTAATTCACCAAACTTGGTGCAGCGTGGTTTGAAAATGTATGACAGGACTAATCATACCTTTATTGTTGGTACTGATGTAGCCCTTGATGTTGTGGTACAGTTAGACTTTGATGACTTACCTGAGGTAGCTAAACGATATGTAGTGCTACGTGCTACTCGTGTATTCCAAGACCGTGTTGTGGGTTCAGATACCCTGCATGGTTTCCAGAAGGAAGACGAGAACATGGCTTTGATGGAGTTGAAAGACTTTGATAAGGCTGCTGATGACCATAACATCTTTGACAATTATGATACCTTTAGCATTATTGATAGGCAGGGACGGAGAACAATCTAATGGCACTCATCAGTCAATCTATCCCAAACCTAATTAACGGAGTATCACAACAACCACCATCATTACGTTTGAATACTCAAGCAGACTTACAAGAAAATGGTCTGTCTAGTGTTGTTTCGGGTTTGTCTAAGCGTCCTAGTTCACAGCACATTGCTGACCTAGGAGTTATTTCAAACCTAGATAAAGCATTTATCCACACCATTCGTAGGGATGAGAATGAGTTCTACTCTATGGTGGTAGATACTGCTGGTACTATCAGGGTGTTTGACAAGGATGGAGTAGCTAAGACTGTAACAAACAATGCACCATCATACCTGTCTGGATTGACTAATCCTAATGAGGAGTTATCTGCTGTCTCTATTGCTGACGCAACCTTTATTATTAATAAGAATGTCACAGTAGCTAAAGCAGCTACACGATCCCCAACACGTAATCCAGAAGCCTTGGTGTATGTCAAACAGGCTGACTATGCTTCTACGTATCGTCTTAAGATTACTAAGGGTGGAACCACACAAACAGTAGAATTTGCTACTAAGTCTTCTACTCAGGCTAATACAACAGATACGCAGAACGCAGAGCGTGGTGCATCTACTGATTTGATTGCTCAGAATTTAGATACATTCTCAGCTACTACCGTTGATAGTACTTATTATAGAAATATTACAAATGCTAGTGCTGTTTCAGGTATTACTATTACTCGTTATGGATCAGTACTACATATTCAATCTACTAACAGTACAGACTTCCAAGTAGAAGTAGGTGACTCTCATGGTGGAGATCATCTTAAAGTATTCAAGACTGAAACACCAGACTTTAAACAGTTGCCTATTGAGGGTCCAAACGATTTTATTATTAAAGTCTCAGGTGATAATCAGAAGGCGCAGGACGACTACTACGTTAAGTTTACTGACGGAGTGTGGAAGGAAACTGTATCCCCTGATGTGGAGATTTCTTTAGATAACTCTACAATGCCACATAAGTTGTCAAAGCTTATTAGTGGTAACTTTCAGTTTGATGCTGTTACTTATGCTAATAGAAAAGTAGGGGATGATGACACTAATCCCTTCCCATCATTTGTGGGATTTAAGTTAGCTGACATCTTCTTTCACAAGAACAGACTAGGACTACTAGCTGACGAGAATGTTATCTTTGGTAGTGCAGGTGAGTTTCTTGAGTTTGATTTCTTCCGTAAGTCTACGCTAACCATTATTGATAGTGACCCCATTGATGTGGCAGTGTCCTCTAATAAGGTTAGTATTCTTAAACACGCTGTACCATTCAGTGAGTCCCTCCTACTCTTCTCAGACCTAACACAGTTTAAGGTAACAGGTGATCCTGTACTTACCCCTGAGACTGTTGACGTAGCTAACACTACAGAGTTTGAGACTAGTCTTAGAGCTAAACCAGCAGCAGCAGGTAAGTATGTTTACTTTGCCTCTAAACGTGGTGCTTGGTCTAGTATGTGGGAGTACTTTGTAGATACTGATACCGATGTAAATGATGCTAATGAAACATCCTCTCACATCCCTGAGTATCTTAATGGTGAGATTATTAATATCCAAGCCTCATCCAATGAAGACATGATCCTACTACAAACCAGTAACGATCCTACAGCTATCTATGTGTATAGATACTACTGGTCTGGTAGAGAAAAGCTACAGGCTTCATGGTCACGTTGGGTATTTAGTGGTGATGTTGTTAGTATGTCCTTTAATCGTGCTGATGTTTATATCCTAATTAAACGTGGTACAAACCTATTCCTTGAGCGTATTAACCTGTCAGTAGACGAAGCTACTATTTATACTACAGGAAACTTTTCTATTCACTTAGATAGAAGGGTTACTCTAGAAACTGGTGGACTTACCTCTGTTCCTTATACAGATACCAATATAACTTATATTGACCAGACAGGTAAGGTAATTACAGTTGGAGATGTAGCAGCTAAATTAGCTAACTCTGAGAAAGTGTTTGCTGGTATTCCGTTTACGTTTAAGTACCAGTTCTCAGAGCCAGTACTAAAGCAGGAGAACAAGGCTATTACCACAGGACAACTACACTTAAGAAACTATGCTGTTGTTTATAATAACACAGGGTTCTTTAAGATTGTCCTAAGACCTCTAAAGCGACAGGTGTATACACGTACCTTTACAGGCCGTGTGGTGGGTAGTGGTGCTAATATTCTTGGTGCTGCTGCTATTGAGTCTGGTACATATCGCTTTGGTGTAATGGGTCATGCTAGTGAAACATCAGTAACAATCGAAAGTGATAATCACTTACCATGTGTATTCCAATCAGCAGAATGGGAGGGCTTCTTTGTCCTTCGTTCTAGGAGAATGTAATGAAAGTCCAAGTGAGAGCAAGTACTCAGTCTGATGTAGACCATCTGGCTACAAACTTAAGACCAGAGGATACTGAAGAAGTGCTTGCCTCACATGGCGATGTTAAGGAAGCCTTACAGCAAGGACTAGATGAGTCAGAAGAGTGCTGGACTATTGTTGTAGAAGAAACAGGTGAGCTTGCTGGTATCTATGGGCTTGTAGGATTAGATAATTCTATAGGCATACCATGGCTACTTACAGCACCACCAATAACAAAGGTCTGGATGCCCTTCCTTCGTGGTTCTCGTAAATGGGTAGAAGAAGCAAACAATAAATATCCAATCCTAACTAATGCCTGTGACGCTGACTACGCTGTTGCTATTAACTGGTTAAAGTTTGTAGGATTTACGTTTATTAAAAGGCATGAAACTTGGGGTGTAGGAAACAAACCCTTTTTAGAATTTGTGAGGATACAAGATGTGTGACCCAGTTACTATGGCTGTGTTGACAGTTGCTCAAGGGGTTTCTGAATATCAACAAGGAGTGGCTCAGGCTCAGTCTGACCAAGCTAGATTTGATGCTAACAGACTAGCAGCTAACGATGCACGAGATTTAAAGATACAGTCCCTTAATCAGAGGGCTATTCAAGAGAATGAAGCAGCCGCTGAAGAGAAGATGCGGCTAGGTATCCAAGCCCTAGAGGGCGAGGGTGCAGCCTTAGTAGCAGCAGGTGAGTCTGGTGTTAGTGGTTCTTCAGTAGACTTACTACTACAGGACTATACAGCACAGAAGCTCCGTGGTATTACTACCATTAATAGAAACCTAGAGAATGTAGAGAAACAGATTGAGCTTGAAAAGCGTGGTGCATCTGCGGAAGCACTAAACAGAACTAACTCTCTACAACAGGGTGTCATGCCAAACTTCCTAGCTGCGGCTGTAGGAACTGCGGCTAGTGCTACTGCTGCTTATAATGCGGCTGATGTAAAACAACCTAGTAAATACAAGTCTACTTTTGGTGATGAAATAGGTTCACAAAACTATACCTATGGTTATAGTGATTCAGTGGGTCAGGGTGGAGGACAATAATGGCTAGAAAACCAGTAGAACGGCTGCGGCCTTCTGCAAGACTACAAGCTGTGGCTCGTCCAGTAGAGACATATGTACGTCCTGCTGCACAACCAGAAGCTACAACAGGCTTGGGTGAGTTTATCTCCGCTATTGCACCAGCAGCTAAGACTTTAGCTCAGATAGAAAAAGAAAAACAACTAAAGCTTCAGCGGGAAGCTGAAAGAGGTATAGCTGCGGCACGTGCCTTTGACGCTCGTTTAGGTGCTGGTAAAGCATTAAGAGCAGCCTACGAGGATTTTAACGATCCTGCAAATCAAGAAGCTTACCTTAACATGACCGATGAGCAGGTCAGAGATAAACGTGCTGAGATTATGCAGCCATTCTTTGACAAAGTTCAACAGTCTGGTGATGATAAACTTGCGTTAGCTTTCCAGCAGGATATTGAAGTAGGTAACTTAGACTTTTTCACAAAGTCTTATGATCCTTTAAAAAGTCAGTTTGATTTAAATAATTCTCTTAACGAAGTCTTTACAGAAGTGTTGGCTATTCAAGACAACCCTATGTTAGATGATAGCCTTAAAGATAAAGCTACAGACAATCTTTTGAAAACATATCAGACTGCAACAGGTACTCCGTGGAACGCTATTAATGAGTATGCTGTTAAGACTACAGCTAATCGTGTTTCTCAGGATGGACGTACTTCTCTTTATAGATGGTTGAAGAAAGAAGGACAATTAGGAGTTTCAAAGTATCAGGATACAGTCCGTACTATTGACACTCGCCTAGCCTCTTATGATAATGAACGCTTAAAGTTGGGTAAGGATGAGTTCTTTAGTACAACAGTTCGTAACCAAGTTCTAGGGTATCTACAGAGTCAAGACGCTATGTCTTTAGGAGGTAGTGTTACTTTTAAGGATGGTACTAGTCGTGCTGTTAAAGATGAAGACCTTATTGCAGGTATTCAAGCTGTAGCTAGTCAATTAGGAATGACAGAGAGCGAAGCTATTAACCAGCTTTACCGTCCTCTAAATATAGTACCTACTGAAGATGCTAACGCTATCATGTCAGGTAAGTCTTTACTATCCTTTGGTGATACTACAGATGAAAATGTTATGCTTATGTCTAAAGCTTACATAGCATTTAAGAAACTGGATGGATACAAATTTACTATTAAAGATGCTCTAATGAGTTCTGATGAAAAGAAACTTATGAGAGCTATGGACTATCTACTTGAGAAGAAGGGTGTTGGTCCAGATGGTCCAGCTATAGGAGCAGTACGAGAAGCACTAGAGATGGTTCGTACTATTGACCTTAGCACTCCTGTTCGTAAGGCAAGCACTACTGAAATTCAGAACGCTTTGGATCAGGGTATTACTGATATTAGTGATTTTGATGAAGTTAAAAATACTAATGTTATGCTACCCTATATTCAGGATGGCGTAGACTTATATATGCAAATGGGTATCCCTCTTATTGAGGCTACTAAACAGGCAGTAAAGGATGCTCGTAAAGACTTTATTGTTGTAGAAAGTAGTACAGGAACTAAACACGCTTTACCTATCCTTAATACAGCTATAGATCGTAAGGGTAATGAGGTAGCGCAGTTACAGTCTTACATTAACGAGGAAGCTCAAAGACCTAGCACAGTTGAAGCTATTGCTGCTCGTGGTGGTACAGGTGTTGTATTACAACGTACCACAAACCCTAAGATGTTTAACGTAGCTGTTGTAGATGAGAACGGTCTCCCTGTAGGTAGCTTAGGTGACATACCTATGGACGTTGCCTTAGACCCTAAAACAGTTAAGACTATGATAGCTGAACGAATAGCACGTACAGTAGAAAATGACGTATATGTATCAGGTCAGATGGGTGTTATTCTAGAGCCTATAGAAATGTTTGACACTGATACTACTGTAGCAGCTAAAACACCTACTTTAGAAAGTATGGATGTACAGACCATTCCTATTGTTACTCAACTACCAGAAAGTTTTGATATAAAGACTGGTAGAGAGATACAAGATGAGGGTGTAAATACTGGTTTGTACTTGTATGAAGGTACTCTTCCAGATGGTAGTACTACGTTCTATAGATCATATCAGAAGCCTGAAAAGGCATTACCACCAGAAGCAAAGGTTACTATTCCTTCTGCATTAGAAGATATGGCAGCAAGAGAAGCACAGGAAGCAGATGAAATTGCTCCTGCTGCGCCAATAGAAAAACCTTTCCTAGAGAGCTTACGTGAAGATGTAAACGATATTAGGTCAGTCCTACAGAAAACTTTTGGTTATGAGAAGATTGATGCAGATGGCATTATGTCTGAAACAATAGACAAGATGATACCTGTAATCTCCGACTCAGCAGGTGGAGTAGGTGAGTTCTTTGATGAAGCCTACAAGAATACTAAGATGAAGCTAACTAATAACAAAGCTATCATTAAAGCTAGAGAAATTCTTGATGACTTCCCAGAACTAATTAGTGAACTTCAACTAGATGTACGAGGTTTGTTTGCTCGTGGTAAAGCCAATCGTGGCATCACAGTAAAAGAACAGGCTACTATTGCAAGGAGTATTATTGCTGTGAACGAGGCATCTGAAAAGCAGTACGACATAGAAACCAAGCCACAGCTTGATGAGGTCTTGGGTATTGCTGCACAAGCTAAGAATACTACACCAGATGTAATTCTTAACACTATCATTAAACCTATAGCCTTCCACGAATCAGATGGAACTCTTGATCCTAACCTGAAACAATATGGTGATGGCCCTGCTCGTGGTCTTATGCAGTACGAACCAGATAGATTTAAAACATCTATCAATCGTGCTGTTAATTACTATAATAAGCTTGGTCAAGAAACACCAGCATGGATTACTGAGATTGATGTGAGTGGTGATAATAAAGCTATTCAGAAAGAGATTACATCACTGTCAGGTAATCAACAGATGGCACTGGCTGTGCTTGATTTGTTGGAACATCCACAAGCTAACATTGGTATGGTCACATCAGGTCAGCAGTCTATTGAAGACTTCTGGGCTAACTATTGGTGGGCTGGTAATGCAAGTGACAGGAAATCCAGAATTAAATCTTTCCGTAAAAGTTACGAAAAGTATCAACAGGAGTAAATGAATGGCTGACGAACTCTCTCAAGAAGCTGCTAGAGCCTTCGGAGTAACAGAAGTACAACCTGTTCCGATTGTACCTACTGTCTCTGAGGCAACACTTAGAGCAGAAAGAGAGAAGGCACTGAAGACTGACAAGGATGTTAGTTTCCTAAGTCTTCTTTCAACAGCAAGGCAGGAAGAACATATTGATACTACTCTTCTTCGTAATAAGTACCGCTTTACTGGTATGCCTAAACAGCCTGTAACTGACTTTACACCAGAAGTAACTGAGTCTCTTGTAGGAAACTTAGATAATCCTGATGCTATTGAAGAAGTCTTAGAAGCTGCTAAGGATGTTAGCTATGACTATGCCATGCAGATGTCAAAGGACTTTCAGCTTACTCAAGCAAACAGACTAGAACTAGAAAAGGCTGGCTGGAAGGGTACTCTAGCCACCGTTCTAGCCGCCATGTTTGACCCTTCGGAACTAATAGCTATTGGAGCTACTACAGCAACTGTAGCGGCTGTCAGTGGTCCTGCTGCGCCTGTTACAGCACCAGCTACGGCTACGGGTCTTACAGCTAGACGAGGATATAATGTCTATCGTGCTACTAAACTAGGAGCAGCGGTAGGTGCAGGAGAAGCAGCAGCCTTTGAGGCTATCCGTGCTAGACTAAAGTATGATATCACAGGCGGTGATGTACTACTGGCTGGTCTTACAGGCGGTACTATTGGTGGTACTGTTAGTGGCGTAACTACAGCATTTGCTAGACATAGAAAGGTTCAGGAGCTATCACAGAAAGTAGCCTTAGGTGAGGAACTCACCCCTAATGAGAAAGCTTTCTATGATGCTAACAATGTTGATAGGCTTACTCAACGCATTATTGATGAAGTGGAACGTAGGGGAGACTTAGATGATATTGATGCAACAGATGTTCCAACACCTGTTGGAGCTATTACAGAGGCTGAGGCTAGGGCTACCTCTAAACAGTTGGGTGGCACAGTTCTTGCCCCCCTTCGTAAAAGACTATCTGTCTTCAACCTCACGAAGAACTCAGAGAATGGTTTTGTTCGCGCTGCTGCTGATAGGCTTGGTCTTAATAGCTCAGGTAACGTAGATCGTACTGTTGTTGGAGCATCAGCCTCAGAATATAAGGCTATGTTAGAACATATCTATCGTAGCAGGTTTGCTAGAAGCCTATACATTAACCGGAAGGCGTGGTCTAAACGCACTGGTAGAGACTTAACAGACTTTAACATCCTTGTCTCTAAGGCTATTCGTGGTGGACTAAATGATGTTCTAGACCCTGAGGTACGCAAAGTTGCTCAGGATGTTATGGAGCAGCAGACTGAGTTAGGTAAACTAGCTATCAAGCATAATGTTGGTGGATTTACCACAGGTATACTGGATAACCAACCTAACTACCTACCACGACTGTTTAGTGATGAACGTATTACAGCACTGCGTAATAAGTTTGGCGATAAGACTGAAGCAGCAGTAGCTGAGTTAGTAGAAAACGCTGTACGTAAGGCTCAACCTGATATTGAAAAGAACTTATCTGCTGATGTTATTGGCGATATGGCACGTGGCTATGCTAAAACAATTCTCTCTCGTAGGTTTACTACGATGCACAGAGGATTTGAGTTTACAATGGAAGACTTGCGTAAATCTATGCAGGATCAGAACCTTCCTGATGCACAGATAGATCAGCTTATAGATACTCTGACTAAGAATACTAGGGTCAAGGGACATAAGCGTTCACGGCCTCGCCTGTTACTAGACGAGAACACTAGTATTGATGTCCGTATGGATGATGGTGGAATAGAGCAGCTTAAGTTTACTGACCTACTAGAAGAGGACATTGAGAACCTTAACAATGCTTATGTCTTCCAGATGTCAGGTGCTATTGGACTAGCTCGTAACGGTATTGATACCAATGATGTTGGTAGTTCTTTAGAAACTTTAATTACTAAGATGCGTAATGAGGCTCAGGTAATTAACCAGAGTCCAGATGTCCTTAATAAAGAGATTGAAGCACTACAGTTTATGTATGATGGGATTACAGGACGCTTAGGCTTTAAAGAGGGTGATCCATCCTTTGGTACACGGCAGACCCTACGCAGGATGCGTGAGGTTAGCTTTATGATGCACATGGGTATGTCAGGTATGGCAGCACTCATGGAGTTGACTAACGTACTTATGGAAAACTCTTTGCCTGTACTACTCAGGAGTATGCCTCAGTATCGTAAGATGATGAAGATTGCTGCTGATGGTAAACTGGACAATGCTCTACTACGAGAACTAGAAGAACTGACAGGATTAGGTACTGATGTTCTTACTGGTAAGTTCACACGTGTTAGTAGATTTGAAGGTGACGCTTTAGATATAACGGATGATGCTAGGATCACTAAAACAGATGAGTGGTTAGGCAGAGGACGAGAAGCTACTGCGTTCCTATCTGGACTAACACCAGTTACTGCTGCCCTACGTAGAATGTCTATGTTAAACTACGCTACAGCTTGGGCAAGAGCAGCACGAAAGAACGACAGTCCATTCTCTAAGATTAAGATGGAGCAGCTTGGTATTGACGAAGCAATGGCTGCTAGAATTAGGAGCCAAGTTTTACAACACTCTACCTTTAAGGATGCTGATAAAAAGATCATTGAAAGTCTTAACACTAAGAATTGGAACGATCAACAAGCTCTAGACGCTTTCCAAGTATCTGCCTATCGTGATACTACTCAAAACGTACAGGAGATGAGTATAGGTTCTTCTAACGCCTTTCTTCGTGGTGAGTGGGGCAAGACTGTTTTTCAGTTCTTAAGCTTCCCACTAGCAGCCATGGAGCAACAGGCAATGCGCTTGGGTGTTAGGGCTGTACACGGAGATGCTACCACAGTTACTAAGATACTTTTAAGCTCTATGTTTATGGGTACTCTTATGTACACAGGACGTGTATATCTTAATGCTGAAGGACGTAGTGATAAAGAAAAGTATATTAAAGAAAACCTTTCTCCTGCTCGTTTAGCAGAGGGAGCAATCAGTCAGATTGGTGCAGCTTCTACCTTTGGTCTTATCTTTGATATTACTACAGGTGCTATGGACGGTAATAATTATGCAATTACCCCAGCGTCTATTAGTATTCTTCAGAAAATATTAGGCTCTGGTAAGGCTATAGCTGAGGGTGATATGACTGAATCAGAGTATCGTGCTTTACTACGACTACTACCTATGTCTTCACTCTATGGAGCAAGGTCAATACTGAACCAAGCAGCCAACGAACTAGCAAATTAAATAGGAAAACAAATGGCTTTTTCATACGACAACTATACAGGTAATGGAACTACCACACAGTTCTCTATTACCTTTACATATCAGGACACTTCTGAAATAAGTGTAACAGTAGATGGTGTGGCTGAAACTGGCCTGACTTTTCCTTCTGCGTCTACTGTACAACTAACATCAGCACCTGCTGTGGGAACTCTAGTACAGGTTCGCCGTACTACTGATCTCTCAGCACGTGCAGTTGACTTTGCGTCAGGCTCAGTGTTGACTGAGGAAGACTTGGATGATAGTAACATTCAGGTGTTCCATGCAGCACAGGAGTCAGTAGACCTTGCAGCAGACTCAATTCAGCTAGACAACGACAACAAGTGGGATGCACAGAACAGTGTTATTAAGAATGTAGGAACTCCTACAGCAAGCACTGACGCAGCTACAAAGGGCTACACAGACACAGAGGTAGCTGGGGTTGTTAGTAGTGCTGTTAGTCAGGCTACAACAGCAGCCGTATCGGCAGCTAATACAGCCGTGGCAACAGCTACAGGTAACATTATTCCTGATGCTACTAAGCTTGCTATTCATCCTATTGGTACTCAGTATACTCTTAGTGATGGTGTAACCACTGACTACTCATCTAAGCACTATGCTAATGTTGCCAGCACAAACGCAACCACAGCTACTAACGCAGCTTCAGCAGCCTCTACAGACGCTGGTACAGCCTCTACAGCAGCTACAGCAGCACAGGTAGCACAGGCAGCGGCTGAGGCAGCACTAGATACCTTTGATGATAGGTTCCTTGGAGCAAAGGCTAGTGATCCTTCTGTAGACAATGACGGTAATACACTGTTAGATGGTGCTATCTACTTCAACACTACTGACGATATTATGAAGGTCTATGATGCCACGAATACTGTATGGCATGACTTGGCTCTCACTGGTACAGACCAGACTAACGTCAACCTTGTTGCAGGTCAGATCAGCCCAACCAATAACATTGCTACAGTAGCTGGTATCTCTGCTGACATTACAACCACAGCAACTAATAATGCTGATATTACAACTGTGGCTACAAGCATTGCAGATGTAAACGCTGTCGCTACAGACATTGCTAACGTCAACACTGTTGCAACAAACCTAAGTAGTGTTAATGCGTTTGCTGATACTTACTTTATCTCAGCAACAGCACCAGCATCACCTACTCTTGGTGACTTGTGGTTTGATACAACCAACGACATTATGAAGGTGTATAGTGCTAGTGGCTTTGTGAACGCTGGTTCATCAGTCAATGGTACAGCTAATCGTTATGTCTACACAGCGACAAGCGGGCAGACTACCTTTGCTGCAACCTATGATGCTGGTTACATTGATGTGTATCTGAATGGCGTTAAGCTGCAAAGCGGTACAGACTTTACTGCCACTGATGGGGCTAACGTAGTCCTGACTGTGGGTGCAGCACTCAATGACCAGATAGATATTGTTGGTTATGGTACGTTTAACATTGCTATTCCAGATATCTCTGGTGATGCCACTCCGCAGCTTGGCGGCAACCTAGACACCAACGGCAACGACATTACCTTCGGCGACAACGACAAGGCTATCTTCGGTGCTGGGTCTGACTTGCAGATTTATCACAGTGGTGCTGACAGTTACATTGTTGATGCTGGAACAGGTGATTTATACATTCGTGCAAGCAACGAACTTAGAGTGCAAGATGGAAATCAAAGTAATTTCCTTTATGCAGTAGAAGGCGGTGACTTGCGCCTATATCACAACGGCTCTGAAAAGTTTCGCACCACCGCCACAGGCGTGGATGTCACTGGCGGTCTGATAAACATTGCGGACAGTGGTGAGACGAAAATAAATGTAACTTCGTCTGGCACCGGTAAAGGCACTAGATTTTTTCTTAATAACCAGAACGGACAAGATTTAGAAATTATCTGTGCCGGTGATACTTCTGGCGTCAATAATATGGGCATTGCGTCTAATAGCCAAACTGGAGTAGGTGCGTCATACGCAATGAGTGGCAATACGTTTGCTGTTGGTACTTATGCGGCATACCCGCTGGTACTTGGAACCAACAACGCAGAACGCCTCCTCATCGACAGCAGCGGCAACGTGGGCATTGGCACATCGTCTACTAACTATGGAAAGTTTACAGTTCAAAATACTGCTGGAACAGGAAAGGTACTACTAGACAGTTATCAGTCTGTACCAACGACTGAAAATGTTATGGCTATATATGCCGATGCCTCTAATGGTTATATCGAAAGCTATAACAATGGATATAAAAATATCATCATTGCTGGGTCTGGCGGCAACGTCGGCATTGGGACGAGTTCGCCTGCTGAATTGTTACACATTGACAATGCAAGTGGTGATGCGGCGGTTCGTATTGATGGCAGCACTCGTAGTTTTAAAATCGAACAGAATAACTATGGTTTGCGTTTTGTAGATGTGAGTGCTGCTTCAGCGGAACGTATGCGTATCACAGCAAGTGGCAAGGTGGGCATTGGGCAAACCAGCCCAGACAGCGAAAGTCTGTTAGATTTAGGTTCTGGTGAAAACTCTGGTTATACTCGCAAACTGCTTGTTACGAACACAGGCAATTCACGTGCGGGTTTAGGTGCGCTAAGTAATATCTTCCGTGTGTTCTACGCTGATGACCAAGCAGTTCAGTTTGGCACAGTAAGTCGTGATGGTAATTTTACCTTCATTGAGAAAATGCGCCTCGACAGCAGCGGCAACTTGCTGGTAGGTGGCACAAGTCTAACACAAGACGACCACGCACATTTTGAACCCAACGGTGTTCTAACAATTCGCAGGGCCAGCGGCAATGGTCGAAGCGGTATTGCGTTTTTTAATGGGTCAACAAACTGCGGAAATATTATTCTTAATACGTCATCAACTCAATACAACACCTCATCCGACTACCGTCTAAAGACCGCAGTAACCTACGACTGGGATGCAACTACACGTCTCAAGCAGTTACGTCCTGCGAGGTTTGAGTGGATTGCTGATGGCGATGACGCTGTTCCAGTCGATGGTTTCCTAGCACACGAGGTTCAGACTGTCGTACCAGAGGCTATCAGTGGCACACACAATGGTATGCGTGACGAGGAATACCAAGTCAGCGCAGCCACAGGTGACATCTACACACCAGCTATTGAGGCTGTACTAGACGAGGATGACAACGAGGTAACACCAGCGGTTGCTGAGGTTATCCATAGCACTGACGTTGAACGCCCAGAGG
>Ga0255755_1001656_pt1 | contig 19410 bp, 9 predicted proteins | sample 011ome_18_FD_179955 | JGI IMG/M metagenome (GOLD analysis project Ga0255755, IMG submission 179955) | Coastal salt marsh microbial communities from the Groves Creek Marsh, Skidaway Island, Georgia - 011501BT metaG (version 2) | ecosystem: Environmental > Aquatic > Marine > Intertidal zone > Salt... | reverse complement strand
TCTTTTAAAAGAAGAAGCGCGTGAAGTCTCTCTCTCTCTCTCTCTCTCTCTCTCCGATTTCAACGATTTGATACGACGATGGGGATGTTTTTGCACGAAGTTTTGGTGCACTACGAGAATGAAAGCGAAGAAGTTTGTTCGAGAGATTTTCATAATCACAATCATCATCTTGGAGGAGGAGAAGCATCATCATCATCATCATCATCATCGTCGTCGTCAGAAAATCGTTGCGTGCCTTCGTTCGATGAGCGGTTATCGATCGCATCGTCGTCTTTTTCTGGTTTTAACGAAGAGGAGCTTGAATCGTCGATGGTTTTGGTGACGGATTACGCGCAAATATTTGTATTCAGAGGGCAAGATTTGGAACGGCCGTTAGTGTCTTTGCGTTTGAACGACGAGGACGATTCAGACGTAAACGACCACGACGAAGCAAAAATTGGAGGAGGAGGAAAGAAGATGAAGTCGAAGAAGAGAGAAGATTTGTTCGTTGCGTTCGCGAAATGGTCAAAATGTACTCCTACTCGTCATAATAATAATACGGACGGCGGCGAAGGCTATGGTCAATTTTTCACCTCGCAGGTTGGAGCGAATCGAATGTTTGTACACACGAGAGTCGGGAGGAGAGTGGTAAAAGTCGATTTGAGAGAAGAGATGAAGGCGAACGAACGATTCGTCGGCGGGTTTGTACTCCCGACTGTGACGACGACGAAGACGTCGGGAGACAAAAGAAATTCGTTTACGTTGTGCGCCATCGTGGAGCGTTCGTTTTACTCCTCGAGCGGATGGATGAACGTTCTCTCTTTTGGAAATAGCACGAAGAAGAAAGGGAGGAGGAGAAAGCATTGTCAGTTGGAGGTGCGATCGATTGAGTTTAACGACGAAGAAGACGTGGTCGTGCGTAGTGCGCATCATCAAATGAAGAAGACCACGCTAAAAAATGTGGAAGGCATGGTTTTCGTGAAAGGTTTCGAAGTGGACGAGAAGACAGGAACGGTCGCTGTCGTCGGCGCCGCGTCTGAAGAGGACGAAGGAAAGGAAACGACGATGTGCGTGACGATGTATAGTTTTCGGAGCACATCAGAAAACATCGGAGAGTTTCCAGTCGTTGCGTCGGGTAAAGGTTCCTCTTCCTCTCCGTTTTCTTCAGCTGTTGAAAGTAATAGTAAGAGAATAGTATCCTCGTCCAGATGTGACGTGAGCGTAGAATCGGACGCATCAACCGCGACGACACGAATAGGTATTCGCGACGGGAATACGAGAAGCGCGTCGGTGTGGGAAACAGGTTTTACCGGTGAAGATGAGTTCATCGATGACAATCAGTATCGACCTATTACGCGAGTAGATGACGAGGCAGATAAAACGTTCAATGGGAACAAACCAACCTCTTCCGCGACCCTTCTTTCCAATAATTGTTCGGCGTTTGCAGACGATGAGTCCGGCGAGACGACTTTGCGCGACAACACAAACGGCACGACTTTATTTCAAGGAACATTCGCGCACGTTTCAGGGATGTGCGAAATCACTAGCAGCAGCAGCAGTAGTAGTAGTAGTAGTGGCAATAGTAGTAAAAGAGAATTGAAGCGAATTTGCGTGCTAGAATCGTTTCCGGAAAACGATCAATCGTGGCGATTGCTTACCATCGATGAAAGAACGCCGGAAGAAATGTTTACGAAATATCTCGATACGAAATGCTGGGACGAAGCGCTCGAACTGGCGAATGTATACGGGTTGGACACGAATGCTTTATATAAGAAAAAATGGTTTGCTCTTGTCGATGATTTGTGCAAGCACAATGTTAGTAACAATAGCAAAAGCGTGGGGATCTCCGCATCTGCGATTATTGAAACTTTGTCGTCCATATCGGATCGAAAGTGGGTGGTCGCGGAGTGCTTGTTGCGCGTCGCGCCGACGTACGAGACGCAAAAGTTGTTGCTTTCTCAAGTCGTCGCTGAAACCGATCGATTTAGTAATACTAGCAATATTGGTACCGATGATGAAGAAACAAAGTGGTGGCTGCGAGCGCGCTTAGCGGCTCTTGGTGCGTTAGATCGTCTCGAAACGCTTCGCGCAATGCATCTAGGTTATTTTTCGTCCTCGGCGTACGAAAGTTTTCGATTTGTGGAATACCTAGACGCGGCGAAAGCGGTCGCACGAGCCGGAAACGCGCGAGGATTAGAAGTATTACTTCAAAGACACAACGATTGGTTTCGTGAGCGTGATTTGTTAAACATAGCCGGAGAGATTCCAGAGTGTGCTCGCGTCTCGGAATACAAAAAAGTCTTGCTTGAGATTCTCGACCGTGGAGATACTTCTTCAGGTGGACAACAAAATCAACTTCGCACTCCCGATTGGTGCGAAACATCTGAGATATTAAGCTCAATCGTTTCCGAGGAATACGGAATGACGTTAATTGTTGAACAAGACGACCGTTTTGCAAAAGTGATCGGGTTACAGTCGACGGTACACCGAGAGACCGACACGGAGGAGGAGAATCAAACGACGAACATTGGACAATGGGTCATCGAACGTGCATTTCAGATTGACGAACGATCTGGATCCATATCAAACGCACGCGACTTCTTATTTTGCGTTGCATCGTCTTCGAGCAGCTGCTTTGAAGATGCGAGCGTCGAAAATGCGCTGCAAAGCGCGTTGGCGCTTTGCGCGATGGTGCTCCTTGAAGAGGCGGACGATGATATCGACGCGCTTTTACAAATGCGTGCCCACTCGGTATCTTTGAGAGATTTCCATGGAAAAGCTCCGGGTGATAAACTTTCGTTATTGTTGAACGAAGAAGATACCACGATAGATAACGTTTGGTCAATGCTTGACATCGCGACTCGGTATCTTTACGTCGTTGATGATGATGAAGGCACGCCGATGATGCAGACGTTGTTACAAAAATGGTTGGTATCAATCGCGTTCGATAAACCTTCGCAATTGACCTATCTCTCTCGCGCTTTGCAGTGGTTTACGAAAGATGGTAATAAACATGCGAAAGCATATCTCGGTGGTTTAAATGGTATCGAACGCGTCGTCACGGAGATCACGCACTCGTTCTCGCGCGTCGATAAACGTTCCATAGAAAAACTCAAGTCGATATTATCGGATCTCGTTTTGAATGATAACGATTACGACAACGACGACATCAGTAACGCAAATGAAGAAGATCTAGTTGTTAAACGTTTGCTCTCTTTTATCGATGCCGCAGAAGTTATCCTTTATCGCAAAGAGATGCTCGAAATATCGTTGCGTGAACTATCGGAATCTTCGGCGAATGAGACGTTTGCTCGAGAACTTTTGGTTGATATTTTAAAGGAGGAACACATCCGCAAACTCAATGATTCTGGATGGCTCAGCTTGTTCAAAGACCTTCAAACGATTCTCCTCGGTGCGTTCCCGAAAGTCGACTACAGGGAAGATTCCGGAATTCTACTCTTTGCTTTAGAGAGGCTCGTTCGAAGTCAGTTGCGCAATCACGCGTGGTCGGCGGCAAAGAAACACATTCATCGTTCCGAAAATCATTCGATTCCGATTTTACCGACCAAAGAATATGCTTTGCCGCTCTTGCTTGAAGTCGCAAAAGATTTAACGCGCGCTTCATTATCCATCAACGACCAGACAATTGTAAATGCTGACACCGTCTTGCGATTGATTCCACTCGACGAGGAGACTGGATCGCATTATGCGGAAGTACTCGAAGAGTTGTATTTGATCGACACTCTTAGAAAACTCGGCACTTTCAATGTTTTCATCGCTCCACTCGAGTTTGAAAATGCGAAGGAAAATCGAGAGAGTATCTTATCTTCGTGTCTCACTGGGAACGCGAAAAGGAACTATTTGCGCCTGGACGAACTGATAGAGGTTGGAAACTGTCTCGGTATACATGCACTTCGAGTCGAGTTAATGTGTGCCGAATACGCATTCTCCGCTCAAAGAGATATGCAAGCATCCGCTCGAATGTCTTTACGCCTCATTGCGAATGAGTATAGCGAGTGTTGGCGAATCTGCGCGGCGCTCGGAAGCAGTAGTGATCAGCTAACGGTGAAGACGCGATTGACTTTGTTATCTTTCGCGGTATCGCACTGTGCCACCTCCCAAGTGCCCGGACTTTTGGACGAGTGGCAAAGAGCGCAGGTAGAGGAGCAGCAATCGTTATCTCCCACTCCGAATACTTTGTATGATCTCGGCTTGAAAGGCACGGAAGCATCGGATGAAATGTTGGTATCGTTTTTACGGAAAGAGGAACCGTCCATGCTCAAGAAAATTGACGAGCTTGGTAAGCTTTCGTCAAAGAATAGATCACAAGAGTCCGATCAGCAGCAGTTCCCGAAACTTCCACAGCTCGCGTGCGCAAAGTCGTTCGCCTACCTCGCGATGATTGAGGATCCGAATATTGCCGGAGACGCGGTGGATGCACTCGCTGCGAAAGCTTCGAGCGGACGCGCGCTTCGTATTTTGTTGTCTCTTGGATTCTATTCGAGAGCTGCGAGAGCGTTAGATGATGGTAGCGGTGACGATACGTCAGTTCGTAACGGCGCGTCATCTTTTGCCTCGGCGAGTATGAGTGATTTAACGAACGCGTTGCAACACAGCGGAACCGTCGACGCGAAGTTGGCTGGTAAGTATCGCAGTCGAGTTCACGCGATGACGGATGCAGAGACGTTGGCGTTTTTACTCGGACAAGAAAATTTCGATGCGAACACTTTCGTTGCAGCCGATAATTCAAAAGACGAGTACGGGTACCGCGCCAAAGCGATTCTCGAGTTAGCCAGTAGTGGCGTTTCGGATGCGGATTTATCGCGTCTGCCGAAATCAACATCAGACGATGAGGAAGTATCGAGTGTATCATCGGCACCGCCTCAAACCGTTTTAAAACTTTGCATGCGACTTGCGGATACGTATGGCGTCGATCCGCGAGACGTGTACATTTCCCGAACGGAGACGTTCTTCGAATCGAATTTCGAAAACGACGAAACGTTGCTGAATGCGTACGCGGAAGCTTTAAAAACGAGAACGGAGGAGCAAAAATCCTCCTCTTTTACTGATGTTTTGACGCGCATCGCTTGGCCCGTGGTTTCAAGCGCGCGACGTGTCGATGTGCTGCGATCTTATCTCAAGATTGCATCTTACGACGACGCTTTAGTGCGTCTCGATATGTTCGAAGAACTCGTCCCTTCGCTCGATGCATTTCAAATCTTTCAATCGGATGGCGCGATACACGGGAAATCCTCTGCGATTGAAATCTCGAGATTGTTCGCAAACGAGGTCGCTTCGAAAGCGCACCCCGACTTTCCGAACGCACTAGCATCTGCTCTCGCGAAAGCGTTTGCAAATTCATCGATTTCTTCCGAAAGTATCTTTGCTTCGGCCGTGACGACTGTTTTGAGAGAGGCGGCGACGACGGCGACGAAAAAGAAACGGTCGACGCCGGAATCGAGATGGGAAAGCGCGTGTTCAGCGCTTTCATTTTTGGATACAGATTTCTTGAAGTCCTTATTGTTGACGGACGGAAGCGAGAATTCTTTTCTCACCGAAGCTTCTCGCGCGTTGAAGATTACGGTATATTCGGACATTCTATACGAACTCGAAAATTCTACTTCATCTTCTGCCGACGTTGCCATGAAATCGTTTATAGAAGAGGCAAATCGCTCTTTGAAAAATCTCGAGTTTGTGCATCAAGTGGAAAATGCGTTGCCGCGATTACATCCGGATAAACTCGACGCCCTCGAGGCGAATGTGGACGTATGCGCAGATACAAGCGTAGCGGCATTGGTAGACGTCGTGTCTTCGTGGATGGTTTTGAACAACGGCGAACCTTTCGTCTCGGCTCTCGTCGTCGCCGAGATTTACGCTTCTTCTACGAAAAGGGATGAAGATTACAAGTCTCTGAGCTCTACGATGTGCTCGAACGCGCTTGAAATCGCGCTGGATGAAAATCCATTCGACGCAAACAAGCTCGAAAACATGATCATAAAGTCTCTCGGCACGAACGAAGGGTGTAACGACGAGGAGAACGCGTCTGCATTGAACACCGTACGCAGAGAGTCAATCGCTCGACTGGAAAGATTTGTCGGAGAAGCTGTGAATGAAAACGATCGCACGTTTGTCGTCAATTTACTGAGCGGCAATGAAGTACCCTGGATATCGGACATTGCGTCTGAGATGCTGATGTTGATGAGTGTTGACGATACTACTACGGCCGCCGCGGATGCCGTCACAGCTCCGCCAGTTGTTGTCGATGAAGAACGAAATGAGCAAGAAGAAACTACAGTTAAAACATATACAAAGGAAGTAAACGCAGCTGCCCAAGCTCCTCCTCCTCCTCCTCTCCCTTTACCGCCACCACCTCCGCAGCAGTCCGCATCGGCGCTGGCGGCAACCGCGACGACACCATCCGTGTCTCGTTTGTTTATAATTCAAAGCGAAAGTTGTTTGAAAGCGCTCGCGCCGATGAAGAAAATTTCAGAATCTGATTTGGTCGATTTTACGAGTGCAAAAGCATTCATCGACGACACGCTCGAAACAGTAGTCGACGCTTCGAATGTGAATCAATTGAACGCCATCCGCGACGTTTTGTTCTTGTGGGAAGATATCGCGCCTTGGGCGAGATTGGATGAAAACGGAACCGGAGAAAATGTCGTCGTCGAAAGCGCCTTGTCGTCGATGTGGTTCAGTCTTATGAAGAAATCTGGCTATCTTTCCTTCGCGAAAGAGTGCATCGCGCTCGCTTCGACGACTAAATTAAAAAAGAAAAAGAAGCAACTGAGCGATGACTCAAAATTTGCGATTCTCTCCGAGTCAAGAGCGATAGAACTGATGAAGATGAAGTCTTCTGGAGATGACGATCCGCTCGCAGAGGCGACTAAGTACGCTTTACTACTTCCGTACGAATCTGTGAGGAAAGTATCGCTCAACATCTCTGTCGATTCTACTATCGACAGAGAGCTCGCGTTAGCGCTCATCAGCGTCAAATCCGCGTTTGGCGATGTTGTTGTAAACGCGTCAACGACGAAGGATGCGAAAATATTCCTCGTCGAGTTACTTCGTCGACTTCAAGAGTTCAATCCTGCGGCTTTATTTTACGCCGTCTCTGTACTCGCCAACGAGTTCAAACGGACGACAGTCGCCGCAGACGCTTTGTTTTCGTGCTTACGCGTTGCCGAGGCGTTTCGCAACCCAGACAGCGCCAAAATTGTTTTGAATACGTATTTGAGCCAATCAAATTTGAAAAAGTTTACTGCGAATGTGAAGAGCGACGATTTGAAAAACTTCACGTCCACGGAAGCGTGCGCGTTCCAACGCGTTTTGAAAGATTTAAGAGAAAGGCAACAACGATAGCGATACACACAGTGTTTATTCTAAGTTTTATAACTTTTCGCTCGCTCTAGATTACAACAATATTTCTACATTTTTTCTACGTTGCGTACGCATCTCTACTACGGGTACACATTTCCCCTCCCTTTCCCTCTGAATTATGTTTACAACAAAATAAAACAGTCGTTTTACACGTCTAAAATAGGAAACCCTCTGCCCATTCTCTCGAATTGGCTCATCTGTTCGTTTTCCATCCGTCTTCTCAACCGTTCGCTCAATTTCGCCTCTCGGATGCTCAAATTCATCACGCTTCCGTCCTGCGGATCTCGCTCCTCTCTCACTAAATAATGTCTATTTTCCCACGTCGTCGCCGCGAAATAGGTCGACCGAATCTTTCTCACGGCCATTTCCACCGCGAACGCAGATTTCTGTAAGATGAGCTCCGAGGATACGACTTCTTTTTTTCCACCGTTTTTGGTATTTTTGTTGGGAAGATATTGGTCGTGTACGCCATACACGTCTTCCCCGTCGACGAATAAAACTTCCGATCCTGATCCCACCGCTCTCGGACTGGTTCCTAAACACACGACCGATCGAAACCTGTGCGCATTCTTCCCCATGCGCAATCTGTCTTGCACGGAGAGTTTCAACGTTTGCGACGCAGACTCCGCGTTGTTGTTCGCGTTGTTCTCGTGGAGATAATCTTCCTTCTCTTCGTAATACGATCGCGTCGGTTCCGACACCGCTCGGACGATGATGCGTTGATTCATTCTTCTTCTTCCTCTCGTTCGCACCGATGGTAAAGAAGGCGTCTTCTCGAAACAACGACAACGAAAAGTCGTCGTCGTCGACGAAAACGTCATCGTCATCGTCTCTGTTCCGAAAAAAACGCGCGAGAGTAAAGGAGAGAGACAGAGAGACTTAAAAGAATCGGATGAAATCAAACACCACGTGGCGTGTAAATGACGAGACGAGACGGAGAGATTTTCTGGGTTTTGTGGCACACGCCCCGCTCGACGCGTCGAATTTAATTGTTGTTTTTTTTTTCGTGGTGGAAAAACGCGAATCTCTCGTCTCGTCTCGTCTTTCTTTTTGAGGCGCATTTTTCGCATTTTTGAGGAAAGAAGGAGCGCGCGTATACGCGTCGCGGGAGGTTGCTTTCGTGGGACACATGCAGATGACGATGAAACAGTGCGAAAACGACTGCGATGAGACTTTGACGACTTTGACGACGGTGAATACTACGCGTAAAAAATAAAGATACATCACATTTTGGCTAAAACTTGCTCGACGTGCGCGGTACTTTTGACTGAGGCCATCTTCTCCTCGTCCACTTTAGCGCCCATTTCTTTCCATTTCGCTTTGACCAAACCGTCTTTCCCGACTAAAAACGTTTGTCGGTCCGAAAACTTCCCGAAGATTGGTAAAGTTAACTCCGCGCCGTACGCTTTCGACACGGCGCCGTCGCCGTCCGACAATAACGAAAACGTCAAGCCTTTCTTATCGCAAAAGCCTTCGTGCGATTCGATCGAGTCCATCGAAACGCCTAAAACTCTCGCTTTCTTCGCTTTAAACTGCTCTTGCGCTTGGTTAAACCTCTCCGCTTCGATCGAACACCCGGTCGATCCGTCTTGGTTGTAAAAATACACCACCGCGTAGTCGTTTTCGGCTAAAATATCTGAGAGGGCGATTGTCCCTCCACCAGTGGCTGGAAGCGTAAACTCCGGCGCTTTATCCCCGACGTTGACATTTCCCAGAGATTCACTCGCGTACGCCTTATCAGTAGTGGTATTCAAAGCCACCACAGAGGTGGCGATGGTCGTTATCATTTCGCGTCTGTTCGTCGTCGTCGTCGTCGTCGTCGCAACTCTTCCATCGTCTTTCGTCGCCTTCACGACGAAACTCCGCGTCGTCGTCATCATCTTCTTTTGGGATGAATGCGACGACGTTTTGCGATCAAAAGAAGACAGTAAAAAACGCGTCGCGCGCGAGTTCAATAAAGACGATGATTTCGGTACACAACAAGGTGATGCGTTCATGTTGTGTGCTTTTATTACGTGTGCGTTGTATTTGCGCGCGATGAAAGTGACGACGCGAGTTGAGATACGTTTTCGGGGGAAAAGTCTCCAAAAGAAAAAACGACGCTTCTCTGCCTTTGAGATATCCTCCGCTCTCGAGCCTTCTCAACTTCGACGAGAACGACGACAGAAACAACAACAACGACAGAAACAACGACAGATAAGGGTGGTTTTCTTTATCGTGATTCGAGTCGAGAGCTTTCGCTGCCCGACGACGACCGCGAACGACGAGGAGAAAAGACGTTTCGTTTGAGAAGAAAAAAGATTAGTCGTTAACGGCAACAGGTGATGATGATGTCTCGTTACGTGTCGTCGTCAAAGGTGGTGGTCGCGCAGAAGAAGGAGCACTGCGACTGCAGAAGAGGAGGAGGACGTAAAACCTTCTCCTTGCATCATCATCAGCAGCATCAGCAGCAGCATCGATCGAGGATGAGAAACTTTACGAGGAAACGAACGACACTGAATGCTGCTGACGCTGCTGCTGGGAAGAAAGAAGAAAACGGCGTTGACGATGGCGATGATGATGAAACGTTTTCGTCGTCGTCAAAAGCACGGATACGCGAGATAGTTTCGGTTGTCGATACACAGAAGGGCCGACCGAAACAATCCGGTTTGTTAGATTCGGAAACGCAGAAAAATCTCACGAAAGGCGAGGACGACGCGTTTTGCGAGAAGAAGGAAGTGACGAGATTCGAGACGTTTTTAATCACCACCACCACCGCTACCACCACCATTAATTCGCCCGAGGAGGAATACGATGATCTTCGAGAGACAAAAGAGGAGGAGAGAAGAGAGAGCAACTCATTTTACGCGTCGTTGGAAGCGGACCAGACAGCGTTTTTGGATTCGTATTCGCCGCCGACGGCGTTCGACGAGATGATATTGCAAAATAAGAGCATGGAGAGCAAAGGAACGTTGACGGGCGTGGTCGCGCTGATAACCGGGTCGACGGTTGGAGCAGGGATTTTGGCGTTACCGAGTGTCTGCGCGGAAACGGGCGTGGTGCCTTCCATTTTAGGCATCGTTGGTACGTGGACGTTGCTCTTGCTCTCCGCGTTGTTGTTGGCGGAGATTAACGTGAGCGTGATGAGGGAAAGAGACGAGGTGCGGTTCGAGCACGGGCGAGGCCATTCGCCCGTAGTGATTTCGTTGCCGGACATGGCGATGACGACGTTGGGTAAAACCGGGTCGTACGTCATGTCTGCTACGTATTTGTTCGCCTCGACGACTTTGTTGGTCGCGTATATCGCCAAAGCCGGCGAGATTATAGAAACGATCGATCCGGCGCTGACGCTCGAGGCGAGCACGATTGGTTTTACCGTCGGTCTAGGGGCAGTGATGGCGTTTGGATCCGTGAACGTAATCGATAACATCAACAGGGTGTTAACGATCGTCTTGATGGGTTTGTTTTTCGGCATATTATACGAAGGCGCGATCGTTGCCGATTTCAAAAACTACGATCTCATCAACGACGCGAGCAAATTACCGGAAGCAATACCCATCATGTTTTTATCGTTAATTTACCACGATTTAGTGCCAGTTATTTGTGCATACATGAATGGTGATTTGAAAGAGATCCGTAAAGCGATCGTTGTTGGTAGCTGTGTTCCACTGTTTATGTTTATCGCTTACCTCATCGTCGCGTTGTCCATCAACAACACCTCAGTCGCGAGCGGGTTAGGCTTTGAAGACCCGTTGGACTTACTGTTAAAATCAGACGTCGGATGGATTGTCGGAGGTTTTAGCTTTTGTGCAATTAGTACGAGTTTCATAGGCACTTGTCTAGGCGTCACGAGTACGATAGAGCCGAAAATCAAGGAAACCTTCGCGGAGAAAGGTTTAACGGCGAAAGGCGCCAAAAAGGTTTCGTATTTCGCGACGTTGATCTTACCGTTGATTATCGCGTTATCCGCTTCGGATATCTTCTTACCGGCGACAAAGTTCGCCGGATCGTACGGCGCACCAGTTTTGTACGGGTTGTTACCCTCGGTGATGTGTTTCATTTGGTTCACCAGCGAAGAACGGAATTCGTTTCACAACGTCGGCATGGCGTACGGTACAAAGATCCCCATCAAAGCGCTCGTGTTTTTAGCCTCGTTTGCGATTATGGCCGATAGATTCTTGCAAGATACCGGGTTGTTGTCGTTCAGTTCAGTTAGTAGTTAGTAATTAGTTTTGTATTCTATGCATTTGTACTTGCCGCACTGCCGCGGTCGCGCGCTAATTTTTCGCAATCTTATTCAATACCTAAAGCTCTCTTTTCTTCAATCGCTGTCGCTGTCGTCGCTCTCCTCGAATCTCGACATTTTCTTCTTCTTCTTCTTCCTCTTCTTCTCGTCGTCGTCGTATGCATCGTCGTCGTCCCCGACGTCCCCTTTGTTTGCCCCGTCCCCTTTCCTCTTCTCCGAAGAAGTCGCAAACTTCACCGCATCCAACACGCTCGATTTCACCTCATTCATCTCCTTCGCCATCCTCTGCGCCGTCTCCTCTGCGGTTTCCGATTTCATCAGTAAAACTTTCTTTTCTTTCTCCGCTCTCAACTTTGCCGCGATCAAATCGGCACCGATATCCTCCGCTACCCCGTGCGTCTCCAAAGTCAACGTAATTCTATTCTCCTCTTTCCTCTCCAGTTCAATCTCGCTCACCTGCTTCAAAAACTCAATAGCGTTCGCGCACTGTCCAATCAACTCGTGTTTGTTCATCAACCGTCTATTGACATCTTCCTCGGAGAAGTACACTCTTGTCTCCTTCGTCTCGTAATCGTACGAGCACTCCGCGATACCCGCGGTTCGAACGACCCCACCGTTTTCCATCTGCACTTTCTCTTCTTCTTTGTCTTCTTTGTCTTCTTTGTTCATCGTAAACGTCTTCGCGTTTGCGTTCCACTCGCCTTTCCATCGCAAGCTTTCCTGCGTTTCGAAATCAAATCGTTTCACCATATCACGAATAGCGAACGCGCTTCTTTGCGTCAGCTGGAAGTCACCCAGGCGTTCTTTCTTGTTCACTTTGACCAGTAAATCAATCGTATTTGTGTTGTTATTACTATTAAACGTCCCGAAACAAATCTTATTCTCGCACTTCGTCTCGTATTCCTTCTCCGGGTCGGACGTTTCCGTCACGAGTTCCAACTTGCCCGTTTTTCTATTCTCTCGATAGCCACTGGATAAATCTTTAGGGACGAACGAGTTGGAGTTTTTCATCACGTCCGAGATGTACTCCGAGTTTACAGAACTGCCTCGGCGTTGGCCGATGGCGTGCTCGGTGAACTTTGTCATTTTGGTTCTGCGGTTCTTTCGTTGAGTCTTTTGACGATTCTTTTGACGAATCTTCTTCTTTGCGAACGCAGCGGCGAGATGCCGTTAATGGGAAAATGAAGAAAAGTTGAATGAGAAAACACGACTGTTGATCAGAGCGCGTATTGTTAAACTACTTCTATTATTACAGCTTATTACTATAGACTACATGTTATTATACTAAATCATCACATTCTATTATCGCTCGTTTTCTGCGCTTCGCTCCGAAGAAGAACGTTTGGTTCTGAGTTTCAAAACGATCCATTTCGTGACCACGTGCGACAACAACCCCAACGGTCCGGTGACGAGACAAAGCGCCAACGTGTGCGCGACGGGCAAATCGAACTTTAAACTTTGCAACGTCGCGTGCCTCGCGACGAAGAGATTGACGAGCATAAAGTGCGCCCAAGCGGACGCCGACGCGGCTTTTTCCGAGAGCAGTTCGCTGATACCGCTGAGTTTCGGTATAAATTGCACTTCTCCGGTTCTCAGTCCTTCCTCTAAACTCCCCGGCATCATCAATGCGAGCGTATTATCGCTCCAGGACCGAATCAAAAGCACGCCGTAAAATACCGCCAAAGGTACCAACGTCGAGTAATTCCGGATATTCGCTATGGCTTTCTCGTCGCCTCGTTTCGCCCGAACGCAAATCGAGAAGCAAAATAACGCGTACAACGTGGACAACAACCACGCGAGTTCGTTCACGCCGAGATTGAACAACGACGTTTGGGCCATGATGATGTTGTTGTTATTGTTCGCGAGACCCATCGCGGCGGCATTCAAAGAAGCTACGGCGTTGTGTTTGTTCGAGGCAACACCTGCCCTTTTGTTTTTCAAAAATCTCGTTTTGCGGCTATTCCTTCTTCCTTTATCTCCTCCAAAAATACCAAAGCTCGTCGTCATTGAAGAACAACACTTTTGATGACGATGCGCTTCTGCAGATGATGACGTAAACGACGACGACGACACGCACACACAACCCGAAAGACACCGATGATGATGATGATGATGATGATGATGATGCGTATTTTTTCCAATCAGTCGTATCTTCTTCGCGAACGTTGTTCCTCTTCCTCCTCCTCCAAAACCAGTACTCTCGTTCTTTTTGAAAGAAGAAGTGCTCTCCTCTTTCCCGCCGCTGCTGCTACTCAATCCAGGGAGCGCAGAAAAAAAAAGCGCGGCAACGCGAGCAGAAGAGCGCGTCATCGTCTCCTCTCTCTCTCTCTTATGAAGTTTTTTTGTAAGACGAGTTTAAAGAGTTTTTTACTTGAGTTCATCAGGAACGTTTTGAGACAAATGTTGTGAAACGATTGAAAAATTTAATTGTCGTCAAAAAACGCCTCTTGAAGAGACGAGAGACTTTTGGACGATTTACTCGTCGTTTCCTCTCTAAACTTTGCTTCTCTCTTCTGCGAGAATATGACGACTCAGACGACGCAGAGACCGATGATTTCTTCCACCGATTTGGAGCAAAAAGCGACGCAACAGGACGACCTGTACGTCGCTTTAAAAAAACAAATCTGGTCGGAGAGATACCAGACGTTTAAAAGTTCCTTCGCGTGTAAGATGATGTTATTTTTCTCAATCGCATCTTTACTTCTCTTGTCCGGGAAAGAATCGGTCGCGTCGGTGAAAACGAGGAAAGGGTTAGCCGGCGGGTTATCCTTACCGTTCACGAGAGTGGAAATAGACGACGGGCAAACGCAATGGACGACGGAACGGATGTGCCGACACTTTTCGGTGGAAAACCCGAGCGAGATCACGATTGCGTTTCGGATTAACGGGGAAGTGATGTTGAGGGAAGCGATGCAGTTGGAAGGGGTGAACGTGATCAACGTGGACGTGGCGTATTCGGAAATCACGGTGTCGAATAAAATCGGGAACAGGAAGATTGGGCATCAGAAAATTGGGAAGGATAAGACGTACGCGGTGCCGGTGGTGTCGCATTCGGCGTATAGGAGTTCGTCGTTTACGTTCGACGACTTCTTGGCGACGTTTGTGAAGTTGAACGCCAATCTCGGGAAAGGGTTAATGGTGACGTTTAGAGATCCTCGGGCGGTAGTGCCGACGTTGAGCTTGTTGAGCGAGGAGTATAAGTACGAACGGATTAAAGGACCTTTGATTGTTGGCGGGGAGGTGTTGCCTGGTCCAGGCGGGTTTCGGCCGCAGATGGGGAGCGTTTTGAGAGTGTCGCCTTACGAGGTGAATTTGAGGGAAGCGGACGTGAGAGATCCGCCGATCCCGAGCGCTAAAGTGACGTACGGGAGGAACGAACAAACTGGACAGATTGAAAAGCAAGGCGAGGATCGCTACGATAACTTGTTGGTACCGTTTCACCCGTCGGCGTTTGTGGATAAAGTGAAAACCTTTGTGCCCGGGGCGATTTTGTCCATTGGATGGTCCGCGCACGGCGGGTGCGTGGATAAGGAAAACATCGGCGCTTCGAGAACGGATTTGGACGGCTTGGATGCTATCGACGAAGACTTGACGAGGTTGACCAAAGGTATGAAGAAGATTGATCTCAGCGCGGCGTTGTATGACTACAACGTGAACGAAAAGGCGTTGGAGTACGAGCCGCAAAGAACGTTGACGGATGCGATGGTGGACGATGCTTTCGAGTTGGTTAAATATTGGAAAGGAGACGTGATATTCGACGTGCCCGGGTGTATTATTGGCGGCGACATTCGCGCGCGTTTCGATGGTTCGGAACCGCCGCATAAGCGTTTGGTGAGGAAAAAGTTAGGCTACGGAGTTATGATTCACGGCGTCGTCGACGGTAACTTACGAAACGTGCTCAAAAATCGCGAGTTTAAGTTTAGTTTAGACCCTTCGAACACGTTCAGCGGCGACGCGATGGACGAGAGAGGGAATCCAATCGTGCAAGGGTTGTTGGCGAAAGGTGGCCCGCCAAAGTTTCGCGAAGGGCAAGTTTTAGGCAAATACACGGGGAAAACGTGGGGAACGTACGCCAAGAACACGGATTGGAAGACGAACGGTTGGCCATAGTTTTACTTTAGTGCACCTACTAGGAAATATTATTTGAAATGTTTTTCGCACATAATTTCTTATGTCTTTGCGCATTCACCGAACACGGTTGATTTCTCTCAAATCTTCTTCTACCTACATGCGTCTTCTCACGCGCCTTTCACTGCCGTTGTTGTTATTATCAATACCAGGAACGTCACCCTCTCTTGCGTTTGCCGCGTTCGCACGACCTTCGGTATCATTGTTGTTCGCATCAGCGGTGGTGGTGTTCGGAGCTGCCGCCGCGTGAGGCGTGGGGTCCAAGAGAGAACTAAAGAAGTCATCGCCACCGCCGGCACCGGTAGCAAGCGGTGGAATTAAATGACGAGCAAATCGCGGGAGTTCAAGAACATTATCGCCGACATCCTGCGCGCGTTGCTCCCCTCTCGCCGCCGCCGCTTGCACTGCATTTCGATGCTCGGCGCGACGTTCGCGTTGTGTGTCCGGATTTATATGCCCCAAAAACCTCATCATAGCCGCGTCGTTGGGATTATTCACACTGGGATTATTCACATCCATACCCAAGTGACTCGTGTCCAACGAAGCCGCCATCGCCGCCGCGTCTACTGGATTCACCGCGCCACCTCGAGCACCTCGAGAACGATCCGGGAAGGTATTTACTCTCGCCGATGATGGAGTGTTGTTATTGTTATTATTATTGAACACCACTTCTTCAACGGCTGGTGCTGCGGCAGTATTTGCTGCCGCAGCGTTTGAAACGTTGTTGTTATTGTTGTTGTTGCCGGCGGCTGTAGTGTTGGCAGCGTTATTCGTCAATCTTAGAATCTCAGCTTCGCCGCGGCGCAAAATTTCTTCCGTTACACGACTCGAAGGATAGTTTGATTGAAGGAGACTTTGATTGATCATTTGATCGATGGCTGCCTGTGTTATTGGTGGGGCGACTTGTTGTTGTTGTTGTTGTTGTTGTTGTTGTTGTTGTTGTTGTTGTTGTTGTTGTTGTTGTTGCTGCTGCTGCTGCTGTTGTTGCTGCTGTTGTTGCTGTTGTTGATACGCGTTTTGCGCCGCAGAACTCACGATGATGGTTTTTCTTTCGCCGGTAACTCTTTCGCCCCTCCCGCCACCGTTTTGTAACGATGACACGGTACGCAAAATCTCACTTGGTAAGTGCGGACACGTCATCGACATTTCCTTGTACGCTTCCGTCGCAATAATGTCGGGTAAATTAGAAGCGACGTATTGCAAACACGCTTGCTTCAAACTCGGCGCATGGTTTCGGTCAGCCAATACGAGAGTTCCAATGACAGATTCTAAATCAATCGTATCGCACAACCTCGTCTCACAAATCGCGCGCAGGCGCCCAAGATCGAATCGGTCCGCGGCAACCAGTAAGTGCTGCGTCATCGCGATGCCCAAGTCGAGTTCTTTGTGTTGCGCGCCGTTTTCGCCAATCAGTTGACGAATGCCTTTATCGAAGACTTGAATCCTCTTCGCACCCGCCGCCGCCTCCGAATTCGCTTGCACCGATCCTACGTCTCGTCGTCGTCGCACGTGACGCTCCTCATTTAAGAACTCCTCGTCTCTGTCTTCTTCTTCATCATCGTCGTTGTCGTCAAAGTCTTCCGAGTCCGACTCCAAATCCGATAACGAAACGTCAGAGTCGCCGTCGTCGTCCGAGTCTCCGAGTCGCGTGCTCCCTTTCTTCTTCTTCCTTTTCTCATCTTTCATGAGCACAAATCTTCTGTACGCGCGCTTGCTGTACTTAGGTAACTCGTCCGCGTAAACAAAGTGCAACAAAATTTCAAACACTTTCGGTTTGATGTCTTTCAAAGAAATCACGCCTTCCGTGCCTTCGCGCATTTTCCACCCGGCGCGAAGCATGGCGGCAAAGACGCGAGATCGCGCGGAGAGAATGATTTTATGCGCGCGAAAATACTCGTCTTCGACTCGGAAACAACAATCGGTCAAATCATGTTCATCGAGGCCCATGAAAGAGGTGCCGTCCATTGGGGAAAGTCGTTGCGGCTGATGTTGCGTTCTCTTGTTATTATTGTTGTTGTTGTTATTCATCGTCGCAGCTGCAACAGATGCGTTCGTCTTCGCTTGCCTCGCCGCGGTCTCTTCTTCGTCTTCTTCTTCGTCGTCGTCGTTCCCGTTGTTGTTGTTCGCATTACCGTGGTTTCCTCCGTCGTTACCGAGTGCCAATCTGTCTTCGTCCCCGGCGTCGTCTTCTGGTTCCGAATCCAAATCGATGTGTTCTCGCTCGAATCGTCTCAAAAGCTCGTCGTCGTCTTTATCGTTCTTATTCATCGCTTCTTTCTTCGCGTGGGTGGTTTTCTTCATCTTCTTCTTGGAATTATCGATGATACCGCCGTTCCCTCCTCCTTTCTCCGAGGACGAAGGAAGCCCACCATCATCACCACCACTACCCTTCAATTTTGGAACGCCGCCGATACTTCCTCCTCCTCCTCCTCCTGTTTTATTCGAGCCGCCTCCGCCCAACATCAAACTCCTCTTACCTAACCCGTTCGCCAACATCATCCTCTTCTCTCTCTTCCGCCAACTTTGACTCGGTGGCAACAACTTCACCAAATGCTCTCCCATCTTCATTTGCTTGCCGATATCCACGACGAACGACTGCGTCTGTTTCGAACTCTTGTTCAAGGCGCCTCCGCTCGTGACCACTAAATCAATCTCGTACCGAATAACAATCGTATCGTCCACCAAATATCCACTATTCGGCGCTTCCAAAACGCTTCTCCTGACAAACTTCCTGTACCCGTGACAATTCCTCGCGTTCGGATCTTGCCTCTCGCACGAAATCTTCACCGCGCCTTGCTCTCTTTGCCTCCCTTTCGTGATATCTCTCCCGTTCCCGCTCTGGTCCACCAAGGTAAACCGATGAAACGCTCGCACAACTTTCCCGTTCGAGCTTTGCGTCACACCTAACGACCTCGGTCCTTCTAAAATCAACGCCACGAATAACGCGCAGTACGGATCTTCCGGCGGCGGCGCCTGAGGCGCTTGCGCGTTTTGCGTTTGTTTCCCGTCCGGGTAGAACAAGAGGACCCACTCGTGTCCCCCGACGGTAAATCGGTCAGAGGCGATCGGTTCCCCGTCGCCGATGCCTTTGAGGAGCGAGTAGCCGGAGATGACGTGTTCGTGTTCACCTGTTCAGTAGTTATTCGTATTATCGTTCGATTTAAAGAAGAAGAACAGAAAAGAAGTCAGCGCACTAATCCTCGTCATCATCCGAGAGAAGAGAGATTACAGAGAACACGAATACGAGAGATCGAATCAAAAAACGAACGGACTTAAAGAGACAATTACCACGTACCGGTTATGGTCACCGTGCTCGTTTTGCTCTGCTTCGAGGAGAACTTCGTAAAAGGAACACCATTATCACCAGAACCGACTTTTGTCGTCGCTTGTTGGTTTCCTCGCGCGTGTTGTTGTTGTTCTCTTCCTCCTCCTGTTCCTCCTCCCGAGGTATTGTTCATCTTCTTTTCTCGTTCTCGTAATGAAAAACTGACGAAGAGACGAAAAAAAAAACGGAGACACAAAAAAAATCAGTTTAGGGTTTATACGATACCCTAAATACACTTTTTTTGTGGTGCCTGCGTTCCTCTCTTCTGACTGTTGTTTTCTTCTCATTCTTTCACATCGGTTGGTTGGTGTTGTTGTTACGATTTAAAGCTTTCGAGAGTATAAAAGAGTATAAAAGAAGAGAGAGAGAGAAA
>Ga0255755_1001654_pt1 | contig 19425 bp, 18 predicted proteins | sample 011ome_18_FD_179955 | JGI IMG/M metagenome (GOLD analysis project Ga0255755, IMG submission 179955) | Coastal salt marsh microbial communities from the Groves Creek Marsh, Skidaway Island, Georgia - 011501BT metaG (version 2) | ecosystem: Environmental > Aquatic > Marine > Intertidal zone > Salt... | reverse complement strand
CTAGATGCTTCCACAGGTCCTGGTGGTCATATACCACAAGCAATTATATCTGGTTACATAGCACACACTTCAAATATTGACCACCGTTTAAGAATACTTATGAAAACAGACGCTGCAAGTGAGGATGTTTCAATTGGGGTTCCTGTGAGTTTTGTTCCTCCTGGTAAGTATCTTGGAAATTTGCAGTTTGTCGGAGATAAAACTGTACAATGTCCAGTAGGATCTGAAGTTCAGCAGGATGTAACTGGTGCCAAGATGCAAGTAAGTTTCAGTTATTACACTGCAAGTACTAATAGAACTAGTGTATCAGGCTATGGTCAAGGTACTTTTAATCTGGTAAATAATTGTTATGCAGGTTTTACAGCCGGCGTATATACACAAGTAGGCAGTACGATACTTGGTAGAACAGGGAACTCTACTTCTGAAAAGAACTTCTCAATACAGGGTTATTTCGGTAAAAACACAACGGGAACAGTAACTATGAAATTAGAAATGCAAAATGAATCAACTAGTGGTGCCGCTACAATTACTGGAACAACTGGCATGTTAATAGGGATAAGATAATGAAAACGTTATATGTAAAATTCGATATTGAAACAAGCACAATTCTAAAAGGACCTCAAGAGCTTCATCCGGATAGAACAGAAGGGTGGTGTATTTATATACCTTACACAGGTACTCTTCCTCTAAAAGAAGGAGAGTACCTATCTCTAGACTATTATGATAAAGACAACGTTGTAGTTGAGGTCAAAAGTGGTGTACCTATAAATGAGTATAAAGATGCTCGTAGAAGGGCTTATCCTTCTTTAGATGAGCAACTAGACCATCTATGGCACGATATAAATAATGGTACTTTAAATACACAAGGGCAATTTTATCAAGCCTTGCAGTTAGTTAAGCAAGAGTTTCCTAAATAATTATGACCAGCTTAAAAATAATTCTTGACATAAAATGTCCTTAGGGGTATAATTTCATCATAGGAGAATTTAAATGACCGCAGCAACATACAACCTAACCATTGACCAAGGTTCTGATTTTGCCATTCAATTAACATTGAGTGAGTCAGGAGTGGCCAAAAATTTGACAGGCTACGCTGGTCGGGCACAGCTGCGCACAAAAAAGTTAGATCCTGTAGCCGCCGCCGAATTTACTGTTACTATGGTATCCCCTGAAGAGGGTAAAATAAAAGTATCTATGGCTAATGGCACCAGCTCACAGCTTCTTGCAGGATTATACTACTATGATTTAGAGCTTTATACTAATGCTGACGGTAATGTTACACGACTCTTAGAAGGGCAAGTAACTGTTAAACAGGAAGTTACACGATAATGGCAATCTCAATAGAAATAGCTCCTTACATGACTACGGTTACGGCTAATTTAGCTGTGGTAGACGTTGCCGCTTCTAGCGTTATAGTAACCCCCAGTGGTAGTATTACTGCTACAGATTTACAAACTGCTTTAGATCAACTTGCGTCTCAGAGCTACCAACAATCAGCAGCACCTACAGGATCAAACGTAGACCAAGGAGATACTTGGTATAACACTGATACAGAACAATTTTATGTCTATAGAGAAACGAGTCCCGGAACGTTGGAGTGGGTGCCAATAATATTGGGTAACTCCGGTCAGGACTCAGATACATTAGACGCAGGAGCCTTTTAAGGCTTACCGGAGTACAAAATGGCTCAAGTTATTAAAATCAAACGCAGTACTACCACCTCAGCGCCTAGCGCACTGGGCAATGGTGAACTTGCTTACTCAGCAGTAAACGGAGGAAACCATAAGTTATTTATAGGTCGCCCAGGCGGTACGAGCGGAGATATTGATGCCATTGGTGGTAAGTATTTTACCGACATAATCGATAGTGCAACTGATGCAAATACTGGTAGCACTCTTATTAAGCGTGATTCTTCTGGTAACTTTAGTGCTGGTACTATTACTGCTACTTTGTCAGGGAATGCTTCTAGTGCTACTGTACTTGAAAATACCCGAACTTTCTCTATCTCAGGGGATGCTTCTTCTACTGCCGAATCCTTTAATGGTAGCGGTAATGTAACTCTTCCTCTGACTCTGGCCGACTCTGGCGTCTCAGCAGGTGATTATGGTTCTGCAACTGAAATCCCTACCTTTAGCGTAGATTCAAAAGGTCGATTGACTGCTGCGGGTGTAGCTTCAATTACTACTTCTTTGAACATTCAGGGCGATACCGGAAGCGACACTATAGCATTAGCTGATGACACTATCGACTTTACTGGCGGTACTGGTGTAACTACTACGGTAGATGCTGTAAATAATACTATTACTTTTGACATTGGACAAGCAGTAAATACTGACTCTGATGTTACTTTTAATAATGTATCTGTAGACGGAACTTTAACTACTGATGATATTACCGCTTCTACTGTAACTACTTCTGGTAATGTTATTGTACAAGGCGACCTGACTGTAAATGGTACTACTACCACTGTCAACTCAAATACCGTAGAGATCGGTGATGCAATTATTACTTTAAATAGTGATGAGGCAGGAACCCCTTCTCAAAATGGTGGTATTGAAATTGAGCGAGGAACCTCTGATAACGTACAAATGGTATGGGATGAGGCAGATGATCGCTGGCAGTTTACTAATGACGGGGCTACTTACTATAATGTTCCTGTTCCTTCTGAGTATGATAATTTTACCTCTTGGACAATTGCTTCAGGTGCAAATAGTACTGCAATAGGCTCCACAGACACTGTTACTTTTGCTGGAACTAATTTAGCTGTTGCAGAAGCCGCTGGAACTATTACGTATAGCGTTGATATTGCAACTGTCTCCACAAAAGGTATTGCATCTTTCGATACAAACTATTTTACAGTAAATGCGGGCGCAGTAACTTTATCAAATGTAGACGGCGGCACTTACTAATACTATATTAACTCCTGCGTATATACGCAAATTTTTAGGAGAGCCTAATGGCACAGACGATTAAACTACGGCGCTCTGCAATCCAGGGCGCTCTTCCTACGCTTGCTCAGTTAGATCTGGGTGAGGTAGCTATCAATACCTATGATGGTAAGCTATATATTAAGAAAAACGATGGTACCGAATCCCTCGTACAGGTTAACCCTCTTTCTACTAGTGATCTACCAGAAGGTTCAAATCAATACTTTACAACGGGGCGAGTAGCAGCAGCTATCGCCTCTAATCTTTCTACCGGATATGTAGATCTTAGTCCTACTGGAGATGCTCCTGCGCACACAGAAGGCCGTATATTCTATGATAACGCTAATGGTGCTTTGGCTGTATATAACCATGAAGCGGATATTACCTTACAGGTAGGCCAGGAAGAGTATATAAGAGTATTTAATAATACGGGGTCTACAATCTTAAATGCCTCCCCTGTTTATATAACAGGAGAATCTTCCGGAGTACCTACTGCTGCATTAGCTAATGCTGATTCAGAACATTCAGCGTATGCTGTAGGTCTTGCAACCCACGACATTGAAAATAATAGTGAAGGCTACGTTACTGTTCGTGGTATTGTGAATGATATTGACACTTCTTTACTAACTGCGGGGTCACGAATACACGTAGGACCAGGTGATGGAGTATTGCAGACTGCTGCTCCTACCTATCCTTATTTTACTACAGATATTGGCATATGTTTAATATCTGGAGTTTCTGGTGGCTGTATTTATGTAGACGTACAAAACCATACTATTGAAACACTGAGAGTATCAAATGATGCTCGAATTGATAATAATTTAACGGTTGCAGGAGACTTAATTGTTCTTGGCAATCAAAGTACGGTATCTGTAAGTAATCTTACAGTAGATAACTCTTTTATATATTCCAACTCTGGAGATAGCATAGGCGCTGCCAGTACTGTTTTTGATGGTATTGGCTTAGATGATGCTTACTTTACAGGGCACTATACTGGTATAACTACACAGACTTTTTATGTAAAAATAGATGGTGTAGGTACAGGTACCGGTGGAGTAGATACATTTGCTTGGTCATTTAATAACTTTACTACAACTGAAGCTAGCGGCCTGGATATTACAGGTGCTTCTCAGTTAATAGCAAACAATATATCAATTCGATTCAATGCTACTACTGGACATACATTAGATGATGTATGGTCTGGAACTGCGTCTCCTTTAAACGTTGATGTAGGTTTTTCATCTAATAGAAATACCGGTACGTCAGGAGTAGGCTATACACACGTAGGCTTATTCTTTGATACTACTGATGAGACATGGAAACTCTTTAGTGAGTACGATCCAGAGCCAGAAGGGTTAATTGATGTAAATGACCCATCTTTTACTCTTGCTCCGTTGAAAGTAGGTTCTGTAATTGCGGATAGTTTTACAGGTAACGTTACAGGTAATGTAACTGGTAACCTAACTGGTAACGTAACAGGAACAGTATCTTCTCTTAGTAATTTTACAACTACTAATCTTACTGAAGGCACTAATAAATATTATACAGACGCTCGTGTACAAAACGTTGTAACTAAATCTTATGTTAATAGTCTAGCAGTAGACTACTCTAGTTTGACCGGTGCTCCTGACTCTTTACAGGATCTTACAAATGATATGTGGGAAGTTACCTCCACTCTTCCTACTGATGGTTCTGGTAAGCCTACAGGCTACGTCTGGTATATAGTGTAAATATGACAATTAAGGTATGGAATGGAAGTCAGCTTGTAGAGCCGACTCAAATTGTAGTAAAGGGAAACGCGGGAACTCTCCGTGCAGTAAGCTACGTCCTTGCAAAAGGTACAAATACTTTTAGCACTGCATGGAGCGCCATATACCAAACGGATAGAAGCACTTCTACCGTCTTTAATACTACTACATCTTTCGATACTACATTTACTACGTCTAGGGATACTACGTTATCTACTTTGACTGTAAAGACTACGGTATTTGACACGCTAAGAGATACGACTCTTAGTACTATTACTGTGTTTGATACTATATTTAACACTATTGCTGAGACTTCACAAAGTACAACGACTGCATTTATAACTGCTTTTGATACGTCACGAGGTACTAGTAAGTCAACTACTACCGGATTTACTACGACTTTCGAGACTCTTATCGGTACCTCTACTGTATTTTTAACTAGTAGAGAGACTTCGCAGACTACAACGACTGCATTTATAACTGCTTTTGATACGTCACGAGGCACTACTCGTAGTACTAGCACTATTTTTAACACTAGCAAGGCTACAGGCACGTCGCGCACTACGACGACTACTTATAATACTAGTATTGCAACGGCCACTAGTCGAAGCACTGCATTTATAACTACTTATGCCACGTCATTGGTTACAAGTAGAGCCACTGCTACTAATTTCAGTACAGCCACCACTAAGAGTACTTCTACTGTATATAATACTAGCCGTGCAACAGCTACTAGCATAGGAACAGTTAGAGCAACCAATACAGTATATGATACTTCTAAGAGTACTACGACTACATTTACTTCAACATTTAATACAAATACTACATTTGTAACTAATTTTGATACTGTTACTACTTTTGGAACGACCTTTAATACGAACAGAGGTACTTCGCGTAGTACCACAACTGCGTACAACACAAGCACAGCATTTACTACTACGACTACATTTACTACATCAACGGCCTATAATACTAGTTTAGTTACCAATACGGCATTCGTATCTTCGTTTAATACAAGTCTAGGCACTTCTCGTTCTACTACTACGACATTTACTACGTCTACTGCCTTTACTACGACCACAGCATTTAATACTACCACGACGTTTAATACTACTATTAGCACTACGACTGAATTTACTACAGTTTATGACACGTCTAGGGTAACTAATCAGAGTACAACTACAGTATTTGATACAACCACTAGTCGTGGAACAACCACTGCATTCACTACGTCTACTGTATTTGCAACAAGCAAGGCTACAACTACTGCGTTTGTCTCGACGTTCGCCACAAGTATAGGTACTTCCAAAAGTACATCCACTGCGTTTACAACAAGTACTGCATTCAGTACTTCTACTGTATATGGTACTACTACGACTTATGCAACAAATATTGTTACTAGTACTGCATTCGTATCTTCGTTTAATACGTCAAGAGGTACTTCAAAAGCTACTGCTACCAGTATAGGTACTACTACGACTTATGCAACAAATATTGTTACTAATACTGCATTCGTATCTTCGTTTAATACGTCAAGAGGTACTTCAAAAGCTACTGCTACCAGTATAGGTACTACTACGACTTATGCAACAAATATTGTTACTAATACTGCATTCGTATCTTCGTTTAATACGTCAAGAGGTACTTCAAAAGCTACTGCTACCAGTATAGGTACTACTACGACTTATGCAACAAATATTGTTACTAGTACTGCATTCGTATCTTCGTTTGATACTTCTTTAGGTACTTCTCGTAGCACCACAACTACTTTTAATACGGCTACTACTTATCTTACGAGTATAGGTACGTCTAAAACTACCCTTAGCAGCTTTAATACAGGTTTAGGCACCTCTCGCGCCACTACAACTACTTTTAATACTAGTACTGTATTTAATACGACTATTGCTACTAATACGACTTATTTAACATATTATAATACTTCGCGCACCACAACGTTTAACACCGCATATGTTAGTAACTTTAATACAGGGTTAGGTACCTCTCGCGCCACTACAACTACTTTTAATACGACTACTACGTTTGATACTAGTCGAGGAACTACATTTGTAACTACGTATATTACTAGTATTGCAACATCCAGGGCTACTACAACTACTTTTAATACGACCACTACGTTTGATACTAGCAGAACTACTACTTTTGTTACTACTTATTTAACGTACTATGGCACTACTACTTCGTATGTATCCTCCTTTAATACATCGCGTAATACTAGCAGGGCAACCTCTCGTACAACTACATATGATACTGGTCGTACTACGTACTTTAACACAAGTCGAGTTAGTACTTTTGCTACTGTATTTAATACGACTACCACGTTTGTTACAACTTACGAGACGGCAAAAGCAACAATTTTTGATACTAGTCGAGTTACTACGTATTTAACTACTAATACTAGTGCTCAACAATACTCTTTCAATAGTAGCCCAACGTATTATTGGGCTCTTTATTACACCACGGCGGCACGCACAGTTCCGAGCTTTCAAGCTGCAGCCTGGAATAGCTCTAGCTTACCCTTCCCCACAGAAGCGCATACAAGCTCTTATACCCACACGGATGGGTACACTTATTATAGAGGAACTTATGTCGAGGCCATCAATGACACAAAGTTTAACCTCTATAGTGATAACTATAAGATTTATCGAGCTAACACTTATAATACTTCTCGTACTACTGTTTACGCTACTGGAAAGACTACTACATATAACACTGCAAGAAACACTTCTAGAGCAACTTCTACGAGTCGTAATACCTCTCTTACTACTACATATGATACTGGTTTAGCTACTTATTATAATACGTCACGTACAACTACATTTAATACTACATTTGTAACTACATATATTACAAGTATCGGAACTTCTAAAGTAACGGATACTAGTCGTAATACGGCTCCTAATACCTCGCGTACCACTACATACGCAACTAGTAGAGCAACTGCTACTAGTCGTGCAACTACGACTGCATTCGTGTCTTCGTTTAATACGGCTCGTAACACCTCTCGTACTACTGTTTACGCAACTAGTAGAGCAACTGCTACGAGTCGTGCAACTACGACATCGTTTACGACTACTTTTATTACTGGTATAGCCACTGTTGCTAGTACTGCTCGTACTACTACATATGATACCTCAAGAAATACTGTACACTCTACTATTAGTACTTTTAATACGAGTAGAGCAACTGCTACGAGTCGTGCAACTACTACCTCGTTTACAACTACTTTTATTACAAGCTTAAATACAACTACTGCATATGTTAGTAGTTTTAACACCTCTCGGGCTACAAGTACCAGCCGTGCAACTACTACTGCATTCACAACTACTTATATTACAACTATTGCAACAGCAAGAGATACTACTAGCACCTTTAATACTAGTCGAGCTACTACGAGTACGTTTAATACAACTACCGCGTATACAACTACTTATATTACAACTATTGCAACAGCAAGAGATACTACTAGCACCTTTAATACTAGTCGAGCTACTACGAGTACGTTTAATACAACTACCGCGTATACAACTACGTATATTACAACTATTGCAACAGCAAGAGATACTACTAGCACCTTTAATACTGCTAGAGTTACCGATACAAGTAAATTGACTACTACCAGTAGAGGTACTGTAACTAGCAGGGCAACTACTACTGCTTATACAACTACTTATAATACAACTATTGCAACCTCTCGTAGCACCACTTCTACCTATAATACTAGTAGAGGTACTGTAACTAGCAGGGCAACTACTACTGCTTATGCAACTGCTACTAATTTTGCTACTAGTACTGCATATACGACTACTTACAATACTTCAAAACTAACAACTAGAAGTACCATTAGTACTTTTAATACTACACTAGCTACGGAAACTACCCGAGGTACTACTACATCCAGAGGAACTGCTACAAGTCGAGCAACTACTACTGCATTCACGACTGTGTATATTACTTCTATTGCTACTAATTTTGATACAACTACAGTATTCCAGACTTCAAAAGGTACTTTAACAAGTAGAGCAACCGAAACTAGTAGAGCCACTGGAACCAGCAGAGCTACTACTACTGCATTTACTACTGTATTTGATACTACAAGAAATACGACCTTAACTACTAATACTGTGTTTAATACAAGTCCTTTGACTTCTACTAGCATTGTAACTAGCAGAGGCACTACAACTGTTTATGCTACTAGCCTAAGCACAACTACTGCTTATACTACTACTTTTAATACTACCACTACGTTTAATACTAGCTTGGCTACTACCACTACTTTTAATACTACTACAGTATTTAATACAACTACTGCCTACACGACAGTTTTTGATACTACATTGGGAACTAGCCGTACTACTACTTTTAATACTACAACGACTTATAATACTTCTAGATCGACAACGACGGCATTTAATACTACCACTACGTTTAATACTAGCCTTGTTACTACAACTGGTTTTACTACCGTGTTTGGTACTTCTGTAGAAACTACTCAAGGTACTTCTACAGGGTTTACTACTACATATGATACAGTTAGAACTACTAATACTGTGTTTAATACGTCGCTTGAAACTTCTCAAGGAACTACTACTGCGTATACTACAGTGTTCGGGACTACTAAAGAAACTACTTTAAGTACTACGACTTCTTACAGTACTGAATTTGATACCGTAAACCCGACAACATTTACTACGACTACTACATATTCGACAACATTTGACACAAATAGAGACACTAATGCTAGTACAACAACTACGTTTGCAACTTTGTTTGATACAACAGCACCAACAACTAGAGCGACTGCTACTTCGAGAAATACTACTACTGTAGTATACGAAAGAGTAACAGGTTCGGCTGTGCAAACCGAAGTTGCCTCTGGATCAGCACATAATACTATATACTGGGATGGATCACAATGGACAGAAAACTAGAAGATGAAATTAAGAATATGTCTCGAAGATTAGAGACTACGCTTGAAATTATCATGGAACACTTTCGAGAGACGGAAGATAGAATAGAAGCACTGGAAGATAAAATAGAGGAGTTAGAAGATGCCCTTAGTAAGACTAGCTGAGAACGATGAGCTTGGCAATGCTGCAGCTCACTTTTTTAAGTCAGGCAATATAATAAGAGGTAATGAGAATGATACTTTAGCAAAGTTAAAAGACTTATTGCCGAAGACTTCTCATAATGGCACTAGAGTAGAGTATGATGTGTGGTATGACATGGGAGACAACAATCAAGTTCATGGATATGTTTATACAGATGCTATGGCTAAATTTATTTATTTGAGACCTGCGGGAGCGCATCATTCCCATAAGATTATGCAACAAGCCTCAAAAGAGCCTATAACAGAAGAAGGCGAGCGAATCTTTCAAGACTTAGCAGAGAATAGTGTAGACAAGTACAGACTAAGAAAAGCTAAAGAGCATTATGACTTTGTTATTTTCTTACCTGGTACAAATATAATAAACGATGCTTTAAACTGGGATAAAATGGAAAATGCTATCAAGCAAGGAGCAAAATTAAAATGTCATCCAATTACAGCTCCGGCGCTTGTTGCTAATCTCAAACATCGTTTTGGCGCAGAAAACATTCTCGATAAAAAGTTATCTGGCCACCAATTGCTATCTCAAGCAAAAATTGTAGGATGTTGTGAGAATTCAGAGATGGGTATTGTATCATTAGCTCAAGGTAAAACCACGTACTTATTTGGGAATGGGCATAGACATTTAACTTATAGTGCTTTATATAATACAATATGGAAGAATGGAAAACCGGATGTTAATAAGCTAAAGGCAATTCTTTCTAGCAAGTACTCAGGTCTTATACCTGTTGTATCAGATAATCCACAAGAATATATAGATAGCTTTTTTAACCACCACAAGGATATGCCCCATGTTAAACCCAGAAATACTAATTCTTGATACTAATACGTTAACTCAGTTGACTATTAACTCAATAAAAAAGAATATGCCAAGAGCTAAGTATAAGGTAGTCAAATGTGGGGGTAGTAAAATAGGCACAGCTTTAGCCCATTGCAGTAAGCCTACCTTAGTAGTAAGCAGCGGGCTTGTATTAAACATTCGCCAAGGAGATCTGCCTAGTGAAGACAAGCTAAAAGATTACGATATTTGCGTTAGTCGTGCAGGGGTTTATGTGGATCACCCTAAACTCAAAAATGTTTACTCACTTATAAACAGCCCTATAAATAAAGGGCATATTGATTTGTCTATTTTTATTATAAACCCTGCCAAATGGTACGAGATACCAAGTACAGATAAACAAATCTTAGCAAGTAAAAGAACTCTATATATGCCTAGATATATAAATCATAAAAATGATGTTATTATTAAGGACTGCGTAGGTAGTTATGAAGCATTTCATTACGGAATGATGGGCGAGTCAGCTTCCGTTTATAATTATGTACCTCATCTACTATCGGGCAAAGCCACGCCCGTAGAGACTTTTGCTTATTGCTTTGATAAAATAGAGGACTATGTAGACGGGTTATCCGAACATAGAAAAAATAAAATTTTAAAATTAGCTCAAAAGAGCAAGATTCGTATTTCTAAAATAAGAAAAGGAATAGCGGATTTGAAGAAAGGAGAACAAAATGTCTGATCCAGAAGATAGAACATATGAGGGGGATGAATCCACTAATCCCGTCCCACCTATGCCAACCCCACCAGCGGAGGAATTATAATGATTCATACTACATTACCATTGAGCTACATAGGAACATATGAAGAAGATATAAAACTCGGTTACGGCGTTGGTATCCCTTCTGACCGCTATATTTATCGCGACGATGTTTTGGACAGTATCCATCACCGTAGAAGCCCTGAATATCATCCAGATAAATCCTATTTAATTAAGAATAAAAACTTAAACCTTATACTTTCTGGGGCATGGGAGTTTGAATGGTCTTGGGAAGAAGGGGACTTTACTGAAGAGCAAATTGATACTTTTATGGCCGAACCTCTTATACAGCCTAATGCAACTATTTTTAAGGATTTTGCTAACAATAAAGTCACTATCAATGTATCAAATGCAGATATTGAAATGGATAGCTGGGGAGTGTATAGACAATCATGGGTCTTAGCTTCTAAGACTGCAAAAATTACTAGTAAATCTAATAATGGTGGTATCCTGTGTATTGCTCTGTTAAATAACAGTTTTGATAGTTATAACATTGAGAGCAGGACGATAGAGCCTGGCACAGCAACTACAATTGAAAAAGTTGGTTCAGAAGTTTGTTACTTTTTATTAAGCAGTGATCTTACTAAAGATGGAAACACACTAGAGCCTTTTAAAATGTATAAACTAACATCTGATTCTATATCTGTGGCAAACACTGGTGTAGATAGAACACGAATTATTCGTATAAGTAAATAGGAGAAATAAAATGTGGAATCCAATTAAAATAGCAAAGCTCACCAAAGCTATGTGGCAGAAGGGCGAAAATCAAGATGCCGACGATCTTATATCAGCAGCTTCTATTGCAAGAGATATGAATACTCAGATGGAGTTCCCGTCTAATATTAAAACTTTGCGTACATTTAGAGCAACCCCCAGGGGTAGGGATATTATGTGGGGAAGAAAAGATAAGACAAGAGAATTTCAGTTAAATAATATTATTCCAGTTATTACTAATCAGAAAACTATGGAAACGTTTAGCCCTAACACTGTCGGGGGTCATTATAATCATTTGATCAAACAATGGTCTTTCCAAGAGTTATGGGATAAAAGATTTGAAGAGCCAGAAGTTCCAACAGCTATACAAGATATTAGAGGAAATCTTGCTCGTCATGTATTTCTAGCACATGATTTTCAACATATTATGTTTCGATATGATACATCCCGATTAGGGGAGGCTTGTATTCAAGCTGTTACGTCTATTATGATCGGTGGGCATATAGGGCCTAAGTACTTATCTTACGTTATGGCAGCTAGAGTGGCTTGGGATCATAAAAGTATGGAACCTTTTAAAGTTTTAAGAGAGGCGTATAAACTAGCGAAAGCTGTTGATAGGTCTTTCTTTGAAATTAACCCTTTAGAGATTATTGAGTTAGACATTGAAGAAGCCCGAAATAAATTCAATATTGGGGTACCTGTTGAATACTTAAAGTTTGCTAGTAAACATAAGGAAGATTTTAGATTTGATCAAATTCATCCTGAATATAGTGACCGGGCGGTACAAGAAGTATGTTTATAAAAAAGGGTAAATGGAACTGGCCTATATTAAAAATTCTGACAGGAAAAGAGCCTATTACTTTAAACTTTATAGTAAAAATACTAATTTTTGGTATAGGCTTTAAGTTGCTAATTATAAATGGGATAGGGGTGTTGTTTTTTGGTATGGAACCCTTCCCTATTTTAAATTTTTTTAACTAGGTAATCATGAAAACTATGAAAACTATTTTAACCGCAGCACTACTATGTACTGCTATCTCTGTGAATGCAGGAGACTTTTACATTAGTCCCAATAAAGCCACAATCCAAGTAGACTCCCCAGAGTTAGGAAAGCTAGAGGGCTCTGCTAATAAGGTGAGTTTAGGGTATCAACTAAATGATACGTGGGGAATAGAGGCTTCTTACGTAAAAGCAGACTTCGATAGTGTTATGAAAGGGCCGGTTCTAAACAAGCCAGAGGCCGATATAAGCATTCTAGGGATTACGTACTCATATAAGTATATGTATGCTAAGGCAGGATATTTTCAGTCCAAGGGGGAGGTAGAATCTTCGGTTGGGCCTATGACTAGGGTTACACGTAAAACTGGGTCAGGCGGGCATGTTGCTATCGGCGCGCACGTACCGACTTTTAAATCGTTAAAGCTCAAGGTGGAAGTGAGTACTGCTACTAAGGGGGGTTATATTATCTCTGTGGGGCCGGTAATTACTTTCTTCTAATAAAAAGCCCGGAATTAACCGGGCTTCTTTTTATTAGTCGTTTGCAGCTTCGTTATCCATTCGCTTCATAGCTTCTGCCAATTCTGCAATATAACCTCGTTGCATCATATCTGCTCGCTGCTGTTCTAACTGTGCTGTGTGACTTTGATCTCGTGTATATTGAATCTGACTAAGTACATGGCGTACTTCATCGGATAAATCATCAACAAGATATTCGACTTCATCAATTGTTACTGTATCAGTGTTATTCATAATAATTTCCTATTTAAATATGTCTTGCCAATTACCTGTAGTGCTCGCTCTTGAGTACTCGGTGGCTCGGTTTTCAAAAAAGTTAGTGTGTTCTACTGCATTTAGCATATAGTCCAGCCAAGGTAGAGGATTCTCAGTAGAACCAAAAATCTTCTTCATGCCCAAACCTAATAGTCTTCGATCTGCAATATAACGAATATATTCTTTTACTTCTTGAGGAGTAAGGTTTTCAATCTCTGCTCCTGTAAAGCATAAGTCAATAAACGCATCTTCTAGCTCTACTGTACGTTCTGCTGCACAATAAATCTCATATTTTAGATCATCATTCCATAGCTCTGGGTTCTCGTGAATAAAAGTACGGAATAACTGAGACATTCCTTCTACGTGGAGAGTTTCATCTCGTATAGACCATGTAACAATCTGTCCCATACCTTTCATCAAGTTATGTCGAGGAAAGTTCAATAGAATAGCAAAACTACTAAACAACTGTACTCCTTCTGTAAAACCACTATAGATTGCCATTGTTTTAGCAATATTTGTGGGTGTATCCATGCCAAAGTTAGATAAGTATTCGTGTTTATCAAGCATTTCTTTGTGCTCAAAAAACTTTTGATACTCATCATCCCCAAACCCAAGAGTCTCTAAAAGCAAAGAGTATGCCTCTTGGTGTACTGCTTCCATCGCTGCAAAAGCTGATAGCATCATTCTTACTTCAGGCTGTTTAAATGTTGGTAGATAATGTTTAGCATAACCACAACATACATCAACGTCAGCCTGTGTAAAGAAGCGAAAGATATTAGTAAGCAATAGTTTGTTACCATCACTTAATTTTTCCCTATAATCCTTCAGATCGTCTGCCAAGTTCACTTCGTCTGGAAGCCAGTGCATATGCTGCTGGCTCTTATAATGCTCAAATGCCCAAGGGTAATTGAACGGCTTATAATAGTCCCTTTCTACTAATAAATTACTCATCTCTATCCCTCACACGCTAGACACGCGTTCTCGTCTAAACTCTCAAATATAATCTGACGCAATGCTTCATCAGACACGTTTTCGGCACGCTTGTATGCCTCACTCCGTAGATAATATAGAGTTTTTACTTTCTTTTTCCAAGCCATCATATGTACCGCGTGAAGTTCTCCCTTAGACACATTCGCAGGAAAAAATACGTTTAGTGACTGACTCTGGCAAATCTCTTTCTGACGATCAGCAGCCATATCAATTACCCAACGTTGATCAATCTCAACCGCAGTTTTAAACACTTCTTTAGTCCAATCATCGAGAAAATCAAGATGTTGTACACTACCGCCTTTTGTTACAATGCTCTTCCATACGTCATCTGTGTCCATATCCAGGTCTTGCAGAATATGTTCCAGATACTCGTTCTTCATCAATGAAGTTCCGGATTTAGTTTTCTGAGCATACGCATTAGCTCTATAAGGCTCAATACTAGGACTAGTGTTACCGCAGATAATGCTACTACTAGCATTTGGAGCGACAGCCAGCAAATGACAGTTACGCATTCCAGTACCCACTGCATCAGGCGCTTCCCCGCGCTCTGTAGCAAGTTTCCTGCTTTCCGCCACTGCTTTTCTTTTAATAAGACTAAAAATGGCAATATTCCTGCTCTTTGCAATTGCGCTTTCAAAAGGTATATTGTGTCGTTGTAGATACGCATGAAATCCCATAGCCCCCAAACCAATACTTCTTTCTCGTTCTGCACTGTACTTTGCACGATGTAACTCATCTGGAGCATTTTTGATAAAGTGCGTTAACACGTTATCTAGCATTCGTACTAAGTCAGATATAAAAAACTCATTGTTTGACCACTCATCATATTCTTCCAAGTTTACACTAGATAAACAACATACTGCTGTACGATCCTTATCTGTAGCTAGAGTAATCTCAGAGCAAAGATTGGAGTGGTGTACTTTTAACCCTCGTTCCTTTTGGCACTCGGGTAGTGCGTCTTGAACAGTATCCCCAAACATAATGTAAGGCTCTCCAGTCTCAACGCGATTTTGTATCAATTTTACCCAAAGGGTTTTAGCTGATACTGTTTTTGTTACTTGCTTTGAGTGTGGGTCAACTAAGTCCCAACTATCATCAAAGCCCTCAACAAGAGTTGCCTGCTCTATAAGGTGCATAAAGTCGTTACTAACGACCACACCATGATGGAGATTAGTAGACTTTCTGTTAATATCTCCACCTGTCGGCTTCCTAATGTCAAGGTATTCTTCAATCTCTGGGTGAGAGATTTCAAGATATGCTGCATAGCTTCCTCGTCTTGTAACTCCTTGTGAAAAAGCAAGCATTTCTGCATCTACTACTTTCAAAAAGGGAATTACACCTGTGCTTTCTGACCCCGCTGAGGTTTTACTTCCAACCGAGCGAATATCATTCCAGCAACCGCCTATACCACCGCCCACAGAGCTTAAAAAAGCATTCTCTGTGTAGTGGCTTGTTAATCCATGTCGGCTGTCTTCTACATAATTTAGAAAACAGCTTATTGGTAGCCCTCTTTTGGTTCCACCATTACTTAAAATAGGAGTAGAGAACATAAACCAAAGTTTACTAGCATAATCATATAAACGCTGGGCGTGCTCTTTATCGTCTGCAAAAGCACAAGCGGCTCGTGCAAACGCATCCTGTGGTGAGGTCTCACCGTTTACTAAGTATCGGTCTTTCAAAGTTTTAATACTAAACTCTGATAGATACCGATCACGTCGATAATCAATATCAATATTATACTTCAACATTATCTAACATTCTCCGTTCTAAATCAGCCAAATTCTCGGCTCCGATTGCTTCATCGCAATATGTAATTAAATCCATCAACTCATAGTTTGTAAGGAGTTGCTCTGCATTTGCATTTAGCTCCTGTATATACTTATATTTGCTACTAATAGGTGTAGCATCATAAATATCCATAGCACTTCCAAACTCTTTAATAAGCTGCTCGGCCCGCTTCGGCCCTATACCTGGTATCCCAGCAACATTATCTCCCTTATCGCCCGTTAAGCATTTGAGTGAGATGTATTGTTCTGGAGTAACACTATAGTGCTCTGCCCAGTTATCTATTCGAACTTCTTTCCTTGTAACGTATGAGAACCTACTTACATTATCCTGTATCAGTAGATCCCAGTCTCGGTCACTAGATACTAGCCATATACGCTCTAAGCCGTACTTGACTTTCTCTTTTACCAAGTGTGCTGCAATATCATCGGCTTCTACACCTTTGTACCTTAGCACAGTTGCTTCGTCTTGTAAGAGTTCTAATGTAGCTTCATACTCTTCAAAAAACTCTTCGAAAGCAACTTTCTCTTCTTCAGTTTGCTCCGCAAACTTATCTTTCCTATTCTGCTTATAGTCGGGACATACATTCTTTCTATAGCTAGAACTTCCCCAATCTGCTGCGATAATTATATTTGAACAACTATAGGATTTTGCTAGGCTTTGTACTGTCTGTTGATAATCATATCTAAAGTCAGTACGTCCTTGGTGCTTCCACCTAAATGCTAAGTTGAGTGCATCTATAACTATTGTGGCGTCTGGGTCTTTTACCATTTTTTCTGTAAAGTTAAACGCCATCTAAAAACTCCGTTGTTTCTTCTGTTAGCCAGGTGTCTGCTACCATTACATAGCAGTCTAGCCAGTTAATATACATATACTCAGCTTCAGAGGACTCTGGTTTAATAGAAGTAACAACAAATACCGTTGACCGATTATATTTGAAAAACAATAAAGGCTCCTGGTTTCCGCCTTCTGCTTGTTGTACTACTTTCTTCCACCATCTACTTAAATTATTAGTCTTTCTTGCCGTGAATATCTTATCATTTAAAGGAGACTCTGCGTAGTTTTTTACTTCAATACAAAACCTATTCTTTGCATGGGGTACATACAAATCACCTTTTAAGTACTCAAGAGCGCCCGAGTTGGGCACTCTCTCGAACTGGTGTCCTGTTGTGCTTCGAAGCATATCACGAACTAAGTATTCGCCCCTCGCCCCTTTCGCTCTCGAATCTACCATCAGTATCCTCTTCTTCTTCTTGCTCTGGCTCTTTCTCAGTAGCTTGCTTCTTATTCTCGCTGTATGCAGTACTCGCATACATCCACCAAATTCTCCTACGCCCTGCTCCCATTACTCTAGCTCACTAACGTTTCCGTTCTTGACCACCTCAATCTTTTCCAAGAGAGGGTGAGTCCAACCATGGCTTACAACATATGTATTTAAGTCTTCATTTAGGAGAACTTCTACTAGCTTCTCTCTGCCTGCGTCATCTAATACGTTTATCACCTCATCTAAAAATAATATATTAAGTTTAGACTTTGAAATACTACTCATTAGTTTGCGTATAGCAATCAAAGTAGCGGTATTAACTCTAGCTAATTCTCCTGAAGAGAGGGCTAGAATATCTACTATATTACCATTGTCAGTAATTTGTACATTAAGTTTATCATTTAAAACAACAAACTCTAGTGTAAACCTGCCATCGGACAGCTCTGCAAGGTATATATTAGTAAGATCTTCTAGTTCTTTTACTAAGTTTTCTATCTTGTATGCCAATAAGCCATTAGTACTGAATGCTTTCTTTAACACCTCAAGATTTGAGTTTATAGCGGTTTCTTCTGCAAGTAGAAGCTGGGCTTCTTTTAATTGAGAGGAAAACTCTTCGGTTTGCTCTTGAATTACTTGAATTCTAGTATTCTTACGGGTTTTTAACTCGTTTTCTTTTGAGATTCGCGAGAGTTCCGCTCGTACTCTCTCCAACTCTCCTTGAATGCGTGTAGCGCGTTCTTCGAGCTTTGCTTTATCCAAAAGGGTTCCGGGAAGGCTTTGATCAATCCCTCGGTATAAGTCCTCCCAATCTCTTTGAAGTCTGGCTTTACGTTCATACTGTCTATTGTTTTCTTTAATATCTTCAATCTCTGACTGAATTTTAGCATTTCTCTCCTTTGCTTCATCTATCTTAGATTTCTCTGCCTGTATCATAGAGCTTTTAAACTCTGAATCCACGGACTGTTCACAAGTAGGGCAAGTATCTCCTAGACTGTTTAACTTTTCTAAAAGTTTCTCTGACCCCGCTACGGTCGCTCTAATTGCACCAAACTCTCCCTGTAATTTATCATAGGATAGTTTACTTACTGCTGTGATACTCTTGATTTCTTCAAGGTCTATCGCAGCCAACATTTCTTTGAATTGATTATTTTTTATAATTTTTTTATTTTTTTCGGAAATATTTGAAATCTCTACTTGTAAAGAACGTAAAGCCTTCTCATCTTCTTCCGTGTCAATTATAATATTTTCAAGTGGCGCTATGTTGGTATCACTCAATTTGTTGTCACTTAACCACTTTTCTATTGTAGCCATTTTTGCTTCAATTGTAGTCAAATTAGCTACACTTTTTCTAGCTTCGTCTTTGAATAACTCAAATAATTTAACATAGTTCTCAAGGTGCAACAAATCTATCAGAAACTTTTTTCTGTTTGTGTCTGTAGCGGTTAAGAACTGTAAGCTAGTATTAGTGTTTTGATATACTAACTGAGAGAACGTCTTAAAGTCAATA
>Ga0255755_1001647_pt1 | contig 19473 bp, 10 predicted proteins | sample 011ome_18_FD_179955 | JGI IMG/M metagenome (GOLD analysis project Ga0255755, IMG submission 179955) | Coastal salt marsh microbial communities from the Groves Creek Marsh, Skidaway Island, Georgia - 011501BT metaG (version 2) | ecosystem: Environmental > Aquatic > Marine > Intertidal zone > Salt... | reverse complement strand
AAGCGTTGACTTGAGATCAGGAAAAAAGGCGTTTTGAGAATATTAATGTAATATTCAGTATATATATACGAGTGATGAGAAAGAAGAAGAAGAGATAACGAATAACACGCGCACGTAAGACGCAGACGTCGTAACGCGACAAACGCTCTCTTTTATAAACGCTCTTCTTTCTCTCTTCTCGTTCTACAAACATAACCGCCTCAAAACCCTAAACAAGCGTGTGCCTCTTTTCCATCAGAATTTTGTCTCGTAACCGCACTAAAAGGACGACGTAAACGATGAACGACGACGACGATAAAGAAGTTCAAAACGCATCCGCGACGGTCGCGTTACCCGCCAACTCCACCCCGCGTTCTCTTTCCCTCTTACACAACCCTCTTCTCGATCAATTTCCCTCGCATTTGTTCCACGAATCCTTCCGGAAGAGCTTTTTGCTCGAACTCGACCAGTTGTGTTCTCTCGCCTGGGAGATTTCCAGGATGGAATACGAAGACGAAAAAGACGACGAGAAAGAAAACGACGACGAAAATGTGACGCTGACGTTTCACGAAAAGATTGAAGTTTTACACGCGCGATGGAATTTCTTCGACGATTTGTACTCCGAACACACCAAGTGCGAAGATTTGACCGTCTTTCCGGAACTGAACTTACGAGTGGCGAACGTGACGAAAGCGTACGAATTAGAACACGAAGCCGAGGAGTGGCTGTTCGAGGAAGTTGGAGGACTGGTGAAGACAGTTTGGAAAGAAACGAATGATACTGATGGGAGTCGTGAGAGAAAAGGAGGCGACGGCGTAAACGACGTCGACGTTTTGGCGAAGACGAGGAACGAAAATGATTTCGGGAAGAGAGAGTCGATAAAGTTAGTCTTAGCGAAAGCGGCGAGAGGATTACACGCGACGAGAACGATGTTGAAAGCGCACTTGGCGAAAGAAAGCGCGCACGTTTTACCTCTGTTGAAAAAACACTTCTCCGAAGAGGAGCAGGCGAAGATGACGTGGTCGTTTTTAGAAAAGTTTCCCGCGGAGAAAGTGACTGGGATATTAGAGTGGGTGTTTGGAGAGATGATGATGGGAGAGGAAGAGCACAGAGGTGGAGAGTATTTGGAGAGTTTAGAGATGTATTTAAGAGCGCCAAAAGTGAAAACGTGCGCGGAAGCGATGGCGTTGAAATCGAAATTGAAGAAAATGATTGAAGACGTTCGAGCGAACGACGAGGAAGAGTACGAGAGGATGAAAGAGCGAGTCGAAAAAGCGCCGATTTTATCGCTGTTGTTTGAAAAAGAAGGCGGCGGCGAAGAGATGATGATGATGATGAACAACAACAACAACAACAAGACGGCGGCGACACCTCCTCCTCCTCCTCCAAACAACCGAAACAGACGAAACCGACACAAAAAATCCGCCTCTTTGTCCTCGAGACAAAAGCGAGACAAAAAGAACAAGAAGCTTCCAATCGATCACATCTTTCAGTTTCACGATGCCTTACGCGTAGAGTTGAATCGAATGGAGACGGAGATTTTACAACTCCCGACCGATGGCGCGTCGAGTTCCGACGCCAAACTCGTTCGAGAAATTGAAGGTCGATTTGTGTTTTTACAAGGCGTCTACGAGGCGCACTCCAAATCGGAAGACGAGGTAGTCTTTCCTCAGTTAGAGAAGAAGAAAGCTTTAGTGAACGTCAGTCACTCGTACACTCTCGACCACGAGCACGAGTCGGAGTTGTTCGAGGAGATGTTGTCGTTGATTGAAAAATTGAAGAAACACGTCAATCGAGAGATTTTGAAGGAAGAAGAGAGGAGGACGAAGAAGAATAAAACGACGACGCGCAATAGTATCAGAAACAAAAAGAAGAATAGGAAAGGCGACGATATAGAAGAAAAAAACGAAGAATTAGAAGTAGAAGAAGTGGAAGAAGACGATAGCGGCACCATCGTGAGGAAACTCCAAGAGACGTGCGTCGCTTTAAAAGTCTCCTTGGAAACGCACGTGAAAAACGAAGAGGACGAATTATGGCCGTTGTTCGAGGAACACTTCACGATCGAAGAGCAAGAAACGTTGGTTGGATTAATCATCGGCCAAACTGGGGCGGAGGTTTTGAGGGCCATGCTCGATTGGGTTCGCCGATCGCTCGATAGCGAAGAGGCGTTGGTGATGATGGCGAATATGAAACAGGCGACAGAAAATACGAGGTTTGCGAAATGGCTGAATACTTGGATGACTGGAGAGGATCCAGAAGCAGTCAGAGTGCTAGGTTTAAAGAAAAGAGGGGTTTTAACGATTCCAGAGAAAGCGGACTTAGAAGAGAAGGAGCAAAAGAGAAGGAAGATTGATGCCACCGCCACTACCAACGACAACATCGACGACGCGAAGAAGAAGCCGTCGTCGTTCGCTTTGACTGCGAAGAAGCAAGACGAAGAAGAAAAGCGTCGACAAGAACAACACGAACAACGACACCAAATTAATAATAATTGTCGTGAGCCGGACGAGGACGAGATTTCCGACGCGACTACCGCGACGAACACGCACGTTTTGGGCGGCCACGGCGTCAGGCAAGTCAGCGAGTATTTCGACACGTTGCGCAAATCACAATCCGCTGATAAGTTGCTCTCCACGTCCACATCAGTCGAGAACCAATCCGAGGGCGGCGATGACACGTCCAAAGATGCGTCGCACAGTAACCAAACGGACACCGGTATTTTTAAACCCGGTTGGTCGGATATTTTCAAAATGAACCAACGTCAGTTGGAAAGCGCGATACACATTTTGAATCGAGACGATACGCTCGCGCCGAGTAGGAAAGCGTATTTGATGCAAAACTTGTTAGCGAGTCGATGGATTACCGGGAACCAAAAGATTACCGAAGATAAGATGGAGTTGGATGCCATGATGATGGTTGATGGAGGAAACAAAAGTGGGAACAACAACAACGCCACCACTACGAATAACAACAACAACAACAACACCAACGCGATGCGCGCGGTGTCGGCATCCGCCGAAGAGGACGACTCGAACAACACCAACGAGAACAAGAACATCTCACCGTCGTTGAAAGCTGTGCCAAACTTCACGCTTCGCGGTGGCATCGGTTCGGGTGATAAAAAGAAAGGCGCTACCGCGGATCAACCAATCGTCTGTTACGCGTGCCCTCCTCCGTCTAAAACAAACGCCGAAAAGCAAACGGTAAACAAAGCAAAAGAGAGCGGCGGCGGCGGCGGGAACAACAACACCACCAACTACAAACACGAAAACTGCCTCGGATGCAAACACTACCACCGAAAGTGTAAAATCGTTCCAACGTGTTGCAACGTCCCTTTCCCGTGTCGTTTTTGCCACGACGACAACTCCGACCACGCCATGGACCGATACAACACGAAAGAAATGCAGTGCATGAAGTGCGCGTTGATCCAACCCGTCGCCAAGAATTGCAAAAAGTGCAACGTCGAAATGGCCAGATACTTTTGTAAAGTCTGCAATCTCTTCGATGATTTACAAGACGGCAGACACATCTACCACTGTCCGTTTTGCAACGTCTGCCGAAAAGGTAAAGGTCTCGGCCAAGATTTCTTCCACTGCATGAAATGCAACTCGTGCGTCTCTTTAGTCATGGGCCCGCACGAGTGTCTCGGCAAACGCTCGAGCATGGAGAGCGAATGCCCGGTGTGCAAAGACTTCATGTTCGATTCCGAGACGCCGGTGAAAACGTTACCGTGCGGACATTTAATGCACACGTCTTGCTTCGAAACGTACACGAGGCATTACTACACCTGTCCGCTCTGCCGCAAATCTCTGGGCGATTTCACCGTCTACTTTCGAATGCTCGACGCGATTTTAGCGGACGAGAGGCAGAAGAAAAAAGCCGAAGAAGAAGATAAAGAAGATAAAGAAGAAACCAAAGAACAAAAGCAGCAAAAGGTCAAATGCAACGACTGCGCGGAAGTGACGATGGCGGAGTTTCACTTCGTCTACCACGCCTGCGGGAAATGTCGCTCGTACAATACCGTGGTAGAATAGAACGCGATGAATAAGATTATAACAACAGAAAAGAGAACGCACTCGTTTTCACACCACGAAAGCTCTGCCCGTTTGTACTCTTTATATATATTTGTATGCGTGCGTGTAGTGCCGGGAAAATGTCATCGCAATAGGTATTCGCTTCGCCTTCTTTTGCCTTTTCGGTTGAAAATTCAAAATCTTCATAAAGAGAATGAAGCCAAAAGTTTCCAAATACTTCTCTCCTGCTGCTGCTCGAGAAGACGTATTAGCAGCAGAAGCAGCGAAGACCATCGATTCTACTTCTGCCAATATTGTTTCATCGTCAAACTCGGAGTTTATTGCATCAAAGTCCTTCATCGAATGTTTCAACAAATGTGAAATCGATTTCCAATCCTTCCTGGAAGCGGCAAAAATCAAGGCGGATTACGAGAAACACGAGAACGGTTTGGAGATGATTTTAAAACACGCAGAAGGACTTATTTTCGAGAAAAAAGAGTTCTTCGAACGAGAGAAGGAAGAGAGACGTAAGCGGCGTCATAAAAGCCGGGTGAATCGCTCTGAGGAAGAGGAAGAGGAAGGCGCAGATGTGTTAGGGTTTAGAGAAGGCTTTGAGGGTGCAGACGAAGAAGCGACTGCGAGAAAGCGTTTAGGACGTTTACTCAAAGACACGTTGGAAGAGTTGCACCGATTACACGTGAACGCGTCGTGCAGATGCTCGACTCGCGCGCCGAGAGTGAAAGAAGCGAGAGATAAACTGACGTCGTACCGAAGGCGCGCCAGAGAGGCGTACAAGACGGTTGACTTTGAGAGGTACGAGACGGATCTGAGAGACCGGTTTGAAAAGAAACGGAAGAGGGAAGATGCGGATGCGTTTGCAAAGTTTCGAAAGAATCCTCCGAAATCGATCGAGGAGATTCGTACGTGTTGCGAGTTGTTCGTGAGAAACGGGCGGTCGCCGCACCATTTGTGCCCGCACTTGTGTTACTATCGCGAGTACGAGCCGGCGAGGCAGTTGTTCGTGTTGAGAATCGCGTGTTGCGAGAAGTTTGGGAGCGCGAAGAAGTTGGAAGGGTGGACGTCCGAGTTAGCTTTGAATAATAGCACGTCTATTAGTAATAGCGCCGCCAATAGTAGGGAGCGACGAGGTAGGAATTCCTCATTTTCGCCTTCGCCGAGGAAAGAGTCGTCGTCGCAACTCTCCTCGTACGCGGTGAACAATTCAAACAGCGTCCTCGGATCTGGGTATAAATCGTTTCCGTGGAAAGTCGAGTTTAAAAGTCCAAGCGGGGAGATATTTGCTACCGCGGAGGATGTTTTGAAAGCCATATCCGGAGAAGACGGTGATACGAATACTACTCATCAAGCCGCGTTAGCGGTGGGAAAGAGTCAACCCCCGGTAACGAATCCGCAAGGCATCTCCTTCCCGCGATCTTCACACGGCGGGTCCGGGAAACGATTGCCCGGAGTCAAAGAGCACGGGTTAGAACAAGACGTGGAGATTTTGAGAGCCGCGTTGTGGAAGGCGTCCGACGACCAAGTGCACGCGTCTTCGCCGGTCAAGTTGAGACGGTTAGAAGCGGAAACGGAAGGGTACGAACGGAGTCCCATGCAATTGGCGCCTCCCGGGAAAGGGTTCGTGGAGAGTTGCGGAGACGTGGTGACGTTGAAAGTTATCGATTACGATAACGATGGTGACGATTCAGACGACGAAGAGGGGAGAATGTTGTTCAGCGAGAGCGAGTACGATACGGACGGAGAAGATTTGGAGAGAAGAGGAGGAAGAAGAAGAAGAAGAGAAGACGCGCATCATAATCATCATCAAGACGCGTTCGATGGCTATTTTTACGAGGACGAAGAAGAAGACGATGATGTCGTCGTCGCTGATGAAATCGTGAACATCAGAAAGGAGGAGAATAAGAAAGAGGAGCAAAAGGAAGAAGAAGAAAAATCGAAAGTCTTGGCGTATGACGACGAGAGCGAGAACAAAAACCCAAGTTCCTTTGAAAAGGTGAAATCAATAAAGAAGGAAAGAAAAGTCCAAGAAGCCACTTTTTATGCCGCCAATAATGGCGACGGACCATCCGCCTTTGAAAAGGAAGAAGATTTTCATCAAAGCGAGGAGAAGAAACTGCGCATGGCGCAACTGAACGAAACGAAAATGATACACTCCTATCACTCGTCGAAGCTTTTGAAACTGGAAAGCGAACCGCCGTTGGTGAGTAAGTTCGACGACGAGGATGCGATTGATGCGTTCTTTCTCAGAAAGGAAGAAGAAGAAGAAGAAGAAGCCGTTCAAAATCCTACGACGAGACAACAATCCTCTGTTATCGGCGGTTCACAAAGACACTTCGTCGTCCCGCCAAGATCTCCGTTCGGTCTCCTCGAGGAAATCTTATGGAGAGACGACTGGAAACTTTTGACCGCGTGCATGATGCTGAACTGCACGACGCGATTGCAAGTCGATCGCGTCTTGTGGGAGTTGTTTACGTTAGCGCCGACGGCGGAAGACGCGGTGAAATTAGGTGAAACAGAGCGTGGGATTGAATTGATTGAAAAATGTTTAGCGACGATTGGATTGCACAGAAAACGTGCGAGAGCGTTCGTGAGGTTATCGAAAGATGTGGTTGAAGCGAGACGAGGTAAAGAGAGCGCTTTGTTACGATTAGGAGGCGAAAGCAAATTAGGAGACAAAGATCAAATCTTGGCGTTGGATAATAACACCACCACTGGATCAGAGAATGACGACGACGATGGCAACGGTAACGGAGAAAGGGATGATGAAGAAGAGGAAGAAGAAAAAGAAGCAACAATTCCACCGCCATCATCGGCGCCACCAACTGGAGGAAAATTCGTCCGCTCCGTTTCTGAATTCCACGGCGTCGGTGCGTACGCTGCGGATGCGCACGCAATGTTCTGCGACGGCATCATCGCCGCGCCGCCGAGAGATCACGCTTTACGATGGTACTATGCTTTCGCGTTGGAACGAGAGAGCGAAAAGTTATCCAAGAACGTTTTGTTTCTAAAGACGACGAACGCGGAAGAAGAGGAAGAAAATGTAGAAAGAGATTAGCGTTGACGTAAAATAATAGCGAATACCTGCGCACGCAACAAACTCGTTAAAATACACGCACCTGAAGAAGGTATTACGTACAACTATACCAACTTGGTACCACTACAGCTACAACTCTACACTATCAGGTAATAATACTACATCTGCAATAACTCTCTGTCTCTCTAGAATCCTTGGAAACACCTATCGTAGTTTGGCAACGTTATCATCTCTTTCGCGATATCATTCAGAGGATGCCAGACCTTCTCGACCGGTACGAGATACATCTCAGGTGCTCGCAACGCGCGTTTTTCTATTTCGGTTCGGTCTTGAATAACCCCACTTTCTTCTTTGTCTTCAATATTGAATAAGTTTCGCCAGTGCGCCTTCTCGTCCTTCACTTGTCGATAAGTCGGAAACGCTCGAGCGCTCCCGATGGAACCAATCGATCCGCGAACTTCAATATCATCCCAAAATGCAATCATCAGCGTCGTTCGCGTCGGTAACGGTGTGCTCTTCTCGTCGGTATATGAATCGTTATTAATGAAAGCGTTCAAGCCTCGTCCAGGAACGACTCCGTGTAACAACTCTCCGTCAAACACGACGCATCGATTGGTTTTCGGATACGCTAACCAACCGTTGATTTCGTTAAAGTTGGTATTCTTTTGATCGCCGTCGCGTTGCGTCGTCACTAAGGTCGGTCCTCCAACGAACGCTGCTGGGTTTTCCGAGGTGGTTGTTCTTTGTCGCTTATTATTCTTGTTCCTTTCATCCTCCATCATCTCACCGTTGGCGGATATGAACACGACCACGGAACAGATTGGATGTCTCAATCCGTTGATACCTTCATCGTCAGAGTCAAAATGCATTTGGTGTCCTTCACAGTGTGCTCGATTATGACACCACCACTCTGCTTTCGTGGCCTCGCGTAAAACTCTCGGAAACGCGCGACCGGCGACGCATTTCGCGTACTCGATGACAACATCCATCGTGCTCGAAAAATTATTAGTACGTTCTTCTTCGTTCTCCCCGACGACGATATCGTGCACGTACGAAAAGAACTGCCTTTGTGAATTCTTCTTCTCACGATTAAAATACTCGTGCTGCATCCAAAACGGCGACTGGACGTCACCGAACTGCTTTTGCATCATTCGCAACGTCGACGTTGGGAACACGTCGTCGAACATCTTCGCGTAAATCATCTCTTTTTGTTGTACATTTTCACCATCATCGTCGTTCGATTTCTTCTTTTGCTCCTTCTCCTCTGCCACATTAACGACGGGGCCTAAATCCACTCTGTCCTTCCCGTACCTCAAAATCTCCTCTCGATTCAAGCAAAACAGGTACTTTTCCTCTTTTAGAAGTTTTGCGATGAATTTTGCCTCCGCGGACGAATACTTCGCATCCTCTTCTTGTTGTTGCATCGAGAGCAACACGAATTGTTTCATCAACCTCTTCCTAAAAGCTTCCTCTTCCTCTTTTTCAGTCTCCTTTTCTGAATCATCGATGGTAGTATTACACGTAATTGAACTCATGGCGAGCATTTTGCACTTGTTCAAGTCCTCTCGCGTCCTCGATAAAGCGAGTAAACGTGGAAGTAATCCTTCTTGAATACTTCTCCAATTCTGTTTCTTTTCTTTCATCATCGTCATCACTAAACGCTTTCCTTCCTTTTCGCATGTATCGAATTCCGAAGATGCAGACGTTTTTTTGGTGGTGGGAGTGTCTTCCGTCATCGAACTCTCTTTATCTTCTTTCTCTTCTTCCTCGCAACGCGTTTGTCATAAGGAGTTCCATCGTGTATCCATTTTTGTGGCGAATTTTCCTCAGTGTAAGAAGAGAAAAACTCGTCTCTTTTTAGTACCTAAACGCATCTTCATGACGTCTGGAAAAGAAGACAGAGGAGGATCAAAATCGAGAGCGACGACGGGAAAGACGAGAAAGAGGAAGACTCGTACTTGTGAACAGAGGGATTCTTTATGGGATTTGATTGTAAATAACGACGATATTTGTTTTAAACATGTGCTTCCGAGATTGAATGGGACTGATGTGAAATTCTTGTTTGGAGTGAATACGGAGACGAGAAAGTTGATTAAGAGATCATCACGCAAGGAGGAGTTAAAAAGGAAGTTTTTGATTGATGAGATGTCGTCGATATCGACTTTGGAAGTAGCGTGGGAGCATTATCCGTGGGGCACGTATACGTATACGCACGATGTGGAAGGAGATTTTTTGGACGAACCATATTTCTGCTGGAAAGTTGCTTGTACGAATAAACTCGAGTTACTCAAGTGGATACGAGAGGAGAAAAAGTGTGAGTGGGATGAAGATACGATTAATGAGGCCGCAGAATAAGGCAATCTGGAAATGGTGAAGTATTGCGTTGCAAATGAGTGTCCTATTGATGAGTGGGCGTGTGCACATGCTGCCTCAGGAGGTCATCTCGAGTGCCTCAAATACTTACACGAAGAAGTCAAAGCGCCTTGGGATTATTGGACTGCCGAATGGGCGGCTCGAAATGGTCATCTCCACATACTCGAATATCTTGTTGAGCGAAAGTATGATAAATATAACGAAAGTGCGTGTTCTTGGGCGGCCGAGAAAGGTCACTTAGACTGTTTGAAGTACTTACACGAAACCGCCAAAGCGCCTTGGGACTCCGAGGCCGTACGAATAGCGCACGAGAACAAACAAACCGAGTGTTTACAATACCTCCTCGACAACAACTGTCCTCTACCACGCGGTTGGCGATACGAAGGCGGAGAACTGCGCGTACCAGAATAGAATAGAATCGCACGCGATGTATAAACACGCCGCTCTTGTAATACTACAATGAAGAGAGAGACAAACAGAGACTGAGTGGAATTTTCTTCTTCAGTTCACACATCGACTCTTTTTTTCTCTGCATTGTAACACGCGCGAAAAGAACAACAACAACAACAACAACAACAATGATCATCCCGGTGCGCTGTTTCACCTGCGGCAAGGTACGTTTCGATCGCGCTCTTTACTTTCTTTCTTTTTATTCTTCTTCTGCCATTCGTCCTCTTCTTCTTCTTTCATCACTTCCCCGCGCAAGAATCATCATCGTTTGGAGCCGCAAAACCGCTCAAATTCTCACGCTTTAAAACTCTCTTTAAAACTCTCTAAAAAGGTGATTGGGAACAAGTGGGACACGTATTTAGACTTATTGCAAGCGGATTACGCGGAGAAAGACGCGTTAGACGCGTTAGAGTTGAAGAGATATTGCTGCAGGAGGATGGTCATGTGTCACGTGGATTTGATCGAGAAATTGCTGAATTATAACACGCTGGAGAGACAAGAGTAACGGAGAGAAAGCGCCGCTCGAAAAGACACTTTGTACTACTATTATAGTATTATTACTACGACAACTACACGTATTATTATTACACCATACAAATGTTATTACTACTACTCTAAACTGCGACGACGAGCTTTTAGTATTATTCATCGATTTTCGCGAAACTCTTGTTTCGTGAGCGTTAATACTAAGAAGGAGAAGGAGCGGAACTTTTTTCCACCACCAAAAACGTTTTATTCTATTCTCTATTTGTTTTTACAAACCCCATTTCTGCTGGTCTTTTATGGAGGCGTCGTACGCTCTCTTTCCGGTTAACTTTTGCCCGGTTTTCGTGACGTACGTGCGCACGCCGGCGCCGGTCGTGTACCATCTCGCTTCTTGTTGATTATTCGCGCCGTTGTTATTTTTACTAGTATTGAACGGATTTTGCATTTGCGCGTCATACGCCTCTCTCTCCCCGATTGTCATGGGCACTTGCGTCTTCCTTTTCCCGTTTGAGTTAAATTGCGCCTGGTAATCGACAAACACGACTTCGTTATTCACCCTCGAGCCGAGGAAGAGTTCCGAGGCTGGAACGTAATGCGGAAGAAGTTTCCGCCACTCTTTGTTTTTGTTATTGTTATTATTAGTACTAGTATTCGCGTTCGGAAGCAAAGGAGGAGGAAGCTTTTGATTTTGCCATTGCTGATGCTCCCGATGCGTGTTGTACTCGCGAACCTCTAAAATTTCATCGTCGTCTATATCGTCTTCGATATCATCATCATCATCTTCGATATCATCATCATCATCATCATCATCTTCTCTTCCTCCTCCTCCTTTTCGTCTGGTCATCTCTTCTAACCCCGACGAAAAGAAGGCAAATTTGCCCCTTTTTCCCGTCGAAGGTTTCGCATTCTCCTTAAAGTTTCCTTCTTTTTCCTCCTCCTCCTCCTCTTCGACGTCCTCCTCTCCCGACGATGATTCAGACGGTGATGATGAAAACGACGACGAAGATTCCTCCTCGTCAAATCCTTCTTTCTTTCCTCCAAATCCAAATCCTCTTCCTCCCCCGCCAAACTCTCGCATCGCTCTCGATTTATCTCCCATGCCGAGAGATAACGATTCAGACAAAGACGATTCAGACATTTCCGACACCATTTTTATCTCATACTATATATATCAGACGTGTGAGAGGAAACGAGACGAACTTTTGTGTCAAGTGTCGAGTGTTTTTGAATTTTTTTTATAAAATCAATTTAGGGTTAAACCCTAATAATTTTCTGTGCTTATCTCCTCTCTCGACACGACGGATGGATCAAATTTTTTCTTCATTTTACACACGCGCGTATCTAGTATATCATCACAGCACCTCTTCTTTCTGTCCGCGTGAAGAAGAAACAACCTTAACTCGAGGATAACTGTTCGAGAGAGACAGAGATGATGATGATGTCAGGGACCACGATGAGTTCTTCTTCTCGTTCGTGTTCTTCTTCTTCTTCTTCATATACTAATGGAAGAAAGATTATCACCCAACAACAGAGGAAGCGATTCTTCAACAACAACAACAAAAACAACAAAGAAACGATGATAAAAGCCTCTTCTTCTGATCAAGATCCTTCAAAATCTATGGCGGATGATACCACACCGAACGTTTCCGTCGGTCCTTCGTGCTCGATCGACGAACCGGAAACGTGCTCGTTAGCGGATTTGGAGATTTTGTACGTGGATGCCCTCTGGAATTACTACAACGACGGCAAGTTTACGCTCTCGGACGGACAATACGATCGCATCCGGGAAGAACTCAATTGGCAAGGGTCTGGGTTTCCAACGTTAAGAAGAGACGAGATTCAGTTCGTACAAGCCGCGATGGCGTATTCTCGAGGGGAGAAGATCATGGGCGACGACGAGTACGAGGACTTGAAGAGGAAAATCAAAAACGAAGCCGGGAAGAGGAAGGACGTGACGGCGTTGCTTTTGTACACCAAAGGGCAGCAGCTGTTAGACGAGGCGCAGTTTGAACTCATGAGCGAAGAGATGATGAAACTTGGCATCGACGTTGGAATGAAAGGCGCCACGTGCACTTTATCCCAAACGCCGACGACGCTCGAAAACGACGCCTCGGCGGTGGCGAAGATGTACGCAGCGTTGGCGTTGGTTCCGTTTTTGGTCGGTTTAGCGCCGACGATTGTCTTTGACGTTCTCGGTTTGCACGTCCCGAATGGCTTAGCGTTAGGTTTCGCGACCACGTTAGCCGCCATCTTGACGTACAAATTAGCCGAGTACACGGAATTGAACAACGCGCAAATTTTAACCGGCCAGTGTCCGTGCTGCGAGGAACCGTTTAAGCAACTGTTTTCGGGTGAAAACGGCGGCGAGACAGAGATGGAACACAAGTGCAAAGTGTGTGGAACCACGTGCTCGCTGAACCGAGAGAAGAAGTTAATCGTGACCAGCGGACCGTTCGCTATTTAATTTTATGATTTCGATGCGTTTTATCGAGAACGAATACGAAGAGGATTAAAAAATGAAATGAAATGAACACACACACACACACACGCGCGAGAGAGAAAGAGAGACAGAAAACTTGAAATAAACGTTGTTTAAACTACTATTCACATCACGCGAACGTTATTGTCTACATCGTCCAGTCGCGCGTGTATTCTATATTTTGTTACGTGTGATTTGAGCAAAATTTTCCCGCCAAAATATCTTCACTTTTTATTCTCATCAAACACATCCTCATCGAACACTTCTTTCTCTGCGCTTTTGCGAAAGACTCTGAAAAGAGTAGCAGTGATAAGAGAGAGTAGTATTCGTGCCACGTTTCATACATGAGAAAGAGCGCGATGACGCTTTTCTTTCCGCTTTCTGGTCTTTCCAGCGGTACTCTTCACACCAAAAGCGCGCACGTCTGCGCTCGAGGAAGAGAATTTCATCATCCTTTCCCGTCGTCTCGTCGTTTACTTCGTTCTCGGTTCGCGAACCAGGAGAAGAGCAAAAGAGATATTGTGACGTCAGCGATATCGTCGTCATCTTTAGACGATATAAAAACGAAAGGGTGGGTGGTGTTCTCGGACGTACACGTCAGTCGAAAAACCAAAGATATTGCCTTGGAGACTTTGAAACACGTCCACGCAATAGCTGCGAACGAAAACAGAGGCATCTTATTTCTCGGGGATTTTTGGCACCACCGAGGCGCGTTACCGGTGGAAACTCTGAACGAAATCATTCGAGAGCTCGCAAAGTGGACGCAACCGACGATCATGCTCGTCGGGAACCACGACCAGGTGAACGTAAATGGAAGCGTGCACGCGCTGGAGGTGTTGCGAATGTGTAATCCGGAGAAGATTTGCGTGTTCGATGAACCGAGAGTGTGGAGAGGCGCGATGTGGTTGCCGTATAGGAAAGATCAAGAGATGATGCGAAGAACTGTGGAGGAGTTGATGGAACGACATTCAAAGAAACGATCGAGTAACGTAGCAGTAGCGGTAGAAGAAGAAATTAAAACGGTGTTTTGCCACGCGGACGTGATGGGTGCGAACGTCAATCAAACGTTTCAAATGAGAAACGGGGTGGATTCGAAAGAAACGTTTAGCGAGGGCATCGAAAGTATCATTTCGGGACACTATCACAAGCCGCATTTCGTGGAGAGAGATTCGCGCGTGCGATACGTCGGGAGTCCGTATCAAATATCGCGAGCGGAGAAAAACCAAGAGAAACATCTGTTATTTTTAAACGATAAATGGCGAGATGAAAGTTTAACCGACGCGGACGTTTTGAAACGCTCGAAAATCGACATTGGACCGAGGTATTTTGACATCGACGAAACGATCGGCGAAAGCATCGAGACGATTGCGGGTGATTTGCGGGCGAACGATATCGTTCGGTGGACGATTCCGTTTGATTCCTCTTTGTCTGCTATGGAAGAAGAAGAAGAAGAGGAGGAAGAAGAAAAGAAGAAGAAATCAAAGAAGAAGAAGACGCTGTCGCGAAGCGTGCCAAAACGAGTCGAAAACGCGCGTCTGAAATACGGGTGTCAAATCGAAGTTCGACGACCTCCGGCGGAGTTGAAATCGACGATTGAGAACGCAGAATCGTTAAGTCCGGTGGATTTGTTCAGTTCGTACGCCAAGAGTATTCAGTTAACTGGAGACGCCAAGGCGTTTTGCGAAGAGATTATCGCAGAAGCCGTGTCGTCGAGAGAAAACGAAGACGGCAGCAAACTCGATACCGGCGACGATTCAAACAAACTCTCCACGTCTGCGCATCTTCGTAAAATCGAATTCGATGAAGTTGAAATCACTGGATTTGGCGCGTTCAAAGATGAAATCACGTATCCTCTCAACGACCGCGGCGTGGTGTGCGTCGTCGGCGATAATCGAGATGACTCTGGGTTTGCAGATTCCAACGGTGCCGGTAAAACGACGTTAGTCACCGCCGTCATGTGGGCGTTGACCGGTAAATCTGACGTTCGCTTAGATACCGGCTCGACGCAAAAATATTTAACCAACAAAGACGTCGTCAACGACGACTCGAGATCGGCTCGAGTTATCGTGCGCGGATCCTTGATCGACGATCGAGAGGGCGACGACGGCGGAAAGAAACCGTTCGTTATTGAAAGAGCAGTCACGCGAACCAAGTTATCGAAATTATCCTTCGTCGTAGACGATACGGACGAAACGAAATTAGACTCCAAGAAAACGCAGGAACACATGGATGAAATTATAGGCGCTTCGGTCTTGGCGCAGACGTGCTTTCACGGCCAACACACGATTGGAAGCTTACTCGAAGCCTCCGACGCGCAACTGAAAAACAGTTTCGGTTCCTTAGTCGAACAATCCGTCTGGCTCAGGTGTAAAAACAAGAGCAAGAAGATTCTGAAAGAACGACGCGAGAAATTGACCATCGCGAAAGCTGAATTGAAATCTCGCGAGAGTTACGTCCAACGAACGAAATCGAGATTTTTAGAAACCGAGAGAGAATATAACCGATGGAAGGAAACGTTCGAGGAAAAAGTGCGAGCGATTACGATCGAGAGAGAAGACGCGTTGGACGCGTTGGCGTTAGATCGAATGCGAAATGCGCGCAAGGCGGTGAAGGAAGTCAAAGATATCGAATCAGTCGCGAACGAAGCGTTGCGCCAAATTCTCGATATTAATACGAATCGAAACGAGTTTCTCGACGACGCCGAAGGTGTCTCCATTCAAAACAGAAAAGCAAAAGAAAACGAACAACGTCATCAACAACTCGATCGAGACGAACAGAACCTGTTGAAACTCTTCAACGACGCGCAACGCAACGAAGCCTCGTCGAGAGCGACGGCGGAGCAAGCGCACAAGAGCGCCGGTCAAGTGTTCAATCTCTCAAAACAGTCCGCAGCAGTGCATCAACACGCCATCGACAAAGAGACTTTAAAGTGCACGTTGTGTCACCAATCCATCGACCCGATTAAACAAAAAGAAACGTTCGAACAGTTAAAACGTGACGCGGAAGTCATGCGATTGAAACACGTCGCGGCGATTGAAGCTTTGAACGACTCGCGAGTCAAATTAGACCAGTTTCAATTATTTAAGAAATCCGAAATCGAGCGAATGTTGAACGAAGAAAGAGCGCTGCAGAATTTGAAGTTCGCTCGAGTTGAAAAAGAGAACAAGAAGATGATGTTGACGAACGAATTGAGACGGTTAGTTTCGTTACTGGTGAACGTTTCGGAACGGTTTTCTCAAATGCTGCCATACGTGCCCGAGGAAGTGTTGGCGTTGGAAAAGAGCTTTGGCGACGATGGCGACGCGTTGCGTTTAGAGAGAAGGAAAAGAAGAGAACAAGAACAAGAACAACAATCGACGAAGTACGCCGCTGCCCCTGCGGGTTTCTCGTCGGAACGGGGAGAGGCGTTATCAGGCATCGTTCCCGGATTGCTGGATTACCGGACGCCGTATACTTCGTCTTCTTCGCGAGGATACGCTTCCTCTCAAAACGACGAAAACAATCCTCCGGGTAAAAACGACGGTTTCATTCAGAACAACGTCGTCGTCGCGAATAACATCACATCGCTCGCGCAACTCCTCCACATCGACCACTCGTCCGGACTCCTCGCCGACGATGCTTCTTTACCTTCCTTTGCGAAAGCGGTGGAATCGAAAGTCGCCGCGGCGGAAACGCTCGTCGCCGGATGCGAGAAATCGTTGAGAGACTACGAGAGAATCAATCAAAAATACCAGCAAGACGTCAACACAAACGACGACGCGAGTTTCAACACCAACAATCCGCACTTTGAAGCGATGAGACAACTCCAAGAACAATTGACGGTAGAAACGGAATCTTTGAACGATTTGAAGGAGAATTCGTACTCGAAGATTGAGTTCGATTTGAACACGGCGAAAATCGCGGATAAATGTTTCAGTCCGACGAGAGGCGTGTCGAATTATTTGTTTGAAAATGTTTTAGCGGAGGTTTCGGAGAGATGTCAAGAGTACGTGTTCGCGTTAACTGGCGGCGCGTTGAGTTTGCAACTGGTGAGTAGTAGTTCTTCTTTTTCGTCGTCCTCGGCGGCGGCGGATAACAATATCATCACGTATAACGATTCAGACGATGATTTCGACGACGACTCGATCGACGAAGTCGCAACAAAAACGACGCAGTTAGAAAAGATTGAGAGAGTCATATTCGCGCGTAAACAGCACTCCGGCGAGCAATACGAACGCTCTTTGCGACAACTTTCAGGCGGCGAACGACGGAGACTGGCCATCGGTTTAGCCTTGGCGTACGCCGACGTCTCCGCGCGCCGATTAAACGTGCAATCAAACTTATTGATACTGGACGAAGCGTTGCAACATTTGGATTCCGAAGGCATCGAAAGAGTCGTCTCGGTGTTGCGCGCGATTGAATCCGAATATAGTAGTAGCTCTTCGAGTGGCTGCGACGATGTGAATAACGTCCTCTTGAAGAAGACGGTTTTATTAACCACCCAAGCGGATTCAGAAACGGAGAAAATGTTTGACGGCGTCGACGCGGTCGTGAAGAACAAGAACCGCTCGGAAGTTTTAATCGGACGAGGCGAATAATATAGAATTTATTTTCATCGAAGAGTAGTTAAAGGCGTTAAAAGCGATGTGCGTGTGTGTATTATGTGTTGTTGTATATTTATACCTACTAGTACTAAAAGATTGTACCATAACGTACGTCTTCTAAATTTTAACCTTTACGTTGCATGTTCAGCAGCGCTTCTAACTCCCTCTTAATCTCCTCCTCGTCTTTTTCCTCCTCGTCGTCTTCGTTTTCGTGATGATGCGCGACGAACGGATGCGAAGTCTTGTTAAACGTCGTCCCTCGCTTCCTATCGTACGTACACTGCAACGATTTCCGTTGCGCTTCGAACAGTCTGCTTTTCAGGATTGTGTCGTCGTTTTCTCCTTTTAATTCTTCTTCTTTATTATCATCGCTACTGCTAAAGTTACTCCTACTCGTTTCCGTCGTCGTCGTTTCGAGAACAAACTCAACTCCCGTGGACTGTCTCGTATTCAACTCCAACCGTTCCAACCGTTCTTTAATCTCCTCCTCCGCGTACATTTTCCTCTTATTCATTAAATCCTCCTCTACTACTTCATCCTCTTCTGCGTCTGAATCGAAGAGTTCCGGCGGTGGTGAGGCCCAAGGGGTATCCGGTTCGTCGATGATATCTTTCGCCGATTTCGTGCGTTCGTTTTCTCGTAAATTGTCGTCGTCCCATTGGATGTGTTTTTTGTTCGGGTCTTTGTTCTTCATAAAGTTTTCGTTCGGGACGCCGAATAACGAGCCTCGCGGGACTGGCATTATTATTACGGTGTGTTCTGTTTCTCTCTTCTTTTTGTCTTCTTCTGTTCTTAACTTCTTAATGTAGTAACAGTAGTGAGGCACAAACTGACGCACAAAAATGTGAGGAAGCTGCGCCTTTTCCAATTTTGAGAGATTTTTATTTTAGGGTGTCCAACCCTAAGAGCTCAGTGAGCAAGAAAGAAGGCGACAAAAAGACGACAAAAAGACTCGTCACTTTTGTTTGCAAAAAGCGTCGTTTGGTCTCCCTCGTGGGGGTCGGATCTCTCTCTTAAACACAAAGACACGTCGTCGTCGTCGTTTGAAGACGCGTTATTATTATAATAATATAGTAGGAGTGTAGTGCTCTGCTACTGCCTTGGTATTCTTTAAGCTCTCTTATTACGCACGTATAATACACGCGTTCATCTTGGATAATATTATGATGACGACGAAAGGCATTTTAATGAGCGAGAAAAAGGAAAAGACGGCGAAAAGTCACCTTCGAGATGTTGAGAACAACAACAACAACAACAAAGACGATGAAGACGACAAAGAGGATTCGTTGATGAAAAACATCACCCTGAACGACCTGACAAAGTTAGCGTTGGACTCGGAATCCGAAGCCGCCAAGAAGTTTGGCTGCGGGACGACCAGGTTTAAGACGATGTGAGTAGTGTGATACGATGACCCTTATCCATTTCTTCTGTTTATTAATTTCTTTTACAACGAGTAGTGTATCTGTTTACTAACTCTTCATCTCTCTTCATCTCTCTTCATCAAAACAGATGTCGAAAATTCGGAATCATTCGATGGCCGCACCGGAAGCTACACTCTCTCCTCGAGATGTATAAAAGCTTAGCCGGGTACTACCAGGTAAAAATTGATTTTGACTTTTCATTTTACTATTAGGTGGTTGACTTTTGCCTTTTTTCAATCAAAATCCTTTCGCGTAAACATACGAAAGCGCACGTAATACACTGACATCACTCCAACTCTAAAATCTAATAGGAACTGTGCGAAAAAGCAACTGCGGACCCCGAAAACGAATCCACGATGGAGGTCTTACAATCCACGAAAAAAGATCTCGACCGGTTGCGAGAATACGCGTTTCAAGTGGTGAGTGACTTTTGTCTTTTCAACACTCAAAATTCTTTTTTTGTCTGTGTGTGAAGAAAAACAGAAAAAAAGCGACCCTTCGACTTCCCCCTTTTTTTTTTCTTTTTTTCGAAAAAATAAAAGGGCGACACCGAATTTCGGCCAACTTTTTTCCGGTCAGCCAAAAAAGTTGGCCGAAATCGGTCAATTTTTTTTAATAAGATTTTTGAAGAATTTAG
>Ga0255755_1001632_pt1 | contig 19625 bp, 15 predicted proteins | sample 011ome_18_FD_179955 | JGI IMG/M metagenome (GOLD analysis project Ga0255755, IMG submission 179955) | Coastal salt marsh microbial communities from the Groves Creek Marsh, Skidaway Island, Georgia - 011501BT metaG (version 2) | ecosystem: Environmental > Aquatic > Marine > Intertidal zone > Salt... | reverse complement strand
CTCGATGCATTGGACAGCAGTTCGGCCAAAGACAACACCGTGGTTGTTCTTTATTCTGACCATGGCTTCCACCTCGGGGAAAAGGAGCGCTGGGCCAAGCGCAGCCTCTGGGAGGACAGCACCCGGGTACCCCTTGTCGTTGCCGGCCCAGGTGTGGTTCGTGGTAAAGTATGCCCTAAGCCCGTGCAATTAATGGATGTTTATCCCACCCTTTTGGAGATGACAGGGCTCAAAGAAGATAACAAACTGGAGGGCAATTCCCTGGCAACTCTTCTTCAAAACCCTCGGGCGGAGTGGCCCAATATGGCACGCACCAGTTTCGGCCCGGGGAACTACAGCATCCGTTCTGAACGGTATCGCTATATCCATTACAATGATGGTTCGGAAGAATTTTACGACCACTCGAACGACCCCCATGAGTGGAATAACCTGATTGAGAAACCGGAACTTTTCTCGCAGATCGAAGAACATCGAGCCCATAAGCCCGGGCAATTTCACCCGGTCTTGGGAACGGTATCCACAGGACACAGAGCCTTTCATGCGAGTGAGGAAGCCAGGAAGCAGGCAAAGATGTTTGACTCTTTGGATTGGGAACGCCCGGTCGATAATCCGGTATTCACCACCACCTTTGGCAACAACCATGACTCGGTTCTATTCGTCGACCCGGAGCTGGAGTATCCCTATCACCTGATCATCAGCCACACGACCAAAGCGGCACATCTCTGGCGTGCGAAGAAGTTCTCCTGGAGTAGCGCAGACTGGGAGCTTGTTTCTGACCAATATGTTATTGGCAAACACTACGAGTACGATGACGGGGTGAAAGTTGATGGGACCTACTACCTCTACGAAGAAGGAATTGTTTACACCTTCTCTGGCCCGTTGGAAGAAGCCAGCGGTAAATGGAAAGCCGCCGGCACTTTTCCTAGTAAGCAGTGCGATGATATCGGTATCTATTACGAGGACGGGGTGTTTCACATGTTTGGTGAGCATGGACACTTCCCACACGGGCCAGATGGCACCAGCCTGGCTCACTTCAGTTCCACCACCGGACTGGGGGACTGGAAATTGGTCAACGCCAAGTCGGTCGATCCCAACCCCGATGGCGGGCACAAATATGGCGTGGGAGATGCCACCATCGAAAAGATCCATGGAACTTATTACATCTTTTGCGACCGCGAATCCAAGGGCAGCCCCTACAAGGTGGTGGCCTGGAAATCCAAGGATATCAATCAGCCCTTCGAGTATGTGGGCAAAGCGATCACCCCGCGTTCAGACGAAGTGGATGACTGGGACAACCACCGCATTCAGGACCCCGACATTGCCTACATTCCCGAGTTGGGCAGATATGTCATTACTGCCAACATGATGGACCGAGATGGCAACCCCGGTGGCAACTTTCCCGGCTTGAAAGGGAATATGACCCGGGTAATCGGCGTCTTTTACCACGGGGATGTTCAAGCAGACCCAGGCAAAAAGTGAGTTGGGCGATAAGCCTTTACTGAGTGGTAGGTATTACTAGATTCCAAGGTATGCGCTCATTCATAGTCTCATTGCTAGTAGCATTTATGCTCATTGGTTCCTTTTCTTGTTCACCGGCTATTCCCGCTCATGAAACAGAGCGCCTGAAAAAACTAGAATCCGCATTAGCACCCTATATATTACCAGCCAAGTTTGATGAGGAGGTAGTGGAGCACTTCAAGTTAAGGAATGAGCGTATTAGCAAACTGGCAGATATTTTAGAACCACACGACATCAAGCTGCAGGTTTCAGAACAGGCCCTTAAGCAATCTAATATGGCTATGTCTGGTTTTACCATCCAGCGAACAGTTGATGAGAGCGTTCGTAATATCGATGGGTGCTGGATCTATGATGATAAGACTGTTTTTGTGGCTAAGAACCCCAGTGAATTTGACCAAGCACTTCAAAAAAAGTACGAGCACAAATGGGCCCTAAGCTTATTGATTGAGCAACAAAGATTTCTAATAGGGCAATTAGAAATGGGAGTCGCCAGGTTGCCTATGAAAGTATTGACCTACATCCGATTTGGAGGGCTTCCAGAAAATCTCAAACTCGATAGTATTTCCTGGCAGGATACTCCCCTGAAAGAAATATTCAGCGACCTAGAAAGTGCAGTCCGAAAAGAACTGGATAAGAATGCCAATCATTCTAAAAAAGAGTTCATCAAAAATTTTGAGATTACCCTCCTTCTTGAAGACGATGAAGTCTACGAAAGAAAGAAGAGCTATCACTTTAAAAACAGTTCTATTGAGTCAATAATTTCTACGATATGTGAAGAAAACCAACTACACTACAAAGGCCATTCCGCTACGGACGAACAATTTTACATCGTTCCCTTGCACCCAAGTATTTTGATTGGTGCAGCTGACCGCAATCATTGAGGATGCAGTAGGCGGATTCAGCTAGCGGATTGGGTGTTAGATGAATTTACCCCAAGGAAGCTGCTAACAGAACAGAAATATAACAAGCCGGCCGCAGGCGAAGACTGATAGCCGTGCTTGACCCTATCGGTTAAATTGCTTGGGATACAAACCTTTGGGAATTTTAGTAATTCAATATGATAAGAACAACGGATAATATAAGTGATATTTCAGGAGTTCCAATGAAGAATACAACTATACTAGCTTTCTGCCTTACCATTCTCTTTCTTTCCATGTCATGTAGGCCAGAACCACAGATTGATGATTATGCAATTGAAAAAGTTACTCGGCCTCTGTCGAATGAAGACCTAGGTTTCGCATTCAATGCACTCGGGCTTACAATAGAGCGATTTGATTGCATGTTTCCAAAGAGAACTGTAATTCGGATTTCTTCAGAGCAATATGTAGATGGCAATCCATCCGGAGCTACAAGCGAAGGAACTTTGTATATCGATAAAGGTCTTCAGAGGTTTTACATTTTTAAAAAAGAACATCATGACAAAACAGTCGAGTTCTCTTTCAAAAACCGAGGAACATCCCTGGTGTGTGGTCAGTCATTGCATGAGGGATATGATTCAAGTACTTACGCATTAATTGAGATCGACGAGATTACACAAGACAAACAACCAATATATGTATATGCAGCCGGTAAAGGTGGGATCACGGGTGTTTCGAGCCCTCTCGTTGACATCAAGGCTTTGGCTACCCAACACGATTTTATGCTGGTTATCTATTTATCAATAGAGAATGAGTAATGTTATAAACACTCAATTCATCGAACCCACTGGCGCAGTCTGATGATCTCTATATTGGATCTGAAGAAATGAAATGGATACGAATAACACTGTGTGGTGCTGTCATGCTACTGGGGATGCTGATCTGGCTGCAAGCGCAGTTTGCTGGTGCCCACTCGACGATAACACTTGAACGTCACACTGAAGTCGTCGACAAAATTGAAGTTCAGCTGGCAGAGGGAATTTCAGAGACGGACCGCATCCACCTGCAAGGTCCCAGCGACTTCGTCTCCGATATACTGGCAAGAACAAACGCTATTTCCTTGGCGGGTTGTGCTGTTATTTTCCTTGGGTTGCTCCTACTGATTGCCGAAGTCACACGAAAGAAGGGATCCAAGACCTTGGAGGTTATGTCGCAATAGTGCCGAAAATCATGATGGATGTTCGGTTTAGAAAATGAAATTCGACTATCTACGCCTATTTAAGATTTTACCTCCAACGCTTAAGGTTTCATGGGGATTCTTCCTTATCGGGTTCCTAGCGTTGACAGTGGCTTTGTTCACCGCGAATAGCTGGCAGAGTTACGGAGGATTAGGATGCCTCGTTGTGGGGTATATCGTATTTATCATCGACGGGATCAACCCCAACAGAACCAAAGGCGATACGGGGCGTGCTGGGTTCTATGGAGGGCTCATCGGCTCCACCTTGGCGGGACTGATCGGTGCGATTGTTTCAGCACTGATTTTGGGCATTGTCTTTGGTATCTCCTCGATGATTGAAAAAAGCATTCCGCTTACCGTCATGCAATCCCTGCAAATTGTCGGATGGCTGTTTGCATTACCTCTAGTGTTAGGTGTGCCGAAACTTGTAATCAAAGCGAAGAATAAAGCGGTAACCGAACGAGGTGGTGCTGGATAACCGGCTACCCGTCCCGGGTCGAAATGATTTCCGTGGTTGCAAACATTAACCCGCAGTCCAAGGCGAACCGACGGTAGCCGATGCCATACCTTAGATGTTATACTTACCAAATGCCTTGGTTAGGCTAGGTAAATATCTTTCATGAGCAGGCATCTTTACATCCATTTTCGCTCGATTGCCATTGCCATTGTCATTCATCCCTTTGCAACGTCTATTTTATAGATGATAAAAGTAACGAATAATATGAGTAGAGCCATCCTCTTGTGCGCAGCCCTTCTCGCCATGATTGGGGTAACCGCAGCGGGCAAGACCCCCACCGTGTCGGTGGCGGTCCCCGCCACTGCGGATGCCACGCATCAGCGGATCGCGCAGGTCTTCGCGTCCCAGCTACACCAACGCTGCGGCCTCCGGGTCGAAGGCGGAAGCGGAGGAGACATCGTGGTCGAACTGGTGCTTGGCTCCGGCGGAGCCCCGGACGGATACAGCATCAGCGACCGGAAGGGCGGGGGCACGCTGATCACCGGCAATAACCACCGCGGCCTGCTCTATGGCGTCGGAAAATTCCTCCGCTCCAGCACCTACGAGGACGGCGGGGGAAACGCCACCTTCGTCCCCGGAACCTGGCGGGGCTCCTCCGCCCCGGTCCAGCCCCACCGGGCCGTTTACTGGTGGACACACATCGGCCCTCGATGGCGGAATTCCGAGCTGGAAAACATCCGCCTCGATGTCGAGGAAATGGGGCTGTGGGGGGTGAACGTCATCGCCGGGTGTTTTCCGGTGCAGGGCGGCTACGGCAAGATCCCGGGCTACAGGGGGTTCGACGATCCCAAGCTCGCCGGTCTGCTCGCGCGCATGGAGACCATGCTCAAGACGGCCCGGGCACTGGGCCTTCGAACCTGCCTCTTTGTCGTCCCTAACTCCGCTTACAGCGGCGCCCCCGCCGACATCCGCGCCACCCCGCACCAGAACCAGTGCGGCGGGAATCACGGCGTCTTGGTCTGTCCAAGCACCCCCCAAGGAGAGGCCTACCTGCTCAAGCAATGGGAGGGTGTCTTGAAACACTTCCAGGTCATCGGCATCGATGAATTGGTCTTCTTCCCCTATGACGAGGGCGGTTGCGGATGCGAACGCTGCCGCCCTTGGGGCGGCAACGGGTTTTTAAAAATATCCCGGGCGATACAGCGGATGGCCGACACCCTCTATCCGGACGTCGAGATCGCGCTGTCCACCTGGTGCTTTGACAAGGATCCCAAAGCCCCTAACGAAACCGAGAAGCTCGCGGAGGCGTTGGATAAAGATCACCGTTGGGTCGATTACATCATGCCGGATTACCGTGTGCCGGGATACTTCCCGCAGAAAATGATCGACCATGGCGTTCCGGGCAACCTGCCCGCGATCAACTTCGCAGAAATCAGCATGAAATGGCACGGCTGGAACAACGAGAAACGGGGCCTCTCCCCGAATCCCGCGAAGGTCGCCGAAATGTGGGCGCTGACCAAGGACCACTACCAAGGCGGCATCATTCCCTATTGCGAGCACATCTACACCGATGCCGACATGGTCATGCTGGCCCAGCTCAGCTGGGCGCCCGACCGTCCCGTGGACGATGTCCTGCAGGAATACACACGCTTCGAGTTCTCGGCTACTCATTCCTCCGACGTGATCGAGGCCATCCGTCGCAACGAGGCGGGCCACACAGACCAGGCCGCGCGCATCCTCAAATCGGTGGAACCCAAACTCACCACCTTCCAACGTGACGCCTGGAGGTGGCGCTCACTCATGTGCCGGGTGACCGGCGCCAGCGCTAAGTCCATTAACTATGGTGTCGAGCCGCCGCGTAACCGAATCGGACTTGCCAGGGCCAATCACCGCGAACAAGGCGCTGCAGCAGACGCGGACAAGCCGCGCCGCTGAGCTTAGTCGTTGGGCTCGAAACATTCCAAAGAGAAAGAGCATGAGTAAAATAAACCGAGTGATCCGTTGCGTGGTGAGCGCATGTTGCGTTGGCGTGTTGCTTTATGCCGATGCCCATGCGGAAGACGCGAATCAACAGGCAAGCGCGGATGCGTGGACCTTCTGCAGTATTCCCGACTTTTTGAACTTCGACATCGAATACCCGCAGAAAGGGTGGGAAGACGCCCTGGGATTCATCCTGGAATCGATGAAGAAAGAAAATCCGGCCTTCGCCATGGTTGCGGGTGACCTGGTCATGGGGCACTGGGGACCGACCCGGGCGGACGTGGAGAAATGGGCGGACAAATATTACCCGCAATGGACCCGGCGCTGGGCGGATCATGACCTCAAGATCTATGCCGCCTTGGGAGACCATGAAATCGGGGACAATCCCTGGAGGGGTGAGACCGCCAGGCTCGTTCCGGTCTACAAAGAGGCCTTTCGCATTCATCCCTTTGCAACGTCTATTTTATAGATGATAAAAGTAACGAATAATATAAGTTAGACGGATAGAGAGGAATAGAGTGCATGATAAAGATATTCAAATTGCTGTTCTGCATATGCTGCATCTCAAACGCAGCACTGTGTGTGCAAGGTGGCGGCGAGAAAACATACACCGGCTCCAAGGATAAACTACATATCTATCTCCTTATCGGCCAATCCAATATGGCCGGTCGCGCCAAGGTCACACCTGATATTGTTGATGAACTCAAAGGGGCGATGCTGCTCAACGACAAGGGTAAATGGGAGCCCGCGAAGAACCCATTGAACCGCTACTCGACCATTCGCAAGGGCATGAAGATGCAGAAATTGGGACTTGGTTATGGCTTCGCGCTTGAAATGCTCAAGCAATACCCTGGAGTCAGTGTAGGGCTCGTTGTAAATGCAAAAGGCGGATCGAACATCGATGAGTGGAAGGAAGCCGGAAAGTTCTTCAATGACGCCGTCAAGCGAACCAAACAGGCGATCGCAGCCGGGGGTGAGCTCAAGGGTATTTGTTGGCATCAAGGCGAATCGAACGCCATTGATCCTGATTACCTGGAGAAGGCTACAGCTTTGATTGAAGCATTCCGCAAGGTGTTCGACGACGACAAGCTCTCTTTTGTTGTCGGGGAAACTTGCAAGACGAAGTCGGAGCGTCCGGTCAATAAGTATTTGAACGAGATTCCCCAAAAGGTCGAAAACACCGTCTGTGTCAAGTCGGACGGTCTGAAAGCCTTCGACGGTAACACGCATTTCGACACCCAAAGTCAGCTCGAGCTTGGCAAGCGCTACGCGACAGAGATGCTGAAGATTCAAAACAAACAACGAGTCGAACAAGAGAATTCACCTGACAATAAATAGCTGTGCCATTTTTTGCTGGTGATTCAAGACTTTCCTCCACCTTTTCCAATTACCTAATGCCTTGGTTAGGCTTTTGCATGAGGTTGATGAAGTGACGCAAAACAACAGAGATTTTACGCAAAAATTGTCGTTAAATAGTTGTTAGTTTTTGGATAATGGAGTGGTATCTTAGCAATGCCCCATTTAGTTCCCTATCTGCTACTTTCTTGCTTATCCTGCGTGGTTTTTACTGAGGCCGATGCCACCAATTATGTTGGCAAGATTAATAGCCAAACTAATCGTGAGTGGAGCGCTTTTAACAAACCCTACAAGGAAGCTACAGCACAGGAACCGAAAGTGGGTGCCGCTGCCCCGGTCGTAGAGGGCAGCAAACCGAACATCGTCATCATTTTCACCGATGACCAGGGATACGCCGACCTGGGCTGTTACGGAAATCAAAAGAACAAGACCCCGCGCATGGACCAGCTGGCCAGGGAGGGCACACGCTTTACCAGCTTCTATGCGCAGTCCGTCTGTGGACCGTCGCGCTCAGCCCTCTTGACCGGTCGTTACCCGATACGCAGCAAGGGTTGGGCTATGCCGGCCAGCGAAATCACCTTTGCCGAACTGATCAGAGATGTGGGTTATCAGACGGCGTGTATCGGCAAATGGGATGTTCCTCGTAGGCCGATTATCGACCGTATGCCGAATGCGCAGGGATTCGATTACTACTTCGGACCTACTGGTGCAAATGATGGTGGAAGAGTGAAATTTTTTGAGAATAATGAACCAGCCGGCGCGACCAATGATATGGCGAGTCTTATCCGTATGTACACCGATAAGTCTATTGACTATTTAAAAAATAAGCGCGACCCGGGAAAACCCTTCGTTTTGTACTTGGCCCATACGATGATGCACACCGTCATTGATGCCTCCGAACGATTCCGAGGCAAGTCCAAGGGAGGACTCTATGGCGACGTGGTGGAGGAGTTTGATTACGAAACCGGTCGCCTGCTCGATACACTCGAAGAGCTGGGTTTGCGCAAGGACACACTCGTCATCTACACGACTGACAATGGCCCCTGGAACCAACCGGCTTATTACGAGTCTAAAATGGGTTTGCGTCCTGACCCTGACTTAAAATACGGGTCAAATAACAAAAAAAGGCCGGCTGGCTGGTTTCAGGAGAAGGGAACCATCTTTTGGGGAGAATCCGGTCCATTACGCAACGGCAAGGGGTCCTGCTATGAGGGAGGATCGAGGGTGCCCTGTATTGTCCGTTGGCCGGGTAAGGTGCCGGCCGGGAAAACGTCGGATGCCATTTTTGCGACCATCGACTTCCTTCCAACCTTTGCCGCCCTGGCTGGGTTCGAGATTCCGGACGACCGGATCATCGATGGGGTCGATCAAAGCGAACTGTTGCTCGGTCACAGCCGGGAAGGGGCTCGCCAAACCTTCTTTTATCAGGGCAATGGCGTGCGCCAGGGGAAGTGGAAGTATCTCCAGGCCGTCCACAGCGCTCCCCCCTATTGGCTGGATCATTACAGGAAGGAGGTTGAAGAACTGTATGACCTCGACTCGGATATCGGTGAGACAACCAACCTCGCGGAAAAGTATCCGGAAAAACTGGAAGAGCTCAGGGCCCTGATGAAGAGCATCGCAGAAGGTAAAAACAACGCTGCACCGGTTAACCGCTAACTCAGCAAACCGTTTTTATGCAAACAGCGATGATAATGAAGAATTCCAAATGATTCGACACACAATGGACGTAACAAAGAAAATCCTAACAACTCTCCTCCTTACCCTTCTCACCTCCGTGTGCAGCGCGCAGGAACCGAAAGCGGTTGTGGAAACTTCCGCCAAGAAAATGGATGTTTTATTCATCGCCATTGATGACATGAACGACTGGACGACGGTGTTTGATAAGAATAACCCGATCCAAACGCCGAATCTCGAACGCTTGGCGGCACGCGGGGCATTATTTGAGAAGGCCTACTGCGCCACACCCGCTTGCACTCCCTCGCGCACCGCGACCCTCACCGGTCTGCGCCCGACGACCAGCGGTGTTTACGATAACCGGGACTACCCTTGGCGCAAGAACCTGCCCGACGCGGTCACCTTGCCAAAGTATTTTAATCAACACGGCTACCGCACACGTGGTGCGGGCAAGGTTTTTCCCGGTGGAGGTGATTCCGCCCATCAATCTTTTGAAGAATACTTCGAGATGCGGCCCTGCCCGCAACCAAAGATCCGGAAGGGCGCATTTGGCTGGTATGACTGGGGTCCGGTGAAGGAAAAGCTGACGGATGAATTCACCGTCAATTGGGCGATGGAAAGAATGAAGGATTCGCCTCGCGATAAGCCCCTGTTCCTCGCTGCCGGGATCTTCCATCCACATCTACCGCATTTTGCTCCACCCAGGTTTTTCGACCTCTATCCATTCGATCAGCTCATTCAACCGCCCATGCCAGCCGATGATCTTGACGATGTGCCGCAACTTGGGATCGCTATGGCTCGGTCGCAAAGGCGTTGGAACGGCTTTCTATTTAATGATCCCCCGGCTGAAGACGATCCCGCTTCCCTGAAAAGTCTCGTTCGTGCCTATCAGGCGTCCTCCTCCTACGCCGACGCCAAGGTCGGGCAACTTCTCGATCAACTCGACGCCACCGGACGGGCGGAAAACACCATCATCGTGCTCTGGTCGGACCACGGCTATCACCTCGGGGATAAGGAGAGCGTGGTGAAGTTCACCCTCTGGGAGAAGGCCAATCATGTGCCCTTTATCATCGTGGCGCCGGGCATCACCCAACCGGGGACGCGAATCGATACGCCCGTCGGCCTGGTCGACATCTACCCGACGCTGCTCGATCTGGCTGGGTTACCTGCGAAGCCTGATGTGGATGGCCAAAGCCTTGTCCCGCTGTTGAAAAACCCACAAGCCAAATGGGACCGTCCCGCCCTCATGACCCAGGGCCGCGGCAACCATGCCGTCCGCTCCCGCGACTGGCGCTACATCCGTTACAAGGATGGCACCGAAGAGCTCTACGACTGCAAAACTGACGATCCCTGGAACCACAGCAACCTGCTGGCTGGCGAAGACCGAGATAAGTATGCCTCTGTAATTGCCGAGCATCAGAAATGGCTGCCGAAAGACGAAGCTCCGGAGCGAGGCCCTGAACAAGTCCGAGACAACAAGCAGAACAAACGTTGAATATGTCATGAATGTTTCGCGATCACTCCTCCTTTTTACCCTCATCACCTTCGTGTGCAGTGCCCAGGAGCCGGAGACGGTCATCGAGACCCCGGCGATGCAGGAGAATCCGCCTGAGACTTGGCTAACCTATCACCTGGCTCACCCCGTGCCTGAACGCGCCCTGGATCCCAATCCGGCCTACTTCTGGAAGGGGCGCTACCACCTGCACTACATCTATCGGAACCTTACTGGTTATGTCTTTGCCCATGTTTCCAGTGACGACATGGTGCACTGGAAATGGCACCCCACCGTGCTGGGACCCACGACCACGGGGCACGGTATGTTCAGCGGTACGGGTTTTATCACCAAAGATGGCCGGCCCGCCATGGTTTATCATGGCAAAGGATCCGAGCGGAACTGGATTTCCTATGCCCTCGACGACAACCTGGACCAATGGAGCAAGCCGCATGAAATGACGCCGCGTGATAAGGACGGCAAGCTGATGACAGATATGCCTTATTTTGATCCCGATATCTGGATCAAGGATGGCATCTACTATGGAGTGAACGGGGTCAGCGGAAAAGAACCTGCCGTGATCATGAAGTCCGATGACCTCAAGGATTGGGACTACATCGGCGAGTTGCTCCATCCAGATTTTGACGAGGTAAAGCTCGGGGTTGGAAGAGACGAGGATGTCTCCTGCGCCAACATCTTCAAGCTGGGGGAGAAGTGGGTGCTCCTGTGCATTAGCCACAAGCTGGGTTGTCGTTATTTCATCGGCGATTTTAAGGACGAACAATTCCTGCCCGAGCAGCATGGCCTGATGAACTGGTCACGTGCGGAGTTCTTTGCTCCCGAGTCCTTGCTCACACCCGATGGCCGCAGGGTGATGTGGGCATGGTGCGCCCCACGTGGTGGCAGAAAGCCTATAAGCGAGAGGTTGCAGAAGGGCATTCAGTCGCTGCCCCGCGAACTGAGTCTTTCCGAGGAGGGCACCCTGCTGATCAAACCCCTGCGCGAACTCAAAAACCTACGCAGCGAAGAAAAGACGGTTGTGGATCTCACGGTCAAAAGTGACTCCACTCATAGGCTCGAGGGCATTTCCGGCGACACGATGGAACTGGAGATCGTGCTGGATGCTCCCACGGCCCAAGAATTCGGGGTCAGGGTGCTGTGTAATGAAGAAGGTAACAACGGCTTAACCATCTCATCGGGCAAGGGCAGTAAGACCTTGGAGGTCGGCTATATCGATCCGCCCTTCGAGCTAGAGGAAGGGGAAGACCTCACCCTACGCATCTTCATCGACAAGAACATGATCGAGGTCTTTGCCAACGATCGCCAGGCTGCGTTAGCGTGGCATGTGTATGATGTCGATGACATTCATGTTAGCCTGTTCAGTAAGGGCGGTGACCTGAAGGTAAAACACATTTCAGCTTGGCAGATGAAGTCGATTTACCCTTAGTCAGAAACCGAGTTAAAGGGGAACACGCAATGAACATAACCAAGGAAATTCTGACAACCCTTCTCCTTACCCTGCTCACCTCCGCGTGCAGCACTCGGGAGGCGAAGATGGTCATAGACACCCCGGCGATGCCGGAGAAACCGCCCGCCACCTGGCTAACTTATCACCTGGCGCACCCCGCAGCAGAAGAAACCGCAACCGCAGGTGACCCCAATCCAGCCTTTTTCTGGAAGGGGCGCTACCACCTGCACTACATCTACAAAATTAAGGAGGAGTCTGTTTACGCCCATGTTTCCAGTGAGGACATGGTGCACTGGAAGTGGCATCCCACTGTCCTGGGGCCAACAACGATGGGGCACGGTTTGTGGAGCGGGACGGGTTTTATCACTAAGGATGGGCGGCCGGCGATGGTCTATTTTGGCCATAAAACGGAACGAAACTGGATTTCCTACGCCCTGGACGACAACCTGGACCAATGGAGCAAGCCGCATGAAATGCTGCCGCGTTACCAGGATGAAAAGCCGGTAACGGATATGCCTTACTTCGATCCCGATCTTTGGATTAACAATGGCATCTACTATGGATTGAACGGGCGCAACAGACGTTCATCCGCGGTGATGATGAAGTCCGAAAACCTCAAGGATTGGGATTACATCGGCGAGTTGCTCCATCCGGATTTCGACGAGGTAAAGCTCGGGGTTGGAAGAGATGAGGATGTCTCCTGCGCCAACATCTTCAAGCTGGGGGAGAAGTGGGTGCTCCTGTGCATCAGCCACAAGCTGGGCTGCCGATATTTCATCGGTGATTTTAAAGACGAGCAATTCCTTCCCGAGCAGCATGGCCTGATGAACTGGTCCGCCTGGGACTTGATGGCTCCCGAATCCCTGCTCACGCCAGACGGTCGGCGAGTGATGTGGGCCTGGTGCACCCCGAGAGTTGCCACCATTCAGGCATTCCCCAGAGAGAAGAACTTTTATCAGCTTTTGCAGGACAAGATCCAAACCGGTATCCAATCCCTGCCGCGCGAACTCAGTCTTTCCAAAGAGGGCACCTTGCTGATCCAACCCCTGCGTGAACTCAAAAAATTACGAAGCGATGAAAAGAGCGTGCACGACCTCACCGTCAAAAGTGATCGCACTCATCTCCTCCAGGGAATTTCTGGGGACACCATGGAACTGGAATTGGTGCTGGAAGCCCCCACGGCGAAAGAGTTCGGCATCAAGGTGCTGGCTGACCAGGACGGCAATGCGGGATTCATCATCTCTTCCGGCAAAAGCAGCAAGACACTGAATGTCGGCTACATCCAACCTCCCTTCGAGCTGAAGGAAGGCGAGGACCTCACCCTTCGCATCTTCATCGACAAGCACCTGATCGAGGTATTTGCCAACGACCGCCAGGCCGCCGTCGGTTGGCATGACTATGATGCCGATGACCTTCACGTCAGTCTGTTCAGTACGGGTGGAGACCTGAAGGTGAAGAGTGTCTCCGCCTGGCAGATGAAGTCGATTTACTCAACCACTAGAAACAAATAATGAAACAAATAATGACCCAGACTCATACGATGCTTTCAACTTCTAAAAGTCATTTACCTGGAGTTCTTCTGTTAGCCATCTCCCTCGTTTTTGCTGCCAAAGCATACGCAGATCAGCCCCCCAATATCGTCCTGATCCTGAGCGACGACCAAGCGTGGACGGACTATGGTTTTATGGGGCATGAGGCGATCAAGACGCCACATCTCGATAAGTTGGCGAGTCGCAGTGTTGTCTTCAAGCGCGGCTATCTGGCAGCACCGGTCTGCCGCCCATCGCTGGCCTCGATGGTGACGGGACTGCATCCGTTTGATCATGGCGTAACCGGAAACGACCTTTCGCTGGAAGCCAGTGGTCGGGCCAAGGAGCGTCGTCAAGAGCTCGATCAACCGCTTCAGGATGGTTTCTACAAACATCCCGGTTTTATTGAGCTGCTAAGGTCAAACGGCTATCTTGCGCACCAGTCCGGAAAATGGTGGGAAGGTTCCTGGAAGGATGGTGGCTTCACGCACGGCATGAAGATGGAGGGGCGGCATGGAAGTAAAGAATCGCTGGCGATCGGCCGTGAAGGGCTCAAGCCCGTGACCGATTTTGTGGATATGGCGGTCGGGCAGGATAAACCGTTCTTCCTCTGGTATGGTGTCTTCCTGCCGCACACCCCGCATAATCCGCCGACCCGTCTGCTGAACAAATACCAGAAAAAAGGGCGCGCCCTGGATGTTGCCAAATATTATGCCATGTGCGAATGGCTGGATGAAACCTGTGGGGAGTTGCTGGCATATCTGGAAAAGAAAGGTGCGCTTGAAAATACGCTGATTGTTTACATTTGTGACAATGGCTGGGCAGCGAGAAGCACGCGGGCGGATGATCCGAATCAGAAGAGGGAAGGGAAATTTGCTCTGCGCTCAAAAACATCTCCCTATGAGAATGGAATCCGCACGCCGATCATGCTGAGCTGGCCGGGCAGGATTGAGCCGAGGGACGATCCCAATTTTGCCCACTCCATTGATCTGTTCCCTACGATTGCCGCTGCCGCTGGGCTGGAGGCCCCGGAAGGATTGCCGGGCATTAACCTGCTGGATGAAACGGCACGAAATGAGCGCAAGATGGTGTTTGGAAGTGTTCATTCCACACAGAACATTACGATCGGAAACCCGGATGATACCTTGCAATATCTATGGGGCATCGAAGGCGATTGGAAACTGCTGGTCCGTTACCACGGCAAGGATGTTAGAAATGCCCACATATGGGACACCAAGCCGGTGCGGCTCTACAATTTGAAAAACGATCCCCACGAAGAAAATGAATTGTCTGCTCAACATCCGGAAATCGTGGAACGGTTGAGAGCCAAAATCGAAGCATGGCATTCAGTCGATAAAAATTGAACGCCGACCTTCACCAAATCATATATGCACACCGAAAATAAAACAAACACGGTGAGCCTCAGCGTCTCTACCTGGGTCTTCATGGCATTTTTTATGCTCTCGCCCATCTGCGCCGCAGAGAAAATGGATGTTTTGTTCATCGCCATTGATGACATGAACGACTGGACGACGGTGTTTGATAAGAATAACCCGATCCAAACGCCGAATCTCGAACGCTTGGCGGCACGCGGGGCGTTCTTTGAGAAGGCCTACTGCGCCTCAGCCTCTTGCAATCCCTCGCGCACCGCGACCCTCACCGGTCTGCGGCCGTCGACCAGTGGGGTCTACAACAACCCGGATCCGTGGGCTGAGATGCTTCCGGACGTCATCACCCTGCCGCAGGCTTTCAAGCACAATGGATACGCCGCGATTGGGGCTGGCAAGATCTTTACCCATGGAAAAGCTGGAGCCGAACAAAAGGACAATCCCTCTTTCGATGCCTTTTACAAGTTGCAGCCTGCCGGAAAGTCGAAGCTCCACGCGGACAAGCCTCATATGAATTACAACGGCTATCCCGGTAGAAAGCGGTATTTTGATTGGGGCGAGCATGATACGGATAAACAGGCCGATGACCACACCGTTGAGTATGTGAATGAAGTCATGGCTTCGCATCCTAGGGAGAAGCCCCTGTTCCTCGCCGCAGGCATCTACCGGCCCCATATGCCTTTTTTTGCCCCGCCGAGGACCTTTGAAAAGTATCCCTTCAACACGCTTCGTATGCCGCCGATGCCAGAGAATGATCTCGCGGACGTGCCCCCGCTCGGCGTTGAGATGGCACGCATCTCGCTGTCCGGCTGGAATTACACATCGCAGAAACCGGATGATCATCCCGGCAGCTTAAAGAAAATGGTCCAGAGCTACCAGGCGGCCTCCGATTTCGCCGACGAGATGGTGGGCCGCCTGCTCGATCAGCTCGACAAAACCGGACGGGCGGAAAACACCATCATCGTGCTCTGGTCGGACCATGGCTATCACCTCGGCGACAAGACCTCGTGCGGGAAAACGACCCTTTGGGAGAAAGCCAATCATGTGCCCTTTATCATCGTGGCACCCGGCATCACCAAGCCGGGGACGCGAATCGATACGCCCGTCGGTCTGGTCGACATCTACCCGACACTGCTCGATCTGGCCGGTTTGCCGGCGATGCCTGACCTGGATGGCCAAAGCCTCGTCCCGCTGTTGAAAAACCCACAAGCCAAATGGGACCGTCCCGCCCTCATGACCCAGGGCCGTGGCAACCATGCCGTCCGCTCCCGCGACTGGCGCTACATCCGTTACAAGGATGGCACCGAAGAACTCTACGACTGTAAAACCGACGATCCCTGGAACCACAGCAACCTGCTGGCTGGCGAGGAAAAGGGCAAGTACGCCGCCGTTATTTCTGAGCATAAAAAATGGCTGCCGGAAACGGAAGCGCCTGAAAGAGACCCTCTCCCCAAGAGTAAGAAAAAGAAACACTAAGAACATCATGAAAACCTATCGAATATTACTCGCTCTTAGCCTCCTCACCTCCGTGTGCAGTGCTGAGGAGCCGAAGACGGTCATCGAGACTCCTGTCATACCAAAGAGCCTGCCAAAAACCTGGCTGACCTATCACCTGGCTCATCCTGGTCCCGGTAACGCCTTCCCAGGAGATCCCAATCCTGCGTTTTTCTGGAAGGGGCGCTACCACATGCACTACATTTACAGGCACCGTTCTGGTTTTGTCTTCGCCCATGTTTCCAGTGAAGATATGGTACACTGGGATTGGCACCCTACTGTGCTGGGACCCACAACCATGGGGCACGGTATGTTCAGCGGGACGGGTTTTATCACCCAAGACGGCCGGCCGGCCATGGTCTATCACGGGCAGAGATCCAATCGAAACTGGATTTCCTATGCCCTCGACGAGAACCTGGATCAGTGGACTCAGCCTCATGAAATGACACCACGGGATAAGGACGGCAAGCTGATGACCGATATGCCTTACTTCGATCCCGATATCTGGATCAAGGATGGGATCTACTATGGGGTGAACGGCCGTAGCAACAAGGAACCTGCGGTAATCATGAAGTCCGAAAACCTTAAGGACTGGGACTTCATCGGCGAGTTGCTCCATCCGGAATTCGATGAGGAAAAGCTCGGTGTTGGAAGAGATGAGGATATCTCCTGTGCCAATATGTTCAGGCTGGGCAATAAATGGGTGCTCCTGTGCATCAGCCACAAACTGGGTTGCCGTTATTTCATCGGCGATTTTAAGGATGAGCAATTCCTGCCCGAGCAGCATGGCCTAATGAGCTGGGCGGGTCCGGAGTGCTTTGCCCCGGAATCGCTGCTGACTCCGGATGGTCGAAGGGTGATGTGGGCCTGGTGTGCCCCACGTGGTGCCAGAAGGCCGCTGGGGAAAAAACTGCAGACGGGCATCCAGACCCTGCCCCGAGAGCTCAGTCTTTCGGACGACAACAAGCTCCTCATTCAACCCCTGCGTGAACTCAAGAAATTACGGACCGGTGAAAAAAAGGTTGAGAACCTCACGGTCAAAAGTGACTCCACTTATCTTCTTAATGGAATTTCTGGGGATACCATGGAGCTCGAAACCGTCATCGAGGCTCCGACCGCCGAGGAATTCGGTCTCAAGGTGCTGTGTGATCAGGACGGTAACGAGGGTTTCACCATTTCATCCGGCAAAAGCAGTAAGACACTGAATGTTGGCTACATCAAACCTCCCTTCGAGCTGCAGGAAGGCGAAGACCTCACCCTGCGCATCTTCATCGACAAGAACATGGTCGAGGTCTTTGCCAATGACCGACAGGCCGCCGTCGCCTGGCATGACTATAAACCCAAGGACCTGCATGTAAGCCTATTCAGCAAGGGTGGCGACCTGATGGTCAAAAGGGTCTCCGCATGGCAGATCAATTCAATTTATCCCAAGGCAGGAAACAGTCAGAAATAAAAGGACCGATCTATCCTAGCTGGAATCATTCCATTACAAATATGACATTCAGAAAACAAAACCTATTGTTTAGCTTTTTCATCGCTGCATGCTGGCTGGTAAGCCTCGGAGCCAAGGAGCCGGGTAAGCCCAATATCGTGATTATCCTGACGGACGATCTGGGCTATGGGGATGTCTCCTTTCTTAATGCCGAATCAAAAGTGAAAACACCGCATATGGATAAGCTGGCCCAGGAAGGGGTGTGGGCAACGGATGCCCATTCTCCAAGCACGGTATGCAGCCCCAGCCGGTACTCCATGCTTACCGGGCGGTATTCATGGCGCCGAAAGATTAGCCGGCTCAACCCATGGAAAGAATCCTACATCGTGCCGGAGCGTGTTACCTTGCCCAAAATTCTCAAGAGCAAGGGCTATTATTCCGCCTGCGTGGGCAAGTGGCATCTCGGGTTTGACTGGCCCTGGAAGGGTGGAGTGAAGCCACCCAATTCAGTCATCGGTACAGGAACAAGCAAGGCGACCTGCGAGATGTTTGATTGGTCGAAGCCTATCCAGGGTGGGCCCTTGGGGGCTGGGTTTGATTATTACTTTGGGGATGATGTGCCCAATATGCCCCCCTATGCCTTTATTGAAAATGATCGCCTCACCTGCGACCCCATTGATGTGGATGGGGGAAAGCTCAGAAAACAGCAGGTGATGTCGGGTGGCTATATCCATGGGGTCGGCCCGGGGCAAAAGGATTGGCAACTCGATCAGGTGATGCCGATGATTACCGCCAGGGCTGTTGAAACCATAAAAAAACAAAGCAAAAGCGCTGATCCCTTCTTCCTTTATTTCTCCACCACTTCCCCTCATTCCCCCATCGTTCCCTTGGATGAGTTTCAGGGTAAGACCCAGGCAGGGCCCTATGGAGATTTTGTGGCTCAGACGGATCAGGCGGTCGGGGAAATTGTGGCCGCACTCAAAGAGGCGGGCGTTTATGAGAATACTTTTCTAATTGTTTCGAGCGATAATGGACCAGCCCCCTTTATGCGTGATTTGATTCAGAAGCATCAGCACAACCCGTCCGGTTCGCTGCGTGGATTGAAGCGGGATCTGCTTGAGGGCGGGCACCGTGTTCCTTTCATCGCATCCTGGCCCAAGGGAGGAATCAAGGATGGCCGGCGCATAGATTCCACCCTGTCGCTCGCCGATCTCTTCGCCACCATAGCCGGTATGATTGGGGTGCCGTTGGTGGAGGGAGTGGCGGAGGATAGCCTCGATGTTTTGCCCACTCTGCTTTCGGATGAACCGGTACGTACTGAATTGGTCTACCATGCATCCAATGGGAAGCTCGGGCTGAGGCAGGGAGACTGGGCCTATTTACGCCGGGGTGGGTTTACCGATGAGCCCGGCTGGTTTCAGGAGTACTGGCAGGGAGATTCCCTCGATGCGCCTGCTCTCTTGTTCGATCTGTCCAGTGACCTTGCCCAAAAGACAAACCTGGGGATCAAGCACCCCAGGCGGGTAGAGCGTATGGAGGAACGATTGGCAGAAATCGAAAAGGGAACATCCACCCGTTAATCAAATAACCAAAAGAAAGAGAAGTCTGATGAATGAAGGAAATCACAACTGGATTATGTGCCTGATCTTGATGATCTGCATTTCTTTGCCAATCCACGCCAAGGATCTGCCTGAAAAGCCCAATTTTGTAATCGTGCTGGCAGATGATATCAGTGCGGAC
>Ga0255755_1001614_pt1 | contig 19731 bp, 14 predicted proteins | sample 011ome_18_FD_179955 | JGI IMG/M metagenome (GOLD analysis project Ga0255755, IMG submission 179955) | Coastal salt marsh microbial communities from the Groves Creek Marsh, Skidaway Island, Georgia - 011501BT metaG (version 2) | ecosystem: Environmental > Aquatic > Marine > Intertidal zone > Salt... | reverse complement strand
TGACGACGATGACTTCCCCGCGGTGTTGTCGTCTTCGTTAAAAAATAAGACCCACGAGACCACCCGCGTTGCATGGTGGTCGTTTTCGTCGTCATCGAAGAAAGGAGGACGTTTGCGAGAGGAGGAGGAAAAGTGCGGAGGACAGTTGTGTTTGTGTGGTATTTTGTGCTGCTGCTGTGTGTAAACGTGTGTGTGTATCTCAGAGTTTATTAGGTAGTATTCAAACAGAGCGAGTACATTCAGTTTTCTTCCTCTGTTTCTGAGTCTTCTGCGACGTGTAACACTCCGTCTTCGTATCGCCAACCGGGTGGGAGAGGACAGTCGTTGTCGAGGAGGTATTGTAAACACTCGATTCGGTTGTTCTCGTGCGCTTCTCGAACGGCGTCCTCGTCCCAAGGCGCTTTGGCGGTTTCGCGCAAGTACTTCAAACAGTCTAAGTGGCCGTTTTCGGCTGCATATGCACACACCAATTCGCTATATTGATCATACTTACGTTCAACAAGATGTTCGAGTATGTGAAGATGACCATTTAGAGCCGCCAAATCGGCAGTACTCCAATCCCAAGGCGTTTTGACTTCTTCGTGTAAGTATTTGAGGCACTCGAGATTACCTCCTGAGGCAGCACTTGCACACGCCCACTCATCGACAGGACACTCATTTGCAACGCAATACTTTACCATTTCCAGATTATCTAGATATGCGGCAATCTTAATCGTCATTATATCCCACTCACACTTTTTCTCCTCTCGCGCCCACGTGAGCAACTCGAGTTTATTCGTTGTAGCAACTTTCATGCAGAACCATTTTTCATCGTCCCAGTCACTCGGCCACAACGATTTATTCTCCCACACAAACTCCAAAGTCGATATCGACGACATCTCGTTCACTTTAAACTCCTCTTTCAAATCCCCCTTGCGAGATGATCTCTTAATCAACTTTCTCGTTTCACTATTCACTCCGTACAAGAATTTCACATCATTCGAATTCAATCTCGGAAGAATGTGTTTGAAACAAATATCGTCGTTATTCACAATCAAATCCCACACATCTCTCTCCCCAATCCGTCTTTTCTGCGCTCGCGTCCTCACTCCAGACATGATTTGACGTTTGTCTCGCGACGCAAGAAAGACTTCTCCTCCTCTTCTTCTTTCACTTCTTCTTCTTTCTCTCAAACGTGTCACAACAACAAAAGAAGAGATGTGAAATGAAATTGTTTTTTCCAAGAAGAAAAAAACAGCCGTTTTGACGGAAAATCTTCATTTTGGTGAAAAGACAGATCCAACACCACATGCAACACATGCATTACTATTACTAATACTAATAATAACATGAGACGGAAGAATCCACATCCGCAGCGCGCGGTGAACGCGAGGACGGTTTTGAAGGTGTCGTATTTGGATGCGAGAGATAAAGAAGAAGAAGTGGAAGAAGAAGAACCGGTGTTGTGTTTGAAGATTCCTGACGAGGATGAAGTCGTTTTTGATGAAATCGAGCAAAAGGAGATACGAAAAGAAACGACGACGACGAAGAGAGGGAAGAGGAAGAGAGGGCACGAATGCGATGTGTGCGAGAAGCGTTTTAGTCGAGCTGGTTATTTGAAAATCCACATGTGTACTCACACGAACGAGAAACCGTACGAATGTGATGTGTGCGAGAAGTGTTTTCGTCAATCTCAACATTTGAAAATCCACATGCGTATTCACACGAACGAGAAACAGTATAAATGTGATGTGTGCGAGAAGCGTTTTCGTCAATCTGGTAGTTTGAAAAGCCACAAGCGTATGCACACGAACGAGAAACCGTTTGAATGCCACGTGTGCGAGAAGAGGTATCGTCATGCGAGTAGTTTAAAGTACCACGTGCGTACTCAACATTAACTCTTTTAAAGTCCAAGTTTACATACACATACATAACCATACGAATGCCGCGCGTGCGAGAAGAGGTATCGTCACGCGAGTAGTTTAAAGTACCACGTGCGTACTCAACATTAACTCTTTTAAAGTCCAAGTTTACACACACACACACACACACTAGTACAGCAAAATACCTCGTTTCTCACAAAACAAAAAAAGACTGCTTCTTTGCGAAAATTTTTCAAAATCAGCACAAAAAAAGTTCTCGAAAGAGTTGCTCACAATCTTGAAAGAGAGAGAGAAAATGACGGCTTCTTCTGGGAGGAGGAGGTCTTCGCGAGTCGTCGCGTCGTCATCAGCGGCAGCTGTTCCCTCCCGTCGTCGTCCTCCTCCCGTTTTGGCGGCTTCGTCGACAAAGGTATTAAAAAAAGCAAAGACGACGATTGGAAAGAAGAAATCCACGGTGGCACAAAAAGTGACGTCGTCGTTTGATTCCATCCAAACGCCGAATATTCCCTCTGGTGGTCGAAAGAACAACAACAAAAAGCGCAATTATCATCTCGACAACGATTCGTCGTTGAAGTCTTCTCCGACGTCGACGATTGAGACGACGACGAATACCGGTGGTGGCAGACGATTATCCGCCGCGCACGTTTTAAAGGATGACGACGACGATTTCGAGAATGATTACTCGAAAAAGGAGACCAAAACGAACAAAAAAGCGAGAAAGACGACGGGGGAGGAAACGACGAGCGACAAAAAGAAAGAAGAAGAAGACCAAGGATCGATAATAACAGACGAGAAGAACGAAGGTGGACGAGAGTTATTTTTAACGGCGTACGAGAAAGAACGAGAAATCAGATTGCAAAAGAACCGAGCGCGGATGGAAGCTTTGAACATTCGGCAGTTGGCGTCGGAGATGATGACGACGACGGAGAGGCAACAAAGAGGAACGACCGGACCGTCGCAGCGAGGCTTGAGGAAGAAAGAGAAGAAAGCGAAAGAGCCAGTCGTGCTGAGGAGGAGCGGGAGACGAACCGGAGGGGTGGCTGAGTTAGCCGGCGGGATCGATCAGGAGAGGAGAGACGGGTCGATTGTTTTGGCGGACGGGAGGATGATTACGCAAGGGTCCGGCGGTTTGGAAACGAGAGAAGAAGAGAAGAAGAAAGGCGCCGGCGAGGCGATTCTTTCTTTGACCGTGACTGCGAACGAAAAGACGAAAACGGTGAAAGTTGAACTGAGTTCGAAGTTTATTTCAAAGTGCGAGAGCACGAAAGGAGACGACGAATCGGACGCGAAGTTTATCGAGTATCTTCATCGAACGACGAGAGGAATCAAGACGACAAAAACGAAGACGAATACGACGAGTTTAAAATCGCTCTTGAGCGCGAAAACTTTGGATTTGAAAGAAGACGACGTCGCCAAGTGCACGGAGAGAGCCGTGACGCACGCGGATTTTCATCCGTCCACGTCGGAAATCATCTTAGCCTCTGGCGATAAAGATGGGAACGTTTCGTTGTGGAGAGTGGACGACGAGGACGAGGACACGCACGGCGTCTATTGTTTCAAGCCGCACTCGCAATACGTCTCGCACGTTAAATTTGGAAACGGGAACGGCATCATCGGATCCAACTTGTTGAGTTGCGCGTACGACGGACACGTGTGGATGTTAGACAGCGAACGCGGGGAGTTTTTGGAACTCTTCTCCGGCGCCGAACACGACATTGAATTCGCGTCCATGGAAACCAATGTCGATGGCAACGTCATCTACGGCGGCGATAACGACGGCATGTTGAACTTGATCGATTTACGAGCGAGCACAAAGAAACTCGCAGCTCAATTCGCGCTCGGAGAGAAGCGAATCAATACGGTGTCGTTCAATACGAACGATTTATTCTCCATCGCGACGTCTTCGGCCATGCGCAAAGGTGGCGGCGAAATCTGCGTCTGGGATTTAAGAAAGGTGTGCGGTATTTCGAGCAGTACTAAACAACAAAAACCCGTGCACCAATTACTGCACAAAAAATCCACGCAAAGCGCGTATTGGAATCCAGACGGGAAGCGACTGTTAACCACGTGCTACGACGACTGCGTCCGCGTGTGGAACCCGTCCGTCTCGTCCTCGAAACCGGAAGTATCCATTCGACACAACACGCAAACCGGTCGATGGGTGCTCCCGTTCCGCGCGAAATGGGTCGGCGACGACGGCATCGCCGTCGGAAGCATGAAGAGAGAAGTTGAAATCTTCGACGCGCAGTCGGGAAAACGCGGCCTGCGTCTGCACAGCCCAGAGTTGATGACGGCTATTCCTTCCCGAGTGGCCGTGCACCCGACCGCAAATATCGTCGCCGGGTGCACCAGTTCGGGCAGATGCCACATCTACCGTTAATAATACACACACACACGTATACATACTAGAACAACAACCTTGTAAATAGAACAAAAAGCTGCTCATATTTTTTGAAAAAAATGGTTTGACTGGAAAACCAAACAGGAACCACCAAATTCGACCACGTGGAGGAAAAGGAGAAGTTTTTCGACTGTGCATTTTATCCATTTCGAATAGTTTTGTCGCTTTTTGTCTCCTTTTCCTCCTCATCGAGGTTTTATATTGGGGAGGTTATTCCTTTGCATTTCCCCATAACTTCTCTGAGAGTTTCCCCAAAGCACGTTATCACGAGAGGACACGCGCACATTAAAAGAACAGCAGGAGTAGCATCGTCATCATCACATCATCATCATCATCATGCGCACGTTTGCGGTGAACTTTGTCAAAACGCCGTGCTCGACGTCAAATCGAAATGTGCTTCCCCATCGTCACGGGAAACAACAACCTTCTTGGACGACGACGGACACGAAGAACGACAGAAACAACAACAACAGTACTACGGGGAAACGAGGGTCGATTTCAATCGTCCCTCGCTCAGATAACGGCGCGTACCCGCACACGTTATCCACGGCGATTAAAGATCCAATCACCCCGCACGGGCCTCGCTTTTACGAGTACGGCGGGTTTGACATCGACCCAGAGTTGCAACACAATCGCAAGGCGTACATAAACGAACGCATCGACGTGGTCACGAAACATTTTCCGAACGCGATCGGGATGGATGATTTCTTATTTCGCACGGAAGTTATGCTTCGAAGATTTGGGTTTACCGCGGACAACAGCATCGCGTTGACGTCGTTGTGTCGAGACGAAATCACGTTTCCGCTCAAGACGGCTATTCACGACATTTTCGGGTACTCGTTGGACGTGGACGGTTTGGGCGGGGTGATTACCGCCGGGACGACCGGGTTGGGAGCGGGCTTCTCGCACGCGCCGATTGATTTTGCCACTGGGAGAGAGAGGTACGTTCTGTTTGCGTTGCCTCACATCGCGATCGATGCGGAAGGGAAGATTGGATCGGTCATTCGAAGCGGTCGGGCGCAGCAGTCGTGCGCCTGCGGGGCTTTGGTCAAAATGCAACCGATGTTTAAGCAATATAAAGAAGGGACGTTGAACAGAGAGAGCGAGGAGACGTGTTGGCACGACCCGTTAGATCCGGAGTTTTCTATTTTAACCAATAGAATGATGAAAGCTATAGATAAAGAGGATATTCCGGATAAAGGTTTGGGTCTCGTCGAGGTCACAAAGTTGGCGAATAGAGTTATCCAAAGCGACATGGCGGATTTAATCGAGAAAACCGTGGACGTGGAGAAAGCGGATTACGCCGTCATTACTGGCATTCAAATTCACTCCACGAGAGTCGCGAAATCGAAGGTGTGGCACCCACACTTGGAATTTATCGCGCCGACGAGCATGTACATCGTCAACAACGGGATCAAACACACGATGGATATCATGGGCATCGATCCGCCGACGCCGAGGCAATTGTTTAAAATCGGAGCCGGGGAAGTTATTTACGAGTTACCGAAACCCAAAGGAGGCGGATGGTTTTAGACGAGAGCGAACGACTGATACTTTTTATTATATTAATCTTCATCATATCATACAAAAAGTGGTACCAAATGATTACATCTATCTCTAAATTCTCAACCGGCGAGTAACGAGAGCAGACCGCCGCCCATACTCTGCGCGCCGTCCATCACGTGCGTGTACCAATTCAACATGATTGTTTTTCTGGCACCTTTCGATTTCCCCACAATTTTTTCTACGGAATGAAACGACGATCGCGTCACCGGAAACGCGTACGCTGTGTTCGCGACAAACGCCATCTTCTTTTCGCACGGCGCCGATCCGTCAATTTTGTCTCTCAGTTTGTGTTGCTCCGGAGTATGCAAACACGTGCCGTACGTATACACCGAACTTTCCTCGTTCGCATCTTGCGGTAAATACAACTGAAACGTTAAAATTTTCTTCCTGTTATCCGGATGCGTTCCTATGCTAAATCCTCCGGCGTCGCTTTGTACGCGAAAATCTCTCGACGCCGGTTTCTTACTAATCTTAAACTTCATAAACAACGCCAACTTCACGCTCGGCGAGTACAACGCTTTCGTCGCTCTCTCCCAGACTTTCTTCGCTCTCAATACTTTCCCCCACTTCTTCTCGTCTCTCAGTTTCAAAATATCAAACGCGGAACACTTGTACCTCTTATCCGCGTCTTTCCTCCCGACTTGCCCGGCGTTCGCTCTCTGGTCTTTCATTAACGCGTACGCCGGAGGGAAATACGCGTTCATATCGTCGTATAAATCTTCCGGTAAAATATCGCAGAAATATGCCGATTTAAACGGGTCTTTGTTTAAAGTCGCTTCGTGGATCGCGTTGACTATGTGTTTCACGTCTTTCCTCGCGTCGTATTGATATAACATCGAAGAAGACGATGCATCTTTACTATTACTACTAAATCCTGAGGATTTTTCCACTCCTAAAGAAGCTGCTCCATCCTCCTCCGTTTTGCTTCGATTACAGTGAATAAAATACTCGTTCGGATCAAAATCTCCTCCTTTCTTCGATATTGGCACGTGCTCCTTCGCCACGTTTTCGTCGTACTGTCGTTCTTTCGCTTTCCTCTTCTTCTTTATCGTCAAAGTCGTCGTCCTTCTCTCGTCCTCTCGGTGTTCCAATTCCGTTACGAATAATCCATTTTTATCGCCGATGGTATTCGTAGTAGTAGTACTAGTAAAGACGATGAACCCACCGAAAACAACCACCAACAAAAACAAGAGCAGTATTAGCAGCGCGAACTTCCTCTTTTGCGTCGAATTTCGGCTTTGTTGCGAGAGTGTGTGAGGAGCAGTCGCGTGCATTTGTATCTAAAAGAATGAAGACATTTTTCCAATTTGCTCCACTAAAAAGCGCTAGAAACACGATGCCGGAAGAACACGATAAAGACCATCTTTCGAAAGAACAAAAGAGGAAGAAAATGCTCGCGCACATCTCCCAGCGCGTCCACGCGTCCTCGCCTTTACCGAAAAACAACGGAGAGAGAAAGTTGCAAACGAAGTTGGATGCGCTGATGCATCGACTGCAAGACGAAACGGTCTCGGAAACGAATCTGGTGGACCTTTTAACGGAATACGCGCTGACGTTGCAAGAACAAGCGGAACAGTTCAAAGACGAAGAAGAAAACGGAGACGTGGTGGAAGGGTTGCACGCGAAAGCGTGCGTCGCGTACGAGTTCGCGTCCAAATGGAAAGAAAGGTATACGATTTACTACAACTGGGCGATAGCGGTCGGCGACCGCGCGCGAGTGTTGGAAAGGAAAAGACCGGAGGAAGCGAGGGTATTGTGGCGAGAGGCGTGCGAGAAGTACGAAAAAGCGGTGGCAGTTGGAATGGAGCGGTCGTATTTGAGAGGAAAAGGAGAAGGAGGCGAGATGGTGACCTCGATGAGCGTATCGCGAGCGTTGAATAATCACGGGTTGGCGTTGCGACAGAGGGCGATGTTGATGACGGATTCGGAGACAGAGGAGTCTACCGAGAGTAAATCGAAATGCTTGAGCGAAGCGATTCTGAAATTTCGAAGGGCAATTCGCATTTCACCTGATTTCCATCGAGCGGCGTATAATTTAGGCACGGTGGAGTTCGCTCGAGGTCAGATGGAACGCGCCGCGGTGTACGTTTTTTCGGCGTTGGCGATGGTGACTTCTGCGTTGCCGTCTTCGTCGGAAACGGAAAACGCGAAGGTAGTCTACTCGCAAAGCGCACAGTTAGTCGAAACTGCGTTGCCGGACACGCAATGCGGCGACGATTCTCTCTTCGCAGGAAACGTTTGGTTCGCCGGCGGCATAGGAGGAGAAGATGCGAAGCACAAAAGACGAACGACGATAACCGATTTCGATTGGGCGCGACGTCGCTTCGCCGTCTGCGCATCTGCTTTCAAAACCGTCGACTCCGCGCAAACATTTCGCATCAAGAGTGAATCCGGAGATTACGTGCCTTCACGAAACGACGCGTGGGGCGACGACGCAGCTCCGGATACTCATTTCAACGTCAATCTCCCCATGCTTTCCGTCGAGTCGTGCGAACCGATTTCGGACATCTCGCGTCCGCCAAACTGTTTCGCTTTCCTCCTCTCCGTCCGAGATGATTTGGAACACGCAGAAAAAGAAGAAAACGATGATAAGTATTCTCCACATGCGGTCGTCCGTCACTACCGCTTCGCCTGCGAAACCGAATCCGAGAGAGACGTTTGGGTGGACGCGATCGCGCTAATAGCGTCGTTGGCCAAAAGAGGAAAATCAGAACACTTAAAGTCTTGCTTGTTGAGCTTGAAAACGAAGCGCAAGAAAAGAGTTGGATTCGTTTAGTTTAGATTAGAGAGAGAAATAGATAGAGTTAGAGGATTGTATTTTAGCGCAAAAATGTTACTTTAAAGCTTCACTCTCGTTTTGACACGTCGGAAAAAAAAAGACATTTCAAACCAATTCAAACGCTTCATTCTTTTTGCGGCGGTTTAAACCGTCGACACAACACGAGCAGATACGATGCAAGAAACGAAAGAACAGACGACGATTCAAACGACGGGGGGAAAGAAAAAAGGCGCGCTGTCGTCCGCGCTCACCCAGTCTTTGATAAACTCTGATGCTTCCTCTTTGGCCCCGATTTGTACCACAACGGGTGGGTTTGGGAACGATATTACTACGACTACTCTTGATGATTCAGACGACATGCAAAAGCGAATAGGCATCCCCATTCACAAGCGAACGAACAATTACGGCGACTCTTCGCGAGGCAGACACGGGCGGGAATATTTCGACGACGAGGAATTACACGGGAAAAGCATAGGGAGGCAACACGGGAGTTATAACTACATCGAAAAGTTCGCGGACGTGAACGATATCGAAGCGATGGGATCGCCGACGAGTAAAATGATGATGAATGGGAGTAGCAACAACAGAGATCATAACAGCTATTTATTAAGACGACAGAATAGCGCTGGTGGTGGGGGTGGGGGGGGGGGAGAGAGCACTTCGGTAGGCGCTCGAACGATACCGCAAGTTCACATGTACGCGGAGTCGAACGCGATTCCTATTTCGCGGTCGTTTGAGAATTTAGAAGTTGGGCCGATGGGGTTGTGCGGGTCGCCGTCGGCAAATGCTGGCGGGCAACCGAGTTCGCCGGTTATTGTAGTGCACACGAAAGAGATGGACGAGGACGCCGGGAACGTCGGGATGGCGGGAGGACGAAATCGATCGAGAAGTTTCTCGTCTTTACTGTTGTTGGAGTCGCAAGAGATTCGGGCGGGAAACAGTCCGAGACATAGTCGCTTGAGCGGAGCTGAATGAAGGAGTACCGTAACTTAGCTTTTGTGTATTCTTGTGTAATTTGATGTATTGTTTTAGTATTATTTGGATGCGGTTGTCGCTAATAGATCTGTCATAACTTTTAATCGAGCCTGAACCGCGGCTAACTGTTCGCTCAACTCTTTCGCCTCAGCTTGCGCCTTTTCCACCACATCCGGTCGAGCTTTGCTCAAGAAAGCCTCCGAGTTCAATCGTCCGTTCAAACCGTTCAAATCTTTTTCCAACTTTTCGGCTTGTTTCTTCAACCGTTTAGACTCTTTCGCTGGATCCGCTAAGCCGGCTAAGGATAAGAATACTTCCACGCCATCGGCGACGATGGCGTTGACGTAATCGGACGGGTTTTGCTCGCAATCGGCAGGAGCTGAAGACGCGACCGTGGTCGACGCCGGGTCTAATCTCGCCAACGAGCACAAGACGGCCACTTCGCTTTGCAAATCGGAAAGCAACGCCGAGGAATCTTTAACGACAATCGTGCAATTTTCTATTTTCTTCGCCGGTTCGACGTTGTATTCTGCTCGCGCGTTTCGAATTTTTGTGACGACACTTCTCAGTGTTTCGTACGATTGTTCCGCGGCATCATCTTTCTTCTGGTCGGTTTCCGGCCACGATTGCGAGATTAACAAATCGCCCGAATGCGGCAACGCCTGCCAAATCTCCTCCGTGACGTAAGGTACAAACGGGTGTAACAGTCTCAAAATGCTATCGCACGCGTATAAAGTTACCGCCAACGCGCGTTTCTTCCCTTCTGGATCGTCTTTGTTGTTGAATTTAGTTTTAATAGACTCGATGAACCAATCCGCGAAATCATCGTAGAAGAACCCGTAGGCGTTGCGACCGGCGATGCCGAAATCGTACTTGTCCAAAGATTTCGTCACTTGATCGACGGTTTGGTGCAATTTGGAGATGATCCATCGCTCGGAAAGCGATAAGGACGAAGTATCCGAAGATGCAATCGTTTCGGACATTTTTTGAATCTCTATGCGCTCGTCGTCGCTCAATTCTTCCATGGCGAACAAGACGAATTTACCGGCGTTCCAAACTTTGTTCGTGAAATTTCTGTTGCTCTTCAATCGTTCCAAACTCAAGTTCAAGTCTTGTCCGGGACTGGTACCAGTCGCCAAGGTGAATCGTAAAGCGTCGCATCCGACGTCACCGATAACTCCCAACGGGTCGACGACGTTGCCTAACGATTTCGACATCTTTCTTCCTTGTTCGTCTCGAACTAAACCGTGTAAATACACCGTGTGAAACGGCAACTTACCCGTCATGCCGTAGGACATCATGATCATTCTCGCCACCCAAAAGAACAAAATATCGTGTCCAGTTTCCAACACAGACCCTGGAAAATACTTCCTGAAATCTGGAGCGTTTTCATCTGGCCAACCCATGGTTGAAAACGGCCACAAACCGCTCGAAAACCACGTGTCCAACACGTCTTCGTCTCGGTACAAAATAATCTCCTCGCCGTATTTCGCCTCGGCTTGGGCTCGTGCATCTTTGTCGTTCTTCGCCACGACGTACTTCTTCGACGCGCCTTTACCTTCGCCTTTCTTTGCATTCTGTAAATCTTCTATGCTATCGTGAACGTACCACACCGGGATGCGATGACCCCACCACAATTGTCTGGAGATGCACCAATCCTTGCAATCGCTCAGCCAGGTCTCGTAAACTTTCTCGAAACGTTTAGGGACAATCGTCAACTCGCCTGTTTTCAAGGCGTTCAGCGCTGGCGTGGACATAGTTTCCATCTTGCAAAACCACTGCTCGGACACCATGGGTTCGATGACCTCGCCGCCTCTTTGCGATCGCGGCACTCTCGTTTCGTAATCTTCCTTCTTAATCGCCAAGCCATCTTTTTCCAAATCTTCCCATATTTTCACGCGGCACTCGGCGCGATCTAAACCAGCGTACGCTTGCGCGTTCGCACTCATCGTCCCGTCTTTGTTCATGATGTTGATAAATTCCAAATCGCGTTTTTTACCCATGTCGTAATCGTTCGGGTCGTGCGCCGGCGTAATTTTCAACGCGCCCGTACCGAATTCCATGTCGACGTAGTCGTCAGCGATGACTGGAATTTTCCTCCCGTTCGTTCCAGGAACGACGCAGAATTTGCCGACGAAATCCTTATATCTCGGATCTTCTGGGTGCACGGCCACGGCGGTATCCCCGACGATCGTTTCCGGTCTCGTCGTGGCAACCGGTAAAAACTTCGTGTTATCCTCCTCGTATCCTTCCAACGGGTACTTGAAGTGAAACAAAAATCCGGGTTCATCGCTATACTCCACCTCTAAATCCGACACCGCTGTTTGTAATTTTGGCGCCCAGTTCACCATGTACGACCCTCTGTAAATCAATTTTTGTTCGTGTAATCGACTGAACGCTTCCAAAACGCCTTCGCTTAAGTTATCGTCCAAGGTGAATCGCTCGCGACTCCAGTCGCAACTCGCGCCTAAACGTTTAATCTGATTTTGAATCCTATCCCCGTACTCTTTCTTCCACTTCCACGTTCTCTTCTCGAACTCCTCTCTCCCAACACCAATCCTCGACAGACCTTCGCTTTCCAGTTGCCTCTCCACGACAAGCTGCGTCGCGATCCCAGCGTGATCCGTCCCCGGCAACCACAACGTCGGATGTCCTCGCATCCGCATCGATCGACTCATCACGTCTTGAATCGTCACAAACATCGCGTGACCCATGTGTAACGCTCCAGTCACGTTCGGTGGTGGCATCGGAATCGTAAACGGTTCCTTCTCGTCGTTCGGTTTCGGTTTAAACGCGCCGGACTGTTCCCATCTTTTATATAAAGGTTCCTCCACGTCCGTGTGCTCGAAATTTTTAGGCAAATCGCCGTGTTTTTTCCCCGGCGACACCCCAGCAGCAGCGGCGGCGACGGTAGTCAACCCCACCCTTCGATAATTGCGCGTCGAGGCGATGACGATGCCTCGCGTTCGCACGGTCGCTTTCATCATCATCGCCGCCGCAGGAGCAACCTGTCGATAGGGGGGAGTTTTTGCGCTTTTCGTCGCCGTCACATTGATTCGCCGCAAAACCTGCGCGCGCTTAGTACGCAACATCGTCGCCTTCCGACTCGAACGATAACAAGAAGCAGACGATGACGAAGACGAAGACGACGAAGCGATGGAACCTTCCGCTCTGTTGATGAGAGTGACCACCGTAGCGTTCAGTAGCGTCATGCAAATTTAGATAAAGTGCGTGTGTGAATAAATAACTTTTGCTCGTGGTGGTGGTGAATGGAGGATGGAGAATGTGTGAAATAACCCTCGATTGAGGTTTTTAATTTTTGATTTGAATGCGTGTGGTGCAAGAAATTTTTACTTCTGATTATGTGTGTGTGTGCCGTTATCACTACAACGAGTAGTAAACGCGCGAGAGAGAGGAGAATTCGGCTCAGGTTTTCTTTTGTAATCACCGAATCTTCATCTTCAAGCTTCTGTTTTGTTACATCATCGCCGAACCCTCTTTCTCTGCCCGGCGCGTACGAGCTGTTGTTGTTGTTATCGTCGACGCGTTTACTTTCTGTTCAAAGTTTGTTCTTCTTCTCCCTCTTCTTTTTCGTCTGCATCAGTGGACGGCGAAGGCGCCGGCGCGAGGCCCAAGGCGACGTCCAAATTCTCAATTGGGTCGTATCCCAAGAGAATTGATGCGAGATTTTTTCTGACGACGTCGTCGGCGATCGTTCCAGGTCCGTTTAACTCGAACAACGCTCTGATCGCGTCTCGTAACGCGTCTTTTTGCGCGTCGTCTAAGACGCCGTCGCCGTCGAAGGGTAAGAGTACCGTGTCGATAACGTGAATTATGCCGTTACAGGCAATCAAGTCCGGTTTGATGATGGTACCTTCCGAACCAAGCGCTCGGACGGTGATGTTTTCCGGGTTCGCCTCAATCTTCAACGGCATGACTTCACCGAGAGCGTCTCTCAAATATCGATACGGACCTTCCAACGCTCGCAACTCTGCTTCCGTCAAGTTCGACTCAGGAACCGCGTGGTGCGCGATCAATCGCGCCTCGTACTCGTCTTCGCCCCAAAGCTCCGAGACGAACTCTTCGAACCGATCGTACCCGGACCAGTCCACGAGATCTTGAATAGCCTCATCGGACGGCGCGAATAACGTGTCCGATCTTGAATACGATTTCAACGCGTCCGTCACTTTCGGATACCGCAAACTGACGTTAAAAAACCTCGATAACTCTGGCGTCTGAGCGAGGATTTCGTACATGGTGTTGTTCTCCGGACAAGAGGGAGCATCCGTTTGTTCGACCAAGTTCTGCGTCTCTCGGATATCTCTCTCTCCGTCTTGGAGAAGTTTTCTCCCGTACGCGTTATACGCCAACCTCGAGGAAAAACGTACCCCAGAAGGTCTCCGCGCGCCTGTTTTTGAGTACGAGCCGTACAGTTTCGCTTCGCACGAGGAGAAGATGCCGAGAAGCGCGAGGAAAAGGAGGATAATCATGGATGCTATACTCTTTTTTTTTGTATCTAAAAACTCGTGTTTGTGAGGATTTTTGAAAAGAGTAAAAAATACGACGACTGGGAAGCGCCAGAAAAAAAAACATATCTATCTCTGTTTAACAAAACAAAAACAGTACGCGATGATGTTTACGACGTGGACGGGGACAACGACGACGACGTTACGCGCGAGGACGACTTTGAGGAGGAGGACGGGAACGGCGCAGAAGAAGGTGACGACGAAAAGAAGAGGAGCATCGAGGAGAAAATCGTCGTCTGTTAAATTTTTTTGCTTGAAGAAAACAGCCGAGCTCGACGTGGCCACGGGCATAGGCATCGAGAAACTCAGATCATCAACGACGAGCGATGGAAGAAGCGGCGGCAAAGTCGTTGGCGCATCGACGACGATGCGACGACATTTTCCTCCCCCCATGCATTATTCGTCCGAGTACACGCCCGGGATGAGTGTCGTTGGAGGGGTGTTCTTGGCCACGAGTTTGGTGACGAAGTATTTGACAACGGGCGAGGCGATTGGAGTGTCTGGTTTGCACCGACATCTTCGAAAACCGGCGTTTTTGCTGGGGTTGTTGGTAGGGACGCACGTGCTCTTGAATTACGCGTTGGACGTGAGTTATTTACTTCCCGACGGCGGCTTTCAGTCGGTACAAAACGCAGCGCGGTTAGGTTTTGCCGGTCTGTGCGTTGGCGTCGGATCGGCGTGCGCCGGCGGATGCACTTCTGGGCACGCGTTGAGCGGCGTCGCGAGACTCTCGAAGAGAAGTTTGGTGGCCGCGAGCATATTTGTGATTGTTGGCATGATCACCGCGAGCGTTTTCGATACCGCGGGTGCGATGGATGTGGTGTTGATGATTCCTGGAAAAAGGACGTGGGACTTGGAACTTTTTTTCGAGAAGATGTTTTACAACGCGGATATAATCGAGCCGTGGGTTGCGACAGTGTGCTACGCGGTATTCGTCAAGGCGAAAACTGCGTTGACTTTCGTGTTGATCGCGCTTCCAGTCGGATCGATCGTCGCCGGTTTGTACGCGTACTACCAGTATATCAATGGTAATGATCCACGGGAAGAAAATTTTGAACGTTTGCGGACGATAAGAGAGACAGAAACGCCAGAAGAGAAAAAACAACGCCTTTTGGACGAAACGTTTCACGTTAAGAACGAAGAAGAAAGGCCACCTCCCGTACGTGATATCATATCGCGGGGAGCTTTCATTTTGTGCGCCCTCGCGTGTGGATTTTTTGCCATCGCAGCCGCAGAAGCCGAGAGTGCTTTTCACACGTCTAAACTACTCTTGATTTGGCTTTCTAGTTTAGCGTTTTATGCCATCGTTACGCTTGTTGGTGTGTATGGAAAAAATAAACGCCTTCGCGCGTGTACGAAATCCCTCGCGAAAGCGGTTTCGGGATCTTTGTTTGGACTGGCGCTTTGTGTCGGCGGGATGACCGATCCGGCGAAAGTATCCGCCTTTCTCTCCGTGAACAAAAAGACGTTCGATCCGAGTTTACTCGTCTTTCTTTTCGTCGCGTTGGCTTTCGCGATACCGATTTTTGCATACATAAAAGGTTGGAAAGCCTGGAATGTGTTAGAGGAAAAGTACCAAGACGAAGGCTTGCGAATGAAGCGCTCGTTCTTTGGAGACGAGCTCGCGCAGCCTGATAAACCAAACGAACCTTTCGAGTGGAGAATTTTAGTCGGTGCCTCGATCTTTGGGTTGGGATGGGGTCTCGCCGCGTTGTGCCCTGGTCCCATGTACGTCAATTTTTCCGCCGCCTTATTCGACGGTTCCCTTCAATTCGATAAAGGCATCGGTCTCTTCTTTGCGACGTTCATCGCTGGGCAAACAATGTTTCGAACTCTCGCGCACGCGTTGAATATTGACGGTAAGATAAACTCAACGATTGTTATGGAAGAAAATAAGGAAACGCTCGCGCGCTTGGATAAAGCCGACTCGCTCGAAGAGCTTCGCCGTTTGCTCTCGAAAGCGCTTGGGAGCTCCGAAGACGCCGTCGTGAAAACTGTGGCGTATTCCGAAGGCGATCGCTCCGTTATCCCTTTAACGAACGATGACGACGTGCTCGTGATGTACGCGACTTGGGAATCAGAAAAGACAGGTCGAGATCGTAAAGCGCGTTTGAGGTTTTATGTGGACAAGAGCGAGGAGGAGGAGAAGACGTCGTCGCCTTCGAAAGAGGCGAAGCGCATGGCGCCGCATGGCGCCGAGAAGAAGTAATAAACTTATTCTTGCCATGGTTTTAATAAATATAAATGGAGTTTACATACATGTTTTACATTACATATAGATCTTAGTGTCCTAGTGCAGTAGTAGTTTACTCGCTCAAAATACGAGATAGGAGTCATCGAGCTCGACGCTCAAATCATTCAAATCCACGTTTTCCGGCATATTGGTGAGAGACAAAATTTCCTCGTCGTCGTCGCCGAAAGCGTTCGCATTGAAGAGAGGATGTTCGTTTGCAACCGTCGTCGGAGAGCCGTTACTGGATCCACCGTTCGCATTCGCCGAATCAGCCGCGATTGCTCTGTTTATCTTCTCAACCTCGTGAGCGCGGAGTAAATCCTTGAGCGAATTTGATTTCGTGAGTTTCAAACCGAGCGGCAACTGTGGCGCCGGGCCGCCTCCAGCGGCAAAGTTTTGTTGTCCACCTTGCTGGTACAACGCGGGCGAGCTGCCACTTCCGTTGGGATTTTGATAGTGCAAATGCGAACCGTGATGATGCTGTTGATGATGTGGATGATACGGATGCGCCCTGTGCACCGGAGACCCGTTCAATCCAGTCGTCGTCGGAAACTGCGGCATCGACTCAACGCGATGGAGATGACCTTGCTGCTGATTATGTTGAGGATACTGCTGATACTGTTGCATGTGAGGAGGCACGTGGTGGTATTGCTGTTGCTGCTGATACTGAACGTGATGTTGCTGTTGCTGAGGCGGATGTTGGTAATATACGACGCGTCCGGTTTGATCAATATAGGATCCGTGCTGTGGTTGTTGTTGATGTTGTTGATGATGATGATAATAATACTGTTGCTGATGATGATAATGGTGGTCACCCGGGCCCGGTGCGGGGAGGATGTGCGCCGGTTTGATCGCCAGACGTCGCTGCTGCACTTTTGACTTCGATATTTTTGCGCGTTGCGCTTTCGGCAAGATACCCACGTGTTGTTGTAACGAAGGCATGCGAGCCATTGGATTGTGCGGTTGCTGCGGCTGCTGTTGCGGCTGTTCTTGCGGTTGCAGCGGCTGTTGTTGCGGCTGCTGATACTGAACGTGCTGCTGCTGCGGCTGCTGTGGCTGGAACTGTGACTGTTGGTACTGAACATGTTGCTGCGGCTGCTGCTGGTACTGTTGTTGCATCGAATGTTGTTGCTGGTGATGTTGCTGATGCTGCTGATGCATCGATTGTTGCTGTTGCGGGTGCAAAGGAACTAACTGATCAAGTCGATGGAGTTGATCGAAAGACGAGCTAAGTTGGGCGTTCGAGGCCGCCGCGCTCCATGCTCTGTTCCCAAACTTGCGTTGCGATCGTTTACCTTTCGTCTTTGAGGGCACTTTAACAACTGCTCCGCTAAATTCGTAGCTGTTGTTGTTAATGTCGTTGTTACCGCTACCATCGGTCTTATTGATAGCCTCTTCGCTCCCCGACGCCTTCAGCGGCATCATGGTATCTTCGCTCGAGTCATCAGAACCGTTGTGTCTGTTCTGTTCTGCCCTGATCGTCGTTGGTCCTAAAATCCTCTTATTGCAGGGCATAACTCCCGACCGCCTCAAAACTTCCGCCATTTTCACGTTTCCGGAATCTCTCAACATGTTTCGAACGCAGTGCTGCCATAAATTTGCCGAGTTTTGTCGAGCTAAAGGAATGCGAATCACGTCGCACACGCCCTCTCGGATGGCGCGAATGACAACGTCCTCTTCCTGTTGCTTCGTCGCGGCGTCTTCCTCATCGCTATTGTTAGTATTGTTGCTACTATTTTCGTTTTCGTCGTTGGTGATGGCGACGGCGGCGGCGGCGGTGGTGGTGGTGGTGGTGGTGGTGGCGGTAGTCACGTCGGCGTCGATTTTATTACTGTTATCCGCTACCGGCGAGGACGACGACGTCAAATGAATCGCTTCTAAACGATCCATGGCGTTTCCTTCTGCCTTTGCGACTAATGCTTTTGCTTCTTTTTCCGCCTTATCTGCGTCTTCGTCTCTTTGCATCAACACCACTGGAACTTTCGCGCACAATTTCCTCAAAGTCGTCTTAATCTTTGCTTTCTTCTTCTCGATGTTCGTCGTGCTCCCGCCGCCGCTGTTATCGGACCGCGGTGGACTCTTATTACTCGCGTCGTCTGAATCGTCGTCGTCGTCGCCATTCCTATTCTTCGCTTCTCCGTTACCGTTGTTCAAAACCTCAAAGCTCTTTTCGTCCTTCTTTTTCTCCCGCGCATCCGTCTCTTCCCTCAGCGCCAGCCGCATCGTCCTTCCGTCCAGTAAAGCCACGTCAAAGGTTTCCTTCGACGCATCTTCCACGCACTTTTCCAGCGATTCCGATCGCGTGACTGTTCGTTTAACGAGCAAATGAATGAGGTGTTTTTTAGAAAAGGAGAAGAAAAAAGTGTGTCAATTTATTATAGCGCATACGCTCGCGCAAAGAGAGAGAGAGTTACAGGGAGAGATCGTCCTCGTCACCCACTGAGAATATCTTCTCGTCCATATCCAGAAATGATCAGATCTGATCTGCGGTAAACTCCGACCACCTTCCCGCGCGTACGTATGAATGTGAGATGTTCTCACCGCCTTGGAAACGTTCACGGACCATCCTTGCTTCTGGGGAACCTTTCTGTCCGTTTCGAGCGCGAATATGCTCATCTTTATCGCGGGAAAGCGACGCGATGATGATGATGATGAAACGAGCGGAAAAATCCAAAAAGCACGAGCGCGCGTAACCGAAATTTATAATCTAAAAATCCGCTTCGTAAACGCGCGCGTAACGACCACACGCGACGAGACGATGCGCTCACCTTCGTAACACAAGGATTCTAACACTTCTTTACTCTCCGAAAACGTCGTTTCGTCTTCCGTGACGAGGACAACCTGATGATGAGAGAACGGATATATTTGATGTCAGAGATTGATTTTTAAACGCGGGGGGAGCAGTCCCCTCTCTCTCTCGATGAGACGATGATGAAGCGGAGAAAAAAAAAGAAACGCACCTTTAAACCTTTCGGGAACCCGGGTCGCAAACTTCGCACGAACGTCATCACGTCCGCGCCGCCCATGGCGATTGCAGACCGCGCGCCGGGCATGTTGTGTTCTTTATCTGTGTGTTATAGTGTGTGTTCGTGCGCTCGTCTTGGAGACTCTGGTGGGAGAGTTTTATCTGAAAACTTTTCGAAAGAGGCGAACGCTCTCTCCGTAGAACGAAAAATACTCTCAAAAACGAGAAGATATTTCATGCGTCTCGTGACTGGATATGTGTTTCGAGAGATCTTTCCGTCAGAGAAGGCGTGGTATTGGTGCAGAAAGCAGCAGGCAAACACCACAATAAAGAAGAGAGTTGTTTGTTCTTTCTTTACTCGTTTGGGGAAAAGAAACGCCTCCTTTTCGTGGCTCTGTTTGTTTTGTCCTCAGAGAGAGAAGAA
>Ga0255755_1001610_pt1 | contig 19744 bp, 16 predicted proteins | sample 011ome_18_FD_179955 | JGI IMG/M metagenome (GOLD analysis project Ga0255755, IMG submission 179955) | Coastal salt marsh microbial communities from the Groves Creek Marsh, Skidaway Island, Georgia - 011501BT metaG (version 2) | ecosystem: Environmental > Aquatic > Marine > Intertidal zone > Salt... | reverse complement strand
ATGGTGTCGAAAAAGTTATATTAGCTGATGACTCTGCCTACGAAAATCATTTAGCCGAAAGCACAGCAAATTTAATTAAATCAATTTCTGCCGATTATTCTCATATTCTTGCTCCAGCTACAACTTTCGGTAAAAATGTTTTGCCTAGACTCAGTGCACTCCTTGATGTTCAACAAATTTCTGAAATCACTGACGTGGTATCAGAGGATACTTTTAAACGCCCTATATATGCTGGTAGCTGCATTGCGACAGTTAAATCTAATGATGCAACAAAAGTTATCACTGTCAGAGCTACTGCTTTTGATCCTGTAAATGCCAGCGGTGGATCTGCATCCGTTGAATCAATTTCAGCTGATGGGGTTTCTGACTTGTCTTCATTCCTAAATGAGGAGATAGCCCAAAGTGATAGGCCAGAACTTACCGCTGCAGGAATTGTCATTTCTGGTGGACGAGGCATGCAATCAGGAGATAATTTTCATCTCTTGGAAACTATTGCTGACAAGCTGGGAGCTGCAGTTGGTGCTTCAAGGGCAGCTGTAGACGCAGGATTTGTTCCAAATGATTATCAGGTTGGTCAAACAGGTAAAATTGTTGCTCCAGATCTATATATTGCAGTTGGTATCAGCGGAGCCATTCAGCATTTGGCCGGAATGAAAGATTCAAAAGTTATAGTTGCTATTAACAAGGACGAGGATGCGCCTATATTTCAAGTAGCTGATTATGGTTTGGTTGCTGATTTATTTAACGCCTTGCCTGAGTTAGCTGATCAGCTTTAAGTTATTGATTTGTAGTTATATTTATGCCAAGTCTGTCAATATTTTGACTGGCCGAACCATTAATAAGCTCGCATTCTTTAGCCAGCAAACAATATCTCCATAGAATATAATCTTTATCTACCCCCATTCCTCCATGAAGATGTTGAGCTGAGTAGCTAATTCTGTGAGATGTATTAGCAGCCCAAATCTTAGATACCAAAGCATCATTTTCACAATCAAGGCTGGTATTTAATTTTATCGATGCTTGTTGATTAACCAGTCGGTGGCATTCAAGGTCGATAAAGCAATTTGCAGCTCTATGAGAAACCGCTTGAAATGTTCCGATAACTCTTCCAAATTGTTCTCTCTCTGAGGTATAGCTTGCAATTAATGAGGTCATTTTCTCATTCACGCCTAATGCAAAATAGCTTCTCATTACCATGTTAATTTGAAGGAGATATCTTAAAGCTTCTAGACCTTTACCTTTCTCGTGGATAATAGATTTTCTATCAATCCTCACTGACTCTAAATCTACTTTGAAAAGAGGGGAGTTGGCTGTGCTAGATAGCTCTGTTAATTTGACTTGATCTGATTTTACAAGAACCAATAAAACTCCCTCATCTGAATTAACTGAAACTAAAATATTTTTAGCAATTGATGCCAGTTCAGATAGATACTTTGTGCCTGAAATAATTAATTCATTGCCCTCTATCAAAGCAGAGGTTGCTGGATTTTCTGGATCTTGATTAGATGGCTCTAATATTGCTGAGGTATAGATTTCACCTGCAATGATTGAGCCAAGTATTTTGTTGCAAGATGAGTCAATATTAAATTTCTGGATTGTTTGAGCCACATCCACCAAGCAACCACTTAAACTTAATGGTGCGGCATGATATCCGAGTCGCTCAAATAATATGCCTAGATCATAGAGATCCTCTCCACTTCCTCCGTATTTTTCATTTATACCTAATCCTAGATAACCATTACCAGACAATAAAGAGAATAAATCTTCATCGTGTTTGAAGCCAGAATCATATTTTTTTAAACATTCTTGGGAACAATGCTCACTTAGTATTTTATTTAGAGAATCTCTGATTTCTGTTTGATGAGGTTGTTCAGAAAAATCCATCAGCGTGTCCTTGGCATTAATAATCCAGCCATAGCGATAATATCCCGTTGAACCTCATTGGTTCCACCTCCAAATGTTAAAATTGAAGCGGTTCTATACATTCGCTCTAATCGAGCATTTAATATTCTAAATTCAGAGTTATTTTTTAGAATACTGAGCTCTCCTATTATTTCCATCATAAGTCTATAGGCTTCAATGAAAAATTCAGATCCATAGACTTTGGCAACAGATGCCTCAGCCATGTTTAATTGCCCTGATTCCATTATCCATGTTTGTTTCCAGCAGATAAGTTTTAGAGCTTCAATGCCTGAATGAATTTGCGCAAAGTTATGTTTGACCCATGATAGGTCACTCAAATATTGATCATTGTTAATTTTTGTTGCTTGAGCAGTTTTTAGGACATCTTTATAAAGTTCTTCTACTGGCCCATGATTAACAAGTGCCAGACGCTCTAAGTTTAGTTGGCTTGTAATCAATGACCAACCCTGATTGAGCTTCCCAACTAAATGTGAATCTGGGACATGAATATTGTCATAAAATGTAGCATTGGTTCTAACGTCCCCAAGAGTATTTATTGCCGACATAGAAAATCCAGGGTCATTGGTTGGAACAATGAACATTGAAATCCCTTTATGATTTTTTACCTCAAAGTCGGTTCTTGTTGCTAACCAAATGTAGTCAGAAAAATTAGCTAAACTAGTCCACATTTTCTGACCATTTATAAGAAATCCATCATTGTCTTTTATAGCCTTTGTTTGCAGTGATGCTAAGTCAGTGCCTGAATTTGGTTCTGAGTACCCAATGCCAAAAATAATTTCGCCTTTAAGAATCTTGGTTGCAATTTCTTCCTTTGCCCATTCAGATCCATGTTCTGCAATCATTGGGCCAACAGATTCTGTTGTTAGAAAAGGGAAGGGGAACCCAGTTCTCATGATGGTTTCTACAAAGATATATTGCTCAATTGGACTGAGTTCTTTACCACCTAATTCTTTTTTCCAACTTAATCCTATCCAACCATCAGAGCCCATGGTTCTCATAGCCTTTTTAAATTCAGGTCCACCTCCCTCAAAGTATTCAGGAAGATTTAATTCCGCTTTAAGCTCAGGTGTAAATAGACCCTCAAAGTACTCCTGCAATTCATCTCTGAGTTTTAACTGTTTTGGATTTAATTCTATTAACATATTAAATCTTAGTATCGCATCTTCATTTCTCAAGGCAATATCTTGGTGTATTATTTAATTATGACCAGTTACACAAAGACAATGGACTTTCTTCACAAAAAACTGTTGCAAGCCACCACCAAAGATCAAGAGGATAAAATAGTTGACTGGATGCTTGCCGAAGCAAAACTTAAGCAAGATGAACAAAAGGGTAGGCAAATAACGGGCTTAACTATCAATCAGTCGAAGTCTACCGATCGCTGATTCCACATTTATTATTTGAGTGACGCAATGACTTCTAAGTGTTTTGTATTTGCAAACTGATCAAAAACACCGATTGATTCAATTTTTCTACCCAGTTTAACTATGTCCCTTAAAAAGGTTTCTGGATTGCATGAAATATAAATCATGTTTTCAAATTGCATTGATAACTTGATTGTTTCATTACTTAAACCAGCTCTGGGTGGGTCAACCAAAATATGACTGAATTCATATGATTGCATGTCAATGTTTTTCAATCTCCTGAAGGATCGTTCATTTGCCAGGGCAGATGATGTTTCGTCATCAGAAAGCCTTGCAGTTTCAATATTCGATAGATCATTTAGTTTTATAGATTCCTTTAACAGTCTAATCGCATGTCGGTTATTTTCTGTAGCAAAAACTTTTTTAAACTTTGATGCCAAGGGCAGGGTAAAGCTACCGCAACCACAATAAAGCTCCAATAAATCTTTTTGATTTATTAGCTGTTTTGTAATGAAACTGATCATGGAAGAATATAGATAATGGTTTGGTTGAAAAAATACCAAATCATTTTGCAAGATTTTAAAACTAGAATTTTCGTAACTGCAGATAGTGGTTAGATTTTCATCGCCGATCAGCACTTTTTGTTTTTTGCTTCTTCCAATAATTGAAATATTTTTAAAATTATTCTGAATATCCCTTGCTAGTTGAATCCAGTCATCTTCTAACGATTTGTGATAAATCAGCGTAACTAAAATTTTAATTCCAGAGGTTCTAAAATTTACTTGAAATAATTTTTTATACATTAACTCTGAATCATTAATTTTAGACAGAAGTTCAAGCATTATTTTTTGAATACTGGCATGTGGTATGCAAGAGGCATCCATAAATATTTTTTGCCCATCTTCAATCATCGTGTAGTAGTTTTTGTTGAAACCAAATTCAGCCCTAGCCCTATACCCTGAGGCTGGTGATAAAAAAATTTGGGGTTTGATGTGTGTATGATTGCTAAGTTCATTGCAGAATTTAGACAATTTATTCATATCAAATTAATTGCGAGTATAATAAGACCTATAAAGACTATATTTAGGGTCAAAAAAAGGATAATAAACTTAGCAATAGTTATGTTGCCTAGATCATTTTCTAAGTCCTTTGAATTGCGAACACCCATTAACGAAGATAATATTCTTTTGAACCACATATTATGACTAGCAAGATTATCACAATAACCAATACTGCTGAAGATTATCTATCTAAACTCATAGCTGAGAAAGATGAGCCAGGTACAGCAGTAAGAGTTTTTATTTCTGATCCGGGAACCCCAAACGCCGAGACTTGTTTGGCTTATTGCAAGCCTGATGAAGTTGTTCCAACCGATACTCTCATTTCACTACCAAAACTATCAGTTTATGTTGAAGAGAGAAGCATTCCATTCCTTTTAGATGCTGAGGTCAACTATGACATTGATAATTTTGGTGGCCAGTTAACTATTAAAGCACCCAATGCAAGATTGCCAAATATTTCTCCTGACAGCCCATTAGAGGATAGGGTGAATTATGTTATTTACAATGAAATTAATCCTATGCTTGAATCTCATGGAGGTGTTGTCAGCTTGATGGAAATCACTGATGATATGTTTGCAGTTCTTCAATTTGGTGGAGGGTGTCAGGGATGTGGAATGGTCGATGTAACCTTAAAAGATGGTATAGAAAAAACTCTTCTAGAAACTCTACCTGAGTTGGCAGGCGTCAGAGATATGACTGATCATAGTCTAGATGAAAATGCTTTTTACAAGGAAGAATCATAAACTGAAATGATGACCCCAATCTTTGGATGATCAAAATAATGAGATTCATTTTTAAAAATTCTCCTCTGCTCACTTAATAGATACTTTACTTCACCAACCTCAATTATCTGCGATGATGTTGTTGAATTCTTTAACATTTTAAAATTTGGTATAAAAATTTGAGGCAAGTTTATTAGTTCCTTGTCTATTTCAATAGAATGATTTGTTATATCTTTAGGAATAGAGCTCTGAAGAGCTTCAAACTTTATTTCTTTTATCAGATCTTCGTTAAGTGCAGATTTTAAATCGCCGTCAATATAAGCCATTACCTCAAGGTGAAGATATCTACTCTTGTATAGTTTTATTAGGAAACCATTGTTCTCAAATATTTCATGCACAAAAGGAGCGGACTCTTTTTCTAGGGCTGGTTGACGCCATGATTGCTTGTGAAGTATTTTATATTCTTGCCTTCGGTCAAGCCTTCGGTAAATATTATCTAGCTGATTGAGATTTACTTGTTTTTCAAACCATATCTTTTCATTTATTTTTTTTAATGGTTTTTTTTCATCTAGCGTTTCGTTTTGTGTATCAATTATTTTTTCTTTAAAAGCTTGGTCTAATATAAGATTAGTTCCTGCGTGATTGAATGATTGTGAAATTTTTTCTTCATTGATTCTGATTTGAGGTTTATCAAGTAAAGTTACAGAATTAATATTACTTATATCAAGAATTTGAGGTTTAAGTATTTCATCTCCTATTATTTCAAGCTGCTCAAACATAATGACCTCAATTATATATTCCTTATTAATTTCAGCCTGAGTCAATGAACTCAAGGTGAAGATAAAGAAAATCAAATGTAAATTAAAGGAGTTCATTCAGTAATCCTTTAACGGCATTTCTTTTGTTTTCACTTTTTGAAACATCCAGCGTCATTTTGTTCTCATTTACAAGCTTTATCTTAGCTGACCCAGCTTGGATCAACTTAATTAATTTTTTGTAGGTTGCATCATTTAGATTATTGTTAAAAGTAATCATTGCATTTTCAACATTTGAGTAGATTTTTTTAACGCCTATTTTATTAGCAAGTATTCTTAGTTTTGAACTTTCGATTAGATTCAGCAAATCATCATTGGGTTTACCACACCGATCCTTAAGACCTTCTAATATCTCATCAATTTCAGTATTATTTTTGGCGTCGTTTAGGGATCGATAGACCTTTAATCTTTCATTTGCAACCGGTAGGTAAGAGTCTGGAATTAATGCCCGATCATTAAAGTTAATTTCAGTATCTAAAACCTTTTCAGTTTCAAAACCTTTTAGATTATTTACCGCATCTTTTAGCATTGAAAGATACATGCTTAAACCTATGGCTTCAATGTGACCACTTTGTTTTTGGCCAAGGAAATCTCCTGCACCTCTAATCTCCAGATCTTCTTGAGCAATAAAGTAGCCTGATCCAAGATCAGAATACTTTACCAATGAATCAAGCTTGGCTTTAGCAGTTTTTTTTAGGTCTGGAGTTGGAATCAATAAATAGCAATATGCTTGACGCAAAGATCTTCCAACCCTGCCTCTCAATTGATGCAATTGAGACAAACCAAAATTATGTGCATCAATAACAATCATTGTGTTTGCATTGGGTATGTCTAAACCCATTTCTACAATTGTTGTGCAAATAAGAATATCGATTGAATTTGAATTAAAGCCATTCATGGTGTTGGTGATATCTTTTTTTGATAATTGACCGTGAGCAATACCAATAGCTGCTTGGGGTGCTAAAGTTATTATTTGATCTTTCAAGCCTTCCATCTTAGAGATGTCATTTTGGACTAAAAAAACCTGACCACCACGAGCTAATTCTCTATCAATAGCATTTTTAATAATTTGCTGATTCTGTGTATTTAAAAAAGTTTTAACGCTCAGTCTTTCCGAGGGTGGGGTGTATAAATATGAAAAATCCTTGAGACCTGAATATACAAGATTTAAAGTTCTAGGTATGGGAGTGGCAGACATATATAAAATATGTGTTGTTGATTGCCTTGATTTTATTATTTCTTTTTGTTTAATCCCAAAGCGATGTTCTTCATCGATCACCAATAACCCCAAATTGTCTAAACATATTTCATTGTTCAGTAGGGCATGTGTACCAATTAAAATATCAATTTTCCCTTTCTTAAAACCATCATAGATTTTGATCTTATTTTTTTGAGAGGTGTGCCTTGTTAGAAGCTCCACATTTACAGGAAAGTTAACAAATCTTTTGGTGAAGCTTTCTAGGTGTTGTTTTGCGAGAACAGTACTTGGAGCAAGAACCATAACCTGCTTCTTTGCGTGAACTGCCACAAATGCTCCTCGCATTGCTATCTCTGTCTTCCCGAAACCAACATCACCGCATATCACTCTGTTCATGGGTTTAATTAGAGCTATATCTTTTAAAACATCCTTTATGCAATTCGCTTGGTCTGGTGTTAAAACATATGGAAAATCCTTATCAAATTCGGCATAGGAATCTGCATCGCAAACTAACTGATATGAACTTGCTATAGAGCGTCTAGATTCTATGTCAAGCAAATCTGCTGCATGGTCATGAGCTTTAATTCTTGCTTTTTCTTTTTTTAATCTCCATTTTGTTGAGGACAAGGAATCAAGGCGAGCAACATTTGATTGAGATACTTGGAATTTGGAAACCAAATATGCTTGTCTGATTGGGACATATAGAATCTCATTATCTAGGTATTCAATTTGTATATATTCTTCTTCAGTTGAATTTGTCTTTAAGAGCTTCAAACCCTTATAAATTCCCACACCGTAATCAATATGTATGACTAGTTCGTTATCCATAAATGGGTTTTCAAAATTTTCAATTAGTGAGTTCTGAATTGGCGAGGCAGTTTTAGAATTGAAAATTTTTGAACTAACAACTTCGTCTAGATTTAAATGAACAAACTTGCCGTCCTCGCTAGCAAATGATCTAACGGCAGGATGCATGAGGCTAAATACTCCCTGTTCAAGATTAAATGGTTTTAAAGATATCTTAGTTTTATAGTCTCTGCATATTTGATCTAATTTAGTTTGTTCAGAAGAAGTGATTAACAGAGATCTTAACTCTCCATTGCTTTGGTTATTTACAAGCATTTTAAGTAGCTCATTTTTTGCTATGGTGAAATCAATACCATGAATTGGTTTTTCTAAAGTTAGTGATTTGGCTGACTGCAAATATGGCTGAAGATCCTCGATACTAAAGATATAGTCTTTCGGTTTTAATAAAGGTCTTGAGGAGTCAATTGATTCTTCCTGATATCTTTCCTCAACAAACGAAATATACGCAGATAATATATGGTCGATTTTGTTTGATGTTATGAGTTTAAAACCTGAAAAATAATCTATCAGGCAAGAGGCGCCCATCTGAATAAGTGGATTGTATATCTCATATCCTTCTTGATATTTTCCCGAGATCAAAGATTGAAAGATCTCACAATGCCTTTCATCATAACCTTGAAAGTAATCTCTCCATGCATCTTTGAATCTAGAAATTGATTCCTCATCTAAGCTAACTTCTGAACCACTGAATAATTTAAATTCAGTTAATTTTTTGGTCATATTTTGCGTTAAAGGATCAAATGTTCTTATGTCATCAATTTCATCTCCAAAAAAATCAACTCTGATTGGATCCATATGAAATCCTGAATAAAAATCAACCACCCCACCTCTAACAGTGTATTGATTTATAGCGATCACTTTATCAACACGCTCATAACTAAGAGTTTCCAAGCTTTCTATTAAGTCTTTTATGCTTAAAGTATCCTTAACCTTGAATTTTTTTCTTGCTACAAAAAATTCATTTGATGGAAGTTTTTCAAAAAGATTTACGCAGCTAGTAACAATAATTTTGAAGTGAGTTTTATTAGAATTTAATAAATTAATTCTTTCTTGAACTATTGAGCCTGCCGTTGAAAACCGATCATAAGGCAGTATTTCTCTTTCTGGATAATAACCAATTAAATTCTCATCTATAAACAAACTTAGTTCATTTTTAATTAGCCTGGCTTCTTTATCCGAATCGCATAAATATAGAATCTGATGATTGTTAATTTTTGCAGATTGGGATAGTTTTAGTGCTATCGGATCATGCTGTTTTTCTAACATACGGTGCAGTATAATTTGTGACTATTTAAAAATCTTAAAAAAGGATTAAAACATGGATATAAGTTTTTCAGATCAAGATCTCCAATTTCAAGAGGAAATAAGAGCTGGCTTAAATGGATCAGAATATCCAGCTCATGTAAGAGAAAAACGAGATAAAGGCATAGCTTTATCAAAACAAGACATGATTGATTTTCATAAATTCATTCATAGCAAGGGTTGGATGGGATATAACTGGCCTGTTGAATATGGAGGAACCGGATGGTCACCAGTGCAAATTTATTTATTTTTAAATGAACTTGCTCTAGCGCAATGCCCAACAATCTTGCCATTTGGAGTAAGCATGGTTGGCCCAGTTATTTACACATTTGGCAATCAAGAACAGAAAGATAGATTTTTACCAGATATTCTTGAGTTCAATACATGGTGGTGTCAAGGATACTCAGAACCAGGCTCGGGATCAGATTTGGCCTCTTTAAAGACCAAGGCTGTTTTAGATGGAGATCATTATATTGTTAATGGATCTAAAACATGGACAACACTTGCTCAAAATGCAGATTGGATTTTTTGCCTAGTAAGAACAGAAACCACCCAAAAGAAGCAGGAAGGAATTTCTTTTCTTTTAATTGATATGAATTCTCCAGGCATTGAGGTTAAACCAATTATTACTATTGATGGCGATCACGAGGTGAATTCTGTTTTCTTCACGGATGTTAAAGTTCCAGCTGATCAGTTAATTGGTGAAGAAGGCAAGGGTTGGACGTATGCAAAATTCTTACTTGCCCATGAAAGATTTGGTATTGCTGGTGTCCCTGTAGTTAAGGTTCAATTAGATAAATTAAAAAACATTACAGCTAGCTATAACGATGCGGATTTGAATAGAAAGATCACTGAATTAGAAATTGATCTTGCAGCTTTAGAATTTACGGAATTAAGAACCTTAGCAGCCATTGCTGAGGGAGGTCATCCAGGAGCCGAGTCTTCAATTTTAAAAATTAGAGGGACTGAAATTCAACAAAGATTAACTGAACTTTTTGTAGAGGCCGCTGGTCAATATATTCTTCCATATGAAGGCCCTGAAGGGTTTGAGTCAAACAGAACACCGGCTGGCCCAGAATATGCAAGTTCTTCTGTTGCTCAATATCTCAATTACAGAAAAACTTCTATATATGGTGGTAGCAATGAAATACAAAAAAATATTATTGCAAAAGCTATCCTAGGAGTTTAAAAATGAATTTAAATTATTCTGATGAACAAAATATGCTTAGAGAGCAGGTTCTCAAGTTTTGTGAAACTAATTATGATTTTATTGACAGAGAAAAAATATTAGATTCAGATTCTGGTTTTAGTATCGATAACTGGAAACAGTTTGCTGAGCTTGGCTGGTTGGCGGTTCCTTTTAAGGAGGATAATGGGGGATTTAACTTTGGACCAATTGAACTTACTGTTCTATTTGAAGAATTTGGTAAAGCCCTTGTTGTAGAACCTTACCTTAGTTCTGTGGTTATGAGTGGCACTATTTTAGAGGGTTCAAATCATCATGATAAAACTTCTATTATTGAAAGCATTATTTCTGGCAAGCATCATGTATCAACTGCTTATGCAGAGGCTAATATTGGATATAACTTTTTAGACTGTATAACCACAGTCACAAAAAATGGAGAATCTTACAATTTAAATGGTTCCAAATCATTGGTTCTGAATGCTATTAATGCTGATCAATTTATCGTCCTTGCATCTTATGATAATGCACCTGCGTTGGTAATTATTAATGCTAGCGATGAAGGTTTATCTGTTCAAAGCTTTAAAACTTTAGATGGCCAAACATGTGGTGAGCTAACTTTTGAAAATGTGTCTTTTTCCTCTGAATCTATCCTGGCTCTTGGTGAAGAGGCCGAGTCCCTGTTTAACAAGATGCTTGATATATCCATACTTTGCATCAGTGCAGAAGCAGTTGGAGCAATGACATCCTCATATATGAAAACTGTTCAATACACAAAAGAGCGTGAGCAGTTCGCACAACCAATTAGTAATTTTCAAGTTCTTCAACATCGAATGGTTGATATGTTTATTGAAACTGAACTTACAAAATCCCTTATGATTAAAGCAACACTTCAACTTGATTCTGGTGATCCTGAAGCCACTAAAACCATCTCTGCATTAAAGGTTCAGGTTGGTAAGGCAGGGCGTTTGGTTGGACAGCATGCAGTTCAGCTTCATGGTGGCATGGGGGTTAGCAATGAAATGTCCATTGGCCATTATTTAAAAAGATTTACAGCCATTGACTCAATGTTTGGAAATACTCAATATCACATCAATAAATATCAATCTTAAAAATAAATGAGTGATCTTACAAAAAATCCTGACCTACGCTCAAGAGAGAAGGTTGATGATTACTTCGGGGATTGGAAGTGGAGAGAAGGCTTAGCTGAATTGATGGTACCCATTGTGGGAAGGCTTTATAGGCATGGCATTCATATTATGATTTATGGACAATCTCTTGTTAATAAATCACCCATAGATATCATGCATGCTCATAGATTTGTCCGACAAGTTGAGGGTAATGAGTTAAGCGAGTTAGAAACCTACCCCTTGCTTGAAAGATTAAGTAGCATGACTCTGCCTGATTGTGAAATTGATATCGGTGAACTTGCAGTGCGTTGTCCTTTTTTCACTGATCTTCCAGATAATCCAGACTCCATAAATAAATACTTGTTTGAGCAGCTTAATGTTGCTGATATACCTAATACAAGACCTGATCAACCAAAGAATATCGTGTTATATGGTTTTGGAAGAATTGGTAGATTGATGGCTAGAATGCTTGCTCTAACTACAGGACCTGGTAATTATTTTCGCTTGAGAGGGGTCGTTGTTAGAAGAAATGGTGATGATGATTTAATAAAGCGCGCTAGTCTTTTGAGAAGAGATTCTGTTCATGGAAGGTTTGATGGAACCATAAGAGTTGATCTTGAAAATGATTTATTAGTGATAAATGGAAATCCAGTTAAATTTATTTATGCTAACTCTCCAGCTGATATTCAATACTCTGATTTTAAAATTGATTCTCCAATCGTTATAGATAACACAGGTATATGGCGTGATGAAGAATCTCTCTCACAGCATCTTTCTTCTGGTGCATCAAAGGTCATCTTAACGGCTCCTGCCAAGGGAGATATAAGAAATATAGTCTTTGGGGTCAATGATTCTGCTTTGCAAGAATCGGATACAATTATTTCCGCAGCATCATGCACTACCAATGCCATTGTCCCTGTGCTGAAAATCATTAGCGATAAGTATGGTATTTCTAGTGGCCATATTGAAACAGTTCATTCCTATACAAATGATCAAAATTTAATTGATAATTTCCACAAAGGTGACAGAAGAGGAAGAAGCGCTCCATTAAATATGGTTATAACCTCAACGGGTGCGGTCAAAGCTGTTGCTAAGGCAATTCCAGAACTTAAAGATAAACTGACTGGAAATGCAATCAGGGTTCCAACACCCAATGTAAGTCTGGCAGTTCTAGTATTAAATTTAGATAATTCAGTAGAAAGAGATGAGCTCAATGAGTTTTTAAAGACATCTGCTTTTGCTAGTAAATACAGAGAAATCATTGGATATACCAATTCACCTGAGGCAGTATCTACCGATTTTTATTCAAGCCCTTATGCAACTATTATTGATTCTCAAGCAACTATTGCAGATGGTAAAAAAGTCACTTTATATTGTTGGTATGACAATGAATATGGTTATACAAAGCAAGTTCTTAATCTTACAAAGAAAGTTGCTTCTATTGACCTACAAAGATTACCTAAACCAATTGAAGATACAGTATAGAAACAGCTGATATTTCCATTTATAATGCATCCAACTTTTACTGAAGGCTGCTGTGATTAAAACCAAAAAAGGTCTAGATTTACCAATTTCTGGAACTCCATCTATGGACCTAGACACATCTACATCTATCAATTCAATTGCAGTTCTTGGTTCTGACTACATTGGTCTGAAGCCAACCATGATGGTTGATGAGGGTGATGTTGTTCAGTCTGGTCAGAAATTATTTGAAAACAAAAAAAATCCAGGCACCTTTATAACCTCTCATTCATCCGGCACTGTTAAGTCAATCAATAGAGGCGAAAAACGAAGATTCTTATCACTCATCATTGAAACTGATCATTCTATAGATCCTGTAAAATTTAATTTAAATGATTACTCAAATTCAATTGATTTTTTAATTCAAAGTGGAACTCTTTCATATTTTCGCACTAGACCTTACAACAGAATGCCTATCCCAAATGAGTTGCCCTCAGCAATATTTATTAACGCATGTGATTCAAACCCCCTTGCCATTGATCCTCATGAGCTAATTAAATTAGATCAAGATCTTTTTAATGAAGGCCTTAAATTTATTACTAATATTGATGAAGGAGTGAAGATATTTTGTTCTTATTCTAATGATCAATTCAATCAATCAGTAGAGGGTGTTAGCTACAATCAATTTTCGGGCCCCCATCCATCTGGTCTTGTAGGAACTCACATACATTTTCTTCATCCAGTTGGCCAAAATAGATCGGTGTGGTCAATTTCATGGCAGGAAGTTATCTCTCTTGGTTATCTTCTTCAGCATAATTATTTGCGAGAAGAAAAATATGTTTCGCTTGGCGGCCCAAATGTTCATGATCCTAAAATATTAAAATTAAAATATGGTTCTAATCTTGTAGAAGCAACTGCAGGAAAAATTGCTGAAAATTCAAGAATTATATCTGGTTCAGTTCTTAATGGTCATACAGCAGAAAGCGTGATGAGTTACCTGGGCATATTTGATAATCAAATTTCTGTTCTTCCGGATGAATCTAACGACATTTTGTTTAATTGGGCAATGCCAGGTTCTAAACTGCATTCGAAGTTACCAGCCTTTCTCTCAAGCTGGATAAAACCGAAAGAATTTAATTTTAATGTTTCTATGAATGGAGGTAACAGAGCTATCGTGCCAATATCTTCTTACCAAGAAATTATGCCCTTAAATATCTTAACCACCCAATTATTAAAGTGCCTAGTAACTTTTGATATTGAGCTTGGTGAAAAATTAGGCGTTTTAGAGTTATCAGCTGAAGATTTAGCCTTAGCTAGTTATGTTTGTCCAAGCAAGTATGATTATCAATCTATCCTAAATACAAATTTAGAAAAAATGTATGAGGAGTTCAAATGAAGGCCTGGCTCAGATCTTTAAATGAAACCATTAAACCTAAATTCATGCCAGGTGGTGCTCAGGCTAAATGGTTTCCAATATATGATGCAATTGAAAATTTTATCTTTTCATCTACTCATAAAACAACCAATCCAATCCATGTAAGAGATTCCATCGATATCCAACGAATTATGGTAATTGTGTGGTTGGCTGCATTTCCAGCAATGTTTTTCGGAATATATAACATCGGGAATCAAACCTTAGATTATCTAACCCTAGCTGGTTCAGCGAACACAAACGATTGGCATCATGTATTTATAAATTTTATTGGCTATTCTAATGACAGTTTTATTACAAAGATGTGGGTTGGGGCAGTTTATTTTGTGCCTATATATGCAGTAACTTTTGCTGTTGGTATTCTTTGGGAGATTCTATTTGCTGTAGTTCGTAAGCATGAAATTAATGAAGGGTTATTTGTATCATCTATTTTATTTGCGCTTAGTTGTCCTCCTGATTTACCCCTATGGCAAGCTGCAATGGGCATCACATTTGGAATTGTTATTGGTAAAGAGGTTTTTGGCGGAACTGGCAAGAACTTTTTAAACCCAGCGCTAACTGGTAGAGCTTTTTTATATTTTGCTTATCCATCACAACTATCTGGAGATAAAGTCTGGATAGCCGGGCTTTCTGATACTGGGATTACTCCCGAGGGATTCAGTGGGGCAACACCTCTGGGTTATGCAGCCGAGGGTGGCCTGCAGGGATTGACTGACAATTTTACTTGGTTTGATTCATTTATTGGTAATATTCCTGGTTCAGTTGGTGAAACTTCAGTCATAGCTATCGGTATCGCTGCGATTATTCTTCTTGCAACAGGTGTTGCATCTTACAGAATCATCTTGGGAACATTTATTGGCATGATAGTAATGTCATCAATTTTAAATATTGTTGGATCTGATACCAATCCAATGTTTCAAGTTCCTTGGTATTGGCATTTAGTAATAGGAAGTTTTGCATTTGGGTTAGTGTTCATGGCAACTGAACCTGTCTCAGGTTCAGGAACTGATGCTGGCCGTTGGATCTACGGTGCTTTAATTGGGGTAACTGTAGTATTAATTAGGGTTATTAACCCTGCTTTTCCTGAGGGTATGATGCTGGCAATACTATTTGCAAATTTATTTGCACCAGTTATAGATCATGTAGTTGTGTCCAGGAATATTGCAAAACGCAAGAGGGCTTTGTCTTATGAATGATTCAGTTTTAAAAACTTTAACCGTATCATTTTTGGTATGTCTATTTTGCTCTCTGATTGTTTCATATGCTGCTGTAAGTCTCAGAGATATGCAGAATCTGAATAAGCTTAACGACCAGAGAATAAAAATCTTAAAAACAGCTGCGATTTATAACCCTGATCAATCTATTGAAACTCAATTTGCTCGGTTAACTCCAAAATTTGTAAATTTTAGTACCGGCGATTTGCTTGATTCTTATGGTGATTATGATTTAGAGACATATGATCCTGTGTATTTTTCAAAACAACCTGAACACTCAACTCCAATTCCAGCCTCTGAGGATATTGCAATCGTAAAAAATAAAGAAAATATCGGGAAAATATACTTGCTCAAGGATGTTGATAATAATCTTGAAAAAATTATATTGCCAATAAGAGGGTATGGCCTCTGGGGTACATTATTTGGCTATATTGCTGTAGATAAAGATTTAAATACCATCAAAGGACTTGAATTTTATGCTCATAAAGAAACTCCAGGACTGGGTGCAGAGGTTGATAATCCTAAGTGGAAGGCTTTATGGGATGGTAAGTCTATCTACAAAGATAATGAAGTGAAGATTGAGGTTATAAAGGGCAAAGTTGACCCTTCAAATCAACTTGCATCCTATCAAGTAGATGGTCTTTCAGGCGCAACATTAACCAGTCGAGGTGTTACAAATATGTTAGTTTACTGGTTTGGCGACAGTGGCTACAAAGAAACTTTAAAAAATATTAATTATGACAGTTAAGCAATATAAAGATGTTCTAGCCAAGCCATTGCTGGAAGAGAACCCCATTACACTCCAGATCCTAGGAATATGTTCTGCATTAGCAGTAACAAGCAATCTATCAGTTACTTTGGTAATGTGTGTTGCCTTAACAAGTGTTGTTTCATTTTCAAACTTATTTATTTCTATTATTAGAAATTATATTCCAAGCAGCGTTAGAATCATTGTGCAGATGACTATAATTGCCTCTCTTGTAATTGTTGTTGATGAGTTGCTTAAAGCTTATGACTATGAAACAAGTAAAAAATTATCAGTTTTTGTTGGATTGATTATTACCAACTGTATCGTAATGGGAAGGGCAGAAGCATTTGCTATGAAAGAAAAGCCTTTCATTAGCTTTTTAGATGGTCTTGGAAATGGTCTTGGATATAGCATTATCTTGATTGCAGTTGCTGTTGTGAGAGAATTATTTGGAGCAGGCACATTAATGGGCTATGAGATTTTACCTTTAGTTTCTAATGGAGGCTGGTATCCAGCGAACAATCTCTTGTTACTACCACCAAGCTCATTTATTTTGATTGGGCTTATGATTTGGGGTATCAGAGCATATAAAACCGATCAAGTTGAACCAAATGAATTTAAACTATCTAGCCATCATTCAGCGCCAGATTTATCTAAGAGAGAGTTAAATGTTTGAGCATTATCTTAGTATTTTTATCACCACTGTTTTTATCGAAAACATTGCTTTGTCTGTATTTCTTGGCATGTGTACATTCATAGCTATATCAAAAAAAATAGATGCTGCATTTGGTCTTGGTATAGCAGTTATTGTTGTATGTTTGATAACTGTTCCGCTAAATAATCTCATTTATAATTCGATCCTTAAAGAAGGGGCATTGGCCTGGGCTGGTCTCCCTGAAGCCAATCTAGAGTTTGTCGGGTTAATTAGTTACATAGGTGTAATTGCAGCAGCTGTCCAAATATTAGAAATGTTTTTGGATAGGTTTGTTCCAGCACTATACAATGCATTGGGAGTATTTCTACCCTTGATTACTGTTAATTGCGCAATTCTTGGTGCTTCATTGTTTATGATTGAAAAAGATCTTCTGTTTGGTGAAAGTGTAGTTTACGGTCTTGGAGCAGGAGTTGGCTGGGCTATGGCAATAGTTGTTTTAGCTGGCATTAGAGAAAAATTAAAATACTCAGATATTCCTGATGGATTGCAAGGTTTAGGTGTTACATTTTTAATTGTGGGTTTGATGAGTTTTGGTTTTATGTCATTCGGAGGGATTTCTCTGTAGGTATTACTTATGCAAATTGATTTATTTTTAGGCGTTCTTTCTTTCACTGGTGTTGTGCTTCTTTTAGTTGCCATAATTATTGCCGCAAGGAGCCAACTGGTCAGTTCCGGAGATGTAACCATTGAGATTAATGGTGATTCATCTAACCCTATAGTTGTGCCTTCTGGCAATAAGTTACTTCAAACACTTGCTGAAAATAAAATTTTTCTATCTTCTGCATGTGGTGGTGGTGGGACTTGTAGCCAATGCAAATGTCAGATTGCTGAGGGTGGCGGCTCTATATTACCAACAGAGGAATCTCATTTTAATGCTAAAGAAAAAAAAGATGGTTGGAGGCTCTCTTGCCAAGTTGCAGTAAAAAATGATTTAAAAATCACCATTCCTGAAGAAGTTTTCGGTGTTAAAGAATGGGAGTGTGAAGTTATATCTAATGATAATGTTGCAACTTTCATTAAAGAGCTTGTTCTCAAATTACCAGAAGGAGAAGAAGTTAATTTTAAGGCCGGAGGGTATGTTCAATTAGAAGCTCCAGCATATTCCAATCTTGAGTATAAATCCTTTGATGTTGCTGATGAGTATAGAGAAGATTGGGATAAGTTTAAAATATGGGATAACGTAGCTAATAATAATGAGCCCATTATTAGAGCATATTCAATGGCGAATTATCCGCAAGAAAAAGGCGTATTAAAATTTAATATTAGAGTTGCTAGCCCCCCACCAGGGTCTGCAGATATACCCCCTGGTGTTATGTCATCTTGGACGTTCAATCTCAAACCAGGTGATAAAGTTAGAGTGTTTGGTCCCTTTGGAGAATTTTTTGCTAAGGATACATCTGCAGAAATGGTATTTATTGGTGGTGGCGCAGGTATGGCACCAATGCGAGCACATATCTTTGATCAACTATTGCGAATTAACAGCGAACGAAAAATTTCTTTTTGGTATGGTGCTAGAAGCTTGAAAGAAATGTTTTACGTGGATGACTTCAATAAATTGGCTGATTCGTATGAAAACTTTGAGTGGCATGTTGCATTATCAGATCCTCAACCTGAGGATAATTGGGATGGCTTAACAGGGTTTATACATCAAGTAATTTTTGATCAATATCTTAAATCCCACAAAGCTCCCGAAGATTGTGAATTTTACATGTGTGGTCCCCCAATGATGAATAAAGCATGTATCGACATGCTGATCAATCTTGGAGTTGAGCCTGAAAATATCATGTTGGATGATTTTGGTGGCTAATTAAGCCTTTGAATCGATTAGCCATCTCTAAGTTAATTGCTATTGCAGTTGGAATTATCTGCATTTTATTTGCATATAATTATAATCAATCTGCAACTTATCAAATATCAGGATCCATTTATGGAACTTATTGGAAGTTAGTTTCTACGGAATATATAACTGATGCTCTTAAAAAAGAGATTGAAGAGGAGTTATCACGAATTGATTACATAGCCTCAAATTATAAAAAAACCTCTGAAATTTCTAGAATTAATTCAGCACCAGTAAACCAAATAATTGATGTCTCCCAGGAAATGTATTCCTTGTTGTCTTTTGCTGAAAATCTTAATCAGGTAACAGATGGTTATTACGATGTTACCTTAGGAGGCCTGGTTATAGAGAATGGGTTTGGCCCAACTGATGCTATGACAGAGAATGCTTTGCCCACATCAAACAAAAGATTTGATTTTGTTTCAGCTAATGCAATCGTTAAAAATGATAACTTTCAATTTGATCTATCATCTATAGCCAAAGGGTATGCTGTTGACGCTATTTCCAAGATACTTTTGCAAGCCGATAGAAATAACTTTCTTATTGATATTGGTGGGGAAATTATTGTGAATGGTTCAAAGCATGGCGCTCCATGGGTGATAGGGATTCAAAATCCTTCGAGTATAAACAATCAATCCGTCGTACAAATTTTAAGAACTGGTTTTTTGGCAATAGCTACATCAGGTGAATATAGAAATACAAAACTTAACGATTCAGGACAAATAATAAGCCATACCTTTATACCTTCAACTAAACAATCCATTGAAAATAA
>Ga0255755_1001600_pt1 | contig 19821 bp, 14 predicted proteins | sample 011ome_18_FD_179955 | JGI IMG/M metagenome (GOLD analysis project Ga0255755, IMG submission 179955) | Coastal salt marsh microbial communities from the Groves Creek Marsh, Skidaway Island, Georgia - 011501BT metaG (version 2) | ecosystem: Environmental > Aquatic > Marine > Intertidal zone > Salt... | reverse complement strand
CTTTATAAAGGAGTTGTTGAATCATGGAAACTAAAAGCTACGATTTTATTATTTTAGGAGCAGGCTCAGCTGGGTGTGTTTTAGCTAATAGGTTAAGTTCTAATCCAAATTTTAGAGTATGTTTGATTGAAGCAGGCTCAAAAGATAGTGACGTTAGATTAAAAGTTCCTCTCGGTTTTGCTTTCTTAGGTGGTAATAGTAGCTACAGCTGGAATTACAATACAGTGCCTCAAAAAGAATTTGAAAAAGTTTCAATAACTGAGCCAGCATCTTCTATAGTTGATTCAGCTGGTGGTGTACACGAAGTCGAATCAGAGATTGTGGAGCATAGGCGAGGCTTTCAACCAAGAGGTAAGACATTAGGAGGCTCAAGTTCTATCAATGCTATGTTATATGTGAGAGGTCATCAGTGGGATTATGATCATTGGGCAGAATTGGGAAATGAGGGTTGGTCTTTTGAGGAAGTTCTACCTTATTTTAAAAAATGTGAAAACAATGAAATTTTTGATAATGATTTTCATGGTCAAGGCGGTCCATTAAACGTTGATAAAATCAGGCACAAAAATAAAATTGTAGATGACTTTGTTAAAACTGGATCAAGTATTTTTGGACATAACGAAGACTTTAATGGCGAAAGTCAGGAAGGAATTGGTTATTATCAAACCACCCAAAAAAACGGTAAAAGATGTAGCACTGCTAAAGCATATTTGGTGCCAGCATTAGAAAGAGATAACCTTACAGTCTTAACTGATACAAATGTTAACAAAATAAATATTGTTGATGGCAAAGCAACTGGTGTTCATTGTATTAATGCTGAGGGAAATGAGTTTTTTATTGAGGCTTCTAAAGAAGTTATATTATCATCTGGAGCTTTTGGCTCACCTCAAATTTTGCTTAGATCAGGCATTGGTCCAGCAGATGAAATATTAAAACATGGCATTGCGCATAAATTAGAATTACCGGGCGTCGGAAAAAATCTTCAAGATCATATCGATTATGTAACTGTACATAAATATAAATCAATTAAACTTTTTGGTTTCTCAATAGGAACTTTATTTTTTAAATACCCATATGAATTATTTAAATATATTCTCACAAAAACAGGAATGTTTACATCAACGGTAGCTGAAGCAGGAGGATTTATAAGATCAAGAAATGATATTGATATACCAGATACACAGTTGCATTTTTCACCAGGAATGATCGTTGACCATGGTAGGGAGCATATGTGGGGAACAGGAATAAGTTGTCACACCTGTTTACTTCGTCCCAAATCAAGAGGTGAAGTAACTTTAAATTCAGCAGATCCTTTTGATGATCCAAAGATTGATCCAAAATTTTTATCCCACCCGGATGATGTAAGAGATATGGTTGCTGGCTATAAAAAAATGATGAAAATTATGAATAAAGAGCCTGTCGCTAAATATACAAGCAAACATGTTTTGAGGCCAATTGATTTAGACGATGACGAAGACATAGAAAAAGCAATCAGAGAAACAGCAGATACAGTCTATCATCCTGTCGGAACATGCAAGATGGGAAGTGATGATATGGCAGTGGTCGACAGCAGCCTAAAAGTACATAAAGTTGAAGGTTTAAGAGTCGTTGATGCATCAATTATGCCAACTTTAATAGGTGGCAATACCAATGCTCCGACAATCATGATTGGAGAAAAAGCTTCGGATATGATTATCAGGGATTGGTCATAGGTGATAAAAAATGTTCTTTTATGTATATTGTTTTCTGCAAACTTCTTGATTGCTGAAGTAATTATTGATGTTAGAACTTCGAAAGAATTCCAATCTGGCCATTTAGAAAAATCTATAAATATTGAGTGGCAAGATATTCTAAGTATTTCTAGCAATACCGAAAAATCAAAAAAGATATATTTATATTGTCGCAGCGGGAATAGGTCTCAAAAAGCAACTGAAATACTTATTGATGCAGGATTTATTGATGTAGAAAATTTGGGAAGTCTTGAGCAGGCCAGCGAGATACTTAACTTGAAAATTATTAAATAAATATAAGCTCAAAGTTAACTATGAAAATAAGCAACATTTTTAGCATACTTAAGCAAAAAAAAGTCACACAATCTCAAAAAAAAGTTATTTCATTTGATGGAGGTGGTGTAAGAGCAATAGCTGGAATAGTTTTTTTAAAAAAATTAGAGGAAGAAAGTGGTAAAAAGGTTGCTGACATATTTGATATGTTTATTGGTACCAGTGCTGGGGCATTAAATGCTGCATGTTTTGCATGCGATGGCTTGAGAGCTGATGAAGTAAAACAATATTGGTCTAAAGAGTACTTAGAACAAATTATGCAGACGTCTTTTTTTTGGGATCAAGCATCTTTAATTCAGGCGAGACCAAGATATGAAAATAAAGGCAGAATAGAGCTCTTAAAAGATTTATTTGAAAATAAAAATATTAGCAGCACTAAAAAGCCACTCATAACATTGTGTTATGACATAGAAAAACGTGAACATGTAATTCATTCTTCATACAAAACTCCTGATATAAGTTTAGTTGATGCAGTTTGCGCATCAAGCGCAGCGCCTATGTATTTTCCTACCCATCAAATTAGCAATGGCTCCTGGATGATAGATGGAGGAGTTGTTACTAATAACCCATCCCTTATTGGTTATGTTGAAGCTAAGAAATTTTTTGATACAGAAAATATAAAAGTTCTCAGCATTGGCGCTGCACTAAATAAAAATAAAATTAAAGGATCAAGCTCATCAAAATGGGGGGGTGTTGGTTGGTTAAGAAATGATATTATCGGCATGGTTCTTGATTCTGAAATTCATAATAGTATTGCTGAGAATATTATTGGTAATAATTACCTAAGAATTAATTCACCGCTTGGCAATATTAATAGAATGCTTGATGATGCATCGGAAGAAAATATTGAAAAAATTCATCTTCTTGGTCTTTACTGGTGGGAGTTATATGGCAAAGATGCAATTAAGTTTATAAATGATTAATTTTTATTTTTTTTACTTTTATTGTTACTTTTAATGTAAGATACGCTTTTTTTTATTAATCATTAAAATATGAACATATACGTTGGAAACATATCTTGGGGCATGACTGACCAAGATTTAGAAAATCTTTTTGCCGAACACGGCACTGTAACATCTGCAAAAATTATCACTGATAGAATGACAAATCGTTCTAGAGGATTTGGATTTGTTGAGATGAGTGATGGAGCAGAAAATGCAATTGCTGCTTTAAATGATATCGAAGTTGAGGGTAGAAAGTTAGTAGTAAACGAATCTAAGCCTCGCGAATCACGATAGAATAAACGTATATTTCTAATTAAAAATAAGTCTATTTATAGCACTTTTTATTAGATATATTTTTATATTTTATTAATATATGTTCTGTAAATTATTTACAAAATATATATTTTTAATTAATTCTTGACGTTTTTCTTACAATGTTGTCTAATTGAAACGTTTTTACTTAATTATAAAGGGGAAAAATCCGTGAATAAATATTTATTATCATTGCTATTGCTTTTACCTATAGCTTTTGTATCAGCTGATGATGAGGCTGAAAACTCAGAAGAAGAGGTTGAAGAAATAGTAGTAACAGGTATCAAAAAGAGTCTTCTTGACGCTATTGATATTAAAAGAAGCAAAGTCGGTATTTCTGAAGCATTAAGTGCAGAGGATATCGGTAAGTTTCCTGATGAAAACCTTGCTGAGGCTCTTGGTAGAGTAGCTGGTGTTAGCATTATTAGAAGTAATGTTGAAGGTCAGCAAATTATTGTTAGAGGTTTAGGACCAGAATTCAACTTGGTTACCCTAAACGGCAGACAAATGCCTACAGCTCCATGGTTGTATGAATCAGGAAGATCATTTAATTGGGGTGATATATCCGCTCATGGTGTTGCAGCTATCGAAATATTTAAATCTTCAGATAGTTCACTACCGACTGGTGGTATTGGCTCAACAATTAATATGATTACAACAAAACCATTAAACATTGACAAAGATACTGTAGGTTCATTTAGTTATAACTATGTTCATGACACAACTTCAGAGCTTGACAATGATTTAGAGTCAGAAGTTGATTTTTCTTTTGCTACAAAAGGAAATTATGTTTTTGGTGATTATATAAATCAATATGGTTTCTCTTTAACTGGTTCATATCAACATAGAACCAATAGAGAAGTTGGTATGAGAGAAAGTAATTATAAACTTGCCAGCGGCTTTGGTGATTGCTGTGATGGCGTAACGATAACTGGTGGATCACAAAGAGCTGACGGAGAGATATTTCTTGGTGAGCCTCTTGCAAGACAATATAAAGACAACGACAGGCTTAGAAAAAATTCACAAGCAACTTTTCAAACAACAATTGGCAATGATTTAGTTTTGACTCTTGATAACACGGTCTCTGTTTTGGATATCACAGCTGAAGGTCAAATGTTTGGTTCATGGTATGGTGGTTGGACTACACAAAGTGCAACCGTTGCTGCAGATGGTACTGTTTTAGAAGCAGTTGTTGGCGAAAGAGGATATGATCACCAGATAATATGGGGTGCTACAAAAAGTATAAATCAATCAGAAGGAGCTAATCTAGAGTGGAATGTTACTGACAATTTAGTTCTAACTTTTGATACGCACGAATCCTCTGCTGAAATAAAAGGAGCACAATGGCCTAATGAAATAGGAATGAGCCCATCTGGGGTTTCTACTACTATGAATGCTAATTGGTACTCTGATATGCCTTCATGGAGTTATGATGATGATTTCACAGCAGATTCATATCAGTACACTGGCGGCATAGCCTTCGATGGTCATAAAATAAATAATATGACTCAGAATCAAATAAACGGTGAACTTACTCTTGATATAGGGCCTCTTACCTCTATAGAGTTTGGTGTTTCATCACTTAAGCAACATTTTGAGCATCAACAAGCTCAGGAGTCTGTTTCCGCAACTGATGCAACTATTCCTGCAGGCATGCTTGTAAGAACATCTACTGATGGTTTGGTTGATAATTTAACAGGTACCGATCCTGGTTATTACTTTGATGTTGATCCTTTAGCAATAGTAGCAGACTTCCAAGAAAAAAATGGCTGGGATGCTGGTCCTGTTGATTATGACGAAGGAGTTGAAGAGCAACTAGATCAAGCTTTTATTCAGTTTAACTTTAGCTCAGAAATTAATAACATGCCATTAGATGTAATTCTAGGAGTCAGATATGAAGAAGCTGAAACTGTTTCTACTAGTAATCTGTCAAGACCTGCATATGTTGCTGCAGCTGATCACATAGTGTTTACAATGCAACAAGGTACATCTACAGAATCAGGCGCAACTGATGCATTTTTACCTACACTACAAGCTTCTTTAGGTATTAGTGATACTGAGGTAGTTAGATTTTCATACAGTGAAACTATCTCTAGACCTCATTTAGCTCATCTATCTGCTGGAAGAAGTTATGGTAGTAAACACTTTCAACGGGCAACAGCTAGCGGTGGAAACACTCAGCTCGAACCTTATGAATCTGCAAACTTTGATTTAGCTTATGAAAATTATTATAAAGAAGGTAGTTACTTTGCTTTGAATTTATATCATAAAGAATTAACAAACTATATTGGCAGAGAAGTAGCACAAAATGTTGTCTTGTTTGACGATTTGTTTAATCCTATGGAAAGAACAGATGCTGTCTTCCAAGAAGCTTGGGCATGGGCCGTTAATCAAGTTGATAATCATGCCGTTAATGGTGATTACAACTTATTTTCTACACTAGATGGTAGTGTTGCATGTACAAGTTTTGTAGCAAGTGAAGACCCTGATTGTCCTGTTGGAATCGATTGGTGGGCTTCATATGAAGGACCGGATGCCGTTGGTTATGAGGTTTATAGGTCAGCAACCTGGTATAGATTTGCAGCTGGAGGTAACCAATCCTGGTCACTTGATGCGTTTGATAGAAATGTTGCATATTTGTACTATGCAATTAACTATATGAACTACCTCACAACTGGAACATATGATCCTAGTACTTGTGATGGTTGGCTATGTAATGATGGTCTTTTAATGACTGATGGTTTTACTGGCGGTGCTACTGGTACTGTTGCAAATCCTCTTGTATTTGCTGAAGTATCAAGACCTGCTAATAACTTAGAAGGTTCTGTTCAAGGTGTCGAAGTTGCATGGCAGCATTTATTTGATAATGGTTATGGCTTCCAGTTTAATTATATTGTAACTGAAGGCGATAACGTTGAAGCAGATAGATATTCAACAGCTGAGCAATTCTATATCCCTGGTCTAGCAGATTCAGGAAACATATCAGTTTTCTATGAAGACAATAAGTTAACTGCAAGACTAGGAATTAATTTTGCAGATGAAAGACCTTCTGGTGCTGCAGATTATCTTCAACCTATATTTGTTGAAGCTAGAACACATGTTGATGCTAATTTCTCATATAACCTTGATATGGGTGGAACTGTATCGTTAGATATTCTTAACGTAACAGATGAGCCTACAAGATTATATGCAAGAAATCCAAACATGTCTTTCTTAGCGCAAGACCATGGTGTTGTGTATAAGTTAGGATATAGATTTACTTTCTAGTATTTTCTAGTTTAAAAAAACCGCTGCTAGTCAGCGGTTTTTTTTTGCTTAGAAAATATATATACTCAATGGATGTTAAAAAAACATACATTATTTCTTGCCTTTTTTCTTGTTATCTTAACTTCATGTGGAGGTGGTGGAGCTGCTCCTTTTTCATTTCAAGTTGGACAAGATCAAATACTATCCACCAATGAAGATATAAATTTATCTGGAAGTTTTTCTACTTCAACAAACTATACCTCTAATATAAGTTCGTCGGTTTCCTCATATCCAGATAATGGTGTTGTTGTTCTGAATAGCACGTCCTCATTTACCTATACACCAGCAAGTAATTTTTTTGGTGATGATGAATTTGCATTAACTTTTACAGCTACACAAAAAGATGAAAACGGTCAAACTGTTGGAACTCCAATTAGTTATACAAGAACCGTTACTATTACAATTAATCCAGTAAACGACAGCCCAACTATAGAAATTTTTGGTGATTTTAGTGGTTACGATACTAGAACATTAATATTTGATAGTACTTTACAAATTTCAGCAACTATAAACGATGTTGATAATGATATTTCTGAGTTAGATGTTTATGGTGAAATATCAAATAGCACAGTATCTGCTTCGTATACTGAACCAGTTGTAGGTTTAAGAGGGGATATGAATCTACAATTGAGTGATGTTGATAATGCTGGCTATCAGGAGATTAATTTTTGTGTTTCAGACGGTAGTCTATCTCAATGTGTAAATGGTTTTAGCGCATATTTTATTGCAGATAAACAGGAAATAGATATTGAGCACTCCTGTGATGGAGATGGTAATAATTGTTCTTCAGATAAGCATTATTTATATTACATAGTTGGTAACGATTCTGATTCTGCTGAAACAGATTACGTCTTTATTGGTGATCGTTTAACTGAAGATAATGTTGATTCATTTAGAACAGAGGTATTAAGATCAATTAATACTCTTAATAGTTCAGACGCTGGTCCATTAATAGATGGTTTTTTTACTGTTGCAGTTATTGAAGAGGTTGCTTTAACTGACTTATCTGCTTTTGAAATTGAAGTTGGATGTTATCCGAGTACCCCTAATGTTTTTTGCATTGGTGATGTAAGTAGAGAAAGAATTCAAAATGCTTTCGACTACGATGTTGCAGCTTTTATTACTTCTTTGAGTGGTAGAGGTGTGGCGCAAGGGAATGTTAACATCCAAGATTTTGTTATTGACTGTGATGATACTGTTCAAAGATGTACTGATGAAGTAGTAATGCATGAACTTGGTCACTCTCATGGATTCATGGGTGATGAATATGATTCAGGTTCTGAATACGAAGATTATTTACCCAGAGCAGATACTTACGTGAATACCACCTCGGTTTCAGAGCCTGATTTGGTTAAATGGAAGCATTTTTTTGAAGATCCAAATTATATTCCTGGTGAAGATTATGATATTTGTTTTAACCTTTCTAATGGTAATATTTATTATCGAGATCAAGTTGGCAATGGTACTTATGAAGATTGTGAATGTTTTTATAATCAATTTTCAGATAATACAGAATTTGATGGATCAAATATTGATGCTGATTGTATGAATAAAGCAGGCCTAATTCCGGGAACCTATTATTCAGAAGAAGATACTTTTAGGCCATATTATTGGACAGTTATGGAGAGTGATAAAGAAAAGGGTTATAACAAAGTAAATCTTGAGGGATTTGCTTTTGGCTCAATTATGAATCAAGGTTTTGGAGATTTTTCTATTAATGGCGATATTGGTACAGAAGGGCTTACTTCTGAATCTGCTTTATCAAACGATACATTAAATATTGTCATTGATGCAGTGTTTGATTCAACAAAATTAAGATTAAAATGGTTTAAAAATGGGGTAGAACAAACTCAATTACAAAATGATACTTCGGTTCAATTTACAAGACCAAATGATAATTCAATAGTCACTTATTCATGGAAGGTAGAGACTATTGGTGTTCTCGAGGGAATTGTAACGGCACCAAATGATATTGAAAATCCTATAGATTTCTATGAGGGATGGTTTGAACAGCATTACTATTATGAAAGTGATTCAGAACAATTGCCATATGCAGCTCAACAACCCTATGTCGGTTCATGGTTATGGTATTCACCTCAAGATGGGTATTTAACTGATGATCAAATAAGCTCTAATCAAGAATATATGTTTGCTGAGATATGTTGCTCTATGGGCGCAGCTATAAAAATTGATTGGAGTAAATATAACCAATCGTCTTCAGCAGCAAATAATTTTAATAACAACAAAAAAAATAAATCAAATATTTTTATGTCACCTAGCACAAATAAAAATGAGAAAGTGCTTTCTTTTGATTTAACAAAAGAATCAATTGTTTTAAATAAAATTGATATTAAACAACCTAATAAGAAAGATATTAGACGCCCATTTATCAAAAAAACTGATAGATATGTTGTTAATTTTTTCAACCAAGACAATGAATTAATTTACCAATTGGGTATAGGTAATCCTTTTGAAATAAAAATTCAACATATAGGCTATGTAGATAAACATTCACATACCCATAATCACGATGAATTTATTATAGAGGATTCTAATGTTTCTAATCTGAAATTAGTAATACCATCATACATAAATCCACAATCTGTCTCTTTATCAAAGAGAGATGCTAATAACGCTTTTAAAGAAATCGTAAGAATACCGATAAATTAGTTATTTACTTAATAATTTCAAGGATTTTTATAATATAATATCGTCCTTCAAACACGGATTGCGGTACTAGCTCAGTTGGTAGAGCGTCTGCTTGCCAAGCAGAAGGCCGCCGGTTCGAGACCGGCGTACCGCACCAATTTGAAGCGATTTATCTAAAAAAAGATGCGTTCCAAGTCACCTTACTTAATTACCATAATTTTTTTAATATCATCTTGTGGTAATGAAACAACAACTTCATCAAATGTAGGTGAAAATAATACCTCAACTTCTTTTGAAGAAACATGCACATCTTATGGGAAGAATACTCAAAGGTGTAATTTTATACATGATGGTTTGGATAGATATTATTTAATTTATAGACCAACCTTTATAGCAAATAATAATGTGCCAATACTATTTGCGTTACATGGATACGGAAGTTCGGCAGCATTTCATAAATCATATACACAGTATGAACAAATTGCTGATGAAAATAATTTTATCGTAATATATCCACAAGGATATAAATTTGAATCACTGCTAGCAAATAGCTCCTCCCATTGGAATGTTGGTGCATGGACTGTTGCAAGTGATATTGATGATATTGATTTTATAGATACAATTATTGATCTTGTATCGAGCAAAGAACAAATTAATCAAAATCGTATTTATTCTTCAGGCATGTCTAATGGAGGATTTATAAGCTACCATTTAGCTTGTAGCTTAAGTAGTAGAATTGCAGCCATAGCTTCTGTTACTGGATCTATGAGTAGAGAAACATTAGCTAGTTGCTCTCCAAATCACCCAACATCCGTTCTGCAAATACATGGTTTAGAGGATGCCGTAGTTCCTTATGCTGGTATAGAAGCTTTAGGTATGGAGCCGATTGATGATGTTTTAACTTTTTGGGCTGATGCCAATAATTGCAATCCTGTAAGAGTAATAGCTGTTGTTGATTCTTTTAGTAATAACAATTCAGCAGACTATATTAACTATGAGTCTTGTGAAAATGATGTTGATGTAAAATTAATCAGAATTCCATCCATGGGCCATACTTGGCCAGATTTAAATAACTTTAATATCTCAGCTACAGAAGAGATTTGGAGTTTTTTGTCACAATATGATTTAAATGGAAAAATTGCTAATTAATAATATTTTAATGTATATTCAATTTAATATTTTTTAATAAAAAATATCATGAGCAATCCTGTAAATATAATTTGTATGAAATGGGGCAATAAATTCCCTGTTTCCTATGTAAACCGACTTTACGGAATGATTTCACGTAACATCACATTACCTTTTAAGCTTGTTTGCTTTACTGAGATTAGTGAGGGTATTCGTGATGAGGTGGTTATAAAGCCTTTACCAGAATTAGATTTGCCTCACGGCTCACCTGAAAGGGGTTGGAGAAAACTTACAATATTGTCTGACAATCTTAATGATCTATCTGGCCCAGCTCTATTTTTAGATTTAGATATATTAATTGTAAGTAATATCGATAGCTTCTTTGATTATTCTGGTAATTTTTTAATAGCTCATGATAAAAAAAGACCAAAAAAAATAGAGGGTAATTCATCAGTTTTTCGTTTTAACATTGGTGAACATAATGATATTTTAGAATTCTTTGTACAAAACTTTAATTCAATTAAAAATGAATTTAGGCATGAACAAGCTTATTTATCAAATAAAGTTCACCAAAAAAAATTATTAAATTACTGGCCTGATGAGTGGGTGCCGAGTTTCAAATATCACTGTGTTCCAAAGTTTCCCTATAATTTTATTAAGACACCTAGCATTCCTCTAAATGCAAAAATTATATTATTTCATGGCTTACCCAATCCTCCTGATGCAATAGAAGGAAGAAGTGGTAAATGGTATCGATATATAAGGCCTGCACCTTGGATAGAAAATTATTGGCTTGAATAAATTATATTTATAATTCAATTTAATTAATGCGTTTGAAAAACACATAACTTAATGTATATTTAAATTATTAATTAATAGGGAGTCAAAATGAAACAATTATTTACGGTTTTACTAACTATGAGTTTTGTTGCTTACGCACAGGACGATGTTCAATATAAATATGAACCTGAAGTCAACAAAGCAGAGTACTATATTGGTACCTTTAACAAAGGCAAAGATGTAGAAGATTTATCAGCTTGGTATGGTAAGTTTGCAAAGTGGGCTGAAACAAAAGATGGAATATATGATTCAATGTCAGTTGCAATTTTACAACCATACTTTCATTCTAACTTAGCTGGTATTGATGTAATGTGGGTCAATACATGGCCTACACCTGGTGAACAATTTCAAGGTTTAGAAACATGGATCACAGGCGGCGGTGCTGAATTATTAAAATCTCTTCCGGTAACAAATTCTCAGCAAATTGATACATGGCAATGGACTATATCCCAACCTGCTAGCATGCAAGCTGGCAACATGATGTATGCAACTTATGCAGACTGCAGTTTAGAGGAGGGTTATGACCTAAGACAGGTATATGATTTATATAAAGATTTTGCTATTTATGCTCAATCACAAGGTGACACTGTAGGAAGAAAAATTATTGTTCCTGATTCAGGGGTTCAGTTAGCAGACGGAGTAGATTTTGTAAGACTTATGTTCTCATCTTCAATCTCAGAAAGAGGCTCTAATGCTGATTTATTCTTTTCTAAAATTGTTGATTCTGAGGCAGCTCAAAATCTAAAAGGGTTTTCTTGCACTAATGCTCGATCATATTTTGGAGCAGCAATGAGGGCTCCTAGCTAAAATAAATTATTTATTTTTAATGGGAGCAATAGCTCCCATTTTTTTTATTTCATGCATAATAATCCTGTGGATTATTCAAATCATATAGCAATTATTGGTGGAGGAATATCAGGGTTAACTTTGGGCTGTGTTTTAAAAAATGCAAAAATTCCAGTAATTATTTTTGAAAAATCTAATGATGTAAGCGATTATGGCGCAGGAATCTCAATCTCTCTAAATGGAATAAGAGTTCTTAAATATTTAGATTTATATAATGACCTTATTTCTAAATCTGCAAACCCAAAAGAAGCAATTTATTCATCTATAAAAAAAAAGATAGCTAGCTTTAATGTAAATGTTGTTACAACTTCCAGAAAGGTTTTGTATGAAGTTTTATACAACAAATTTACAGACATGGGAGGTGAAATTTTATTTAATCATGAATTATTAAAAGCAGATGTTAAAAATTTAAAATTACATTTTAGTAATAATAATTCATACAAAGTAAAGCATATAGCTGCTTGTGATGGCATAAAATCTGTATGTAGACATAGTATTGAACCTCAAACTGATCCGGTATATAGCGGTTATTCTGTATGGCGAGCAATTATTAATAAAAAACAAGAAAATATTAGAACTTATTTAGGACCAAATCATCATATTGTTACTTATCCAATTTCTGCCTCTCAGATTAGTTTTGTTGCAGCCATTAAAACTAATAAAAAATATAAGGAATCATGGAGAATAGCGGGTACATTAAATGAGCTTAAAGAGGACTTAGTTTTAAGTGACACTAATCATTTTTCTTTTATTACCGAAAAAACTCGTTTATTTAAATGGGGAATTTATATAAGACCAATTATTAAAAATATTCAAGATAAAAATCTGACGTTGTTGGGTGATGCTGCTCATCCAATTGTGCCATTTATCGGCCAAGGAGGATGCTTGGCAATGGAAGATGCATTCATATTTGGTAATTTAATTATTAAATGTAATTCTGATATTAGTTCTGCTCAAAGCTCATATGAAAAATTAAGAATGCAAAGAATTAAAATGATTTCAAAATTATCTTTAAGACAAGGCTATTTAAATCATCTTTCAAACCCATTAATAGTTCATATTAGAAATTTTGTTATGAAGTATCTACCTTTTTTAGCAATGAGATCAATTAAATCAAATGTGTGGGACTATGACCCAAAAAAAGATATATAGATTTTTAGTAAGACTTGATAGTTAATAGTATTGGTTATTTAATTCAACTTGCTATAATCCTCTAATGAATATTTTTATCAAACTAGCCTCTTTTTTTAACCACAAACAACCCGAAAATACGACAACTCAAACAAATTCATCGTCCTTAGTAATTTCAAAAGATCTCAAAGATTTCTTAGAAAATGAAGTGCTTATTGGTCTTAATATCTCAAAAGACCATTTCTGGTCATCTTTTGAAACAATCGTTAATGAATTCTCACCAAGGAATAAAGATTTATTAAAGAAAAGAGAAAATATCCAAGCTAAAATTGATACCTGGCATATTGATCGTAAAGGCCAAGATTTTAATTTAACTGAATACAAATCATTTTTAACAGAGATTGGTTATATTGCGCCAAGAAGTGAAGATTTTAAAATTACTACAGATAATGTAGATCCTGAAATAAAAACTATAGCTGGTCCACAACTGGTTGTTCCAGTAATGAATGCAAGATTTGCTTTAAATGCTGCTAATGCAAGATGGGGCAGTCTTTATGATGCTTTATACGGTACAGATGTTATTAGTGAAAGTGATGGAGCAGAAAAAGTCGGTGGCTACAATCCTGTTAGAGGAGATAAAGTTATAGATTTTGCCAAGAATTTTTTGGACGAAACTATACCTCTTGCTGAAGGAAGTTATAAAGACGTTTTAGGGTTTGAATTTGTTGATGGAAATATTCAAGCCGTTCTCCCTGATTCATTAAAAGTCCAGTTAAAAAATCCAGCCCAATATATAGGCTACAGAGATGATAGCAATGATGCTTATTCTCTTTTATTTAAAAATAATAATTTACATTTTGAAATACAAATTGATTCTAACCATCCTATTGGACAGACTGATAAAGCTGGTATCAAAGACATTCTGATGGAATCAGCAATAACCACAATACAAGACTGCGAGGACTCAGTTGCAGCTGTTGATGGTGAAGATAAAACGGCAGTTTATAGGAATTGGTTGGGTTTAATGAAAGGAGATTTAGAGGAATCCTTTACCAAAAATGATTCTGTTATGACTAGAAAGCTAAATCCTGATAGAAACTATATATCCAAAGAGGGTCATGAAATAACTCTTCCAGGCAGAAGTTTAATGTTGGTAAGGAATGTTGGTCATTTGATGACAAATCCTGGTGTTTTAGATGCTCAAGGCAATGAAGTGCCTGAAGGCATTATTGATGCAATGTTTACAATATGTATTGCTATGCATGATTTATATAAGAATGGTTTATATCAAAATTCAAAAACTGGCAGTGTATATATTGTTAAACCTAAAATGCATGGACCAGAAGAAGTTCAATTTACTTGTGATTTATTTTCAGCTGTTGAAAAAGCATTAGATTTACCTCATTTAACTGTCAAAGTTGGAATTATGGATGAAGAAAGAAGAACAACGGTTAATCTAAAAGAGTGCATTGAAGTTGCAAAAGACAGAGTAATTTTTATTAATACTGGCTTTCTTGATAGAACAGGCGACGAAATTCATACAAGCATGGAAGCTGGCCCAATGATCACTAAAGCAGACATGAAGTTACACCAATGGATAGCTCAATACGAAAATTGGAATGTTGATATAGGTTTAGAAACAGGTTTTAAGGGAAAAGCACAAATTGGAAAAGGAATGTGGCCAATGCCTGATGAAATGCTTGGAATGTATAATACAAAAACTATGCATCCTAAAGCTGGAGCTAATTGTGCATGGGTACCTTCTCCAACCGCAGCAACCCTTCATGCTATTCACTATCACCAGATTTTAGTAAGTGATGAGCAAGAGCTAATCATGAATAGAGAAAAAGCTAGTCTCGATGCTATTTTAGACATACCTATTCATAAAAACCCTTCAGAGATATCTACTGAAGAAATTCAAGCAGAACTTGAAAATAACTGTCAGGGTATATTGGGTTATGTTGTGAGATGGGTTGACCAGGGTGTTGGTTGTTCTAAAGTGCCTGATATAAATAATGTTGGATTAATGGAAGATAGAGCTACATGCAGAATATCTAGTCAGCATATAGCCAACTGGCTTCACCATGATTTAGTTTCAAATGAGCAAGTCAGAGAAGCTATGAAAAAAATGGCGATTGTTGTAGATGAGCAAAATATTGCAGATCCTTTATATAAACCAATGGCACCTGGATATGATGGTTTGGCTTTTGAAGCAGCTTGTAATTTAGCTATTGAAGGTAGAGTTCAGCCAAGTGGTTATACCGAGCCAATTCTTCATGAAACCAGGCTAAAATTTAAGTCTTAAAGACAGTCATGAAAGCATATTGGGTAGTAAGAGGTAATATCTTAAAGCCTGATGAATATGCTCAGTATATTGCTTTAGCAGGCCCCATAATAAACAAATTCAAAGGTAAGTTTATAGTTAGAGGTGGCAAACAAATTGAAGTAGAAGGGGAAGGTTATCAACGAACTGTTGTTATAGAGTTTAATTCGTTTGAAGAGGCTCAATTTTGTTATAACTCTGATGAATATCAAGAAGCATTAAATTATGTAAAATCCTCTGCAAAAAGGCTGGTAACAATTGTAGAGGGTGCTCATTAGTTAAACTTATGCAAAAAATTTATTTCATTTTTCTTATACTTGTATCAGGATTTTTATTTGCTGAGTATAAAAATACAAACGGGGTTGCTTCTGAAAAATCATTTGCAGATATGTTGAAATGGATTAGATCAGATATAGAACCAAAGATTACTAAGATTGAAATCTCATCTGAATGGCAAAAATTAAATTTATTAGAGGACGATAATTATGCTGTTTGGATTGGTCATTCTACTTTTTTAATTAAAAAAAATGGTGTTACTATTCTTACCGACCCTATTTTTTCTGAAAGAGCATCTCCTTTTAAAAACATTGGACCAAAAAGGTTAATACCACCAGCTATCCCATTGGATATTATTCCACGTATTGATATAGTTACTGTAAGTCATAATCACTATGATCATTTAGATATAAATTCTTTAAAAAAAATTGCAAAAAAGCATCCTAATGCAATTTTTTTAGTACCAGCAGGTGATGAGAAATTATTAGTAAGAAAAAAAATCAATAATGTTTATAGTTTTGGTTGGTGGCAATCATTTGATTTCTCAGGTTTTAAATTTACATTTACCCCTGTACAACATTGGTCTAAAAGATCGCTATTTGATAGAAATAAAAGTTTATGGGGAGGCTGGTTCATAGAACATAAAGACTACTCTTTTTACCATGCTGGCGATACTGGTTATTCCAAAGACTTTATTGAGACTAAATTAAGACTTGGTTCACCAAAGTATGCCTTTATTCCTATTGGTGCCTATGATCCTGAATGGTTTATGGCGGAAAGTCATGTTAATCCAGAAGATGCGGTTCGGATTATGTTAGATCTTGAGGCTGAAAAAGCATTTGGAATGCATTGGGCTACTTTTACATTAACAGATGAAGATACAATTGAGCCCAGGGTTAGACTTAATAGTGCAGTTGACAAAATTGGTGATGTGGACTTTGTATCATTGGTTCCTGGAGAAATTATCAATTTAGATTAATTAACAATTTACTTAAAAATTTTTGTTAGGTAATATGTTGAATCTTTGGGGCTATAGCTCAGCTGGGAGAGCGCTTGAATGGCATTCAAGAGGTCCGCGGTTCGATCCCGCGTAGCTCCACCAACTCTCTATTTGTTGATGTTTTTCTTTTATTTATATAGTGTTAAATTAGAATTCATATTAATTAAACAATAATGAAATACATTCTTATTTTAATAACTTCCATTCCATTGTTTGCAAATGAATTGTATGTAAATTTTGAGCAAAAGTTTATGGATGCTGATTGGGATTTCTTGCCTGAGGTCCCTTCTTCCTTTGAACAAAATAATTCAGAATCCATTGAAGTAGGCTTTTTATATAAAAAAATACAAGGAAAAATTTATACAAATGAAATTGAGCTTAATTTAGAGAGATCAACTGAACCTAAAAATGTTACTTTAAATGCAAAAAAAGATGGTGGTTCAATTGGTTATAACATTGATCATAAGAATTTAGTTTATATCTCTTATGAAAATCAAGTCGCTGATCCTCAAGTCTTTAGTTGTTATGAATTTAGCGGATTCATTTTAGGTGGCTGTGATAATGCATCATTTATAATTAGCTCATCAAATCCAAAATACGATAATTTAGGATCAAATATAATTAGCATAAACGGAGATACAAATACCTTCTCAATAGGCTACACAAGGTATATAAATAATTTCTGGTTAGGCTCATTTTCGTTTGATATTGGTCAAACTAAATATAACTATAATTGGCTTTCTCCAATTGAAGACATTCAATCACCATTTTTACTAAACCTAACATTTAATGGAATTATTTTAGGGGAGGCAATTACGAATACATTAAGCAGATTGCCTCAAAGAGAAAAATGGGAGAGTTATCAAATTAATTTTGGATTTAAGCAAAAGTTTGTGTCAGTTTATAATTTTAATCTAATTGGTGAGTATGACTTTGTGTTTTTAGATTTTAAAAACTACTTTGAGTATGCAGATACTCCAAAATATAACTTCAAGATAAGAGCTGGAATAGAAATTGATTTTAAAAATGTTTCCGTCACATTATTTGGAGATTTATATAAAAACAATCTTATTGGTTTTGAACCAATAACTTTTAACCAAAGATCAGAACATTATTTCAAAAAAGCATATGGAGAGTTGGGAGCTAGTGTAAATTTTAGATTTTAATCTTTACAAATATATCAAATAAGTTAAATTATTAAACATAATAGAAAGTAGCAAATCATTTAACCAAATGAATAAAAGTTTAAATAAATTTTTTATAATAACTTCATCTATAATATTAATATCATCCTGCGGCGGTGGTGGTGGCGGTGGTGGAGATACACCCGCTCCTCCAACACCTCCATCAGCTCCAACGGTTAATCTTTCTGCAAATCCCGCATCAGTTGAATTAGATAATACATCTACTTTAAGTTGGTTTTCGACCAATGCCACAACATGTTCTGCTGCATGGACTTCCTCAAATCAAACTTCTGGTTCTGAGGATGTAACGATCTCAACTGTTGGCAATAATACTTTTAGCATTACCTGTACTGGAGCTGGGGGATCAAATTCAGCGAGTGTTGAAGTAGAGGGTTATAGGAGTGTTGATGGTATTTCAGTTGATGGCTATATTTCTGGTGCTGAAATATGTATTGATGAAAATGAAAATTGGCTCTGTGACTCTGGTGAGAATTCAACGACATCAGATAATGAAGGAGAGTTTAACATTAAGTATGCAAATGGTAATTTGTTATCAATCGGTGGCACTGATTTAGATACCCAAGTACTTCTCGATAATTTATTAATTAATCATAAGTTAACTGGTCACAGTGAATTCAAAGTTATCTCACCAATAACTTCGGTTGCATCTTTTTTATCTGATTCATCAATTATTAATGCGGCACTTGGTATAGATAATTCTATTGATATATATACCTTTGATCCTGTCTCCAATAAATTTCAATCAGTTATAAATGATTATGTTTATGAAAAAGGTAACCAACTAACAGTACTAGCTTTTACGCTGCAAAATTTGACAAATAGTATTAATTCTTCTGCAGAAACTACTCAAGATTTTTTTAAATTTATATCTGAAGAATTAGAGCAAGAACATAGCCAAACAAACGAACTTGTAGATATAGAATCATCTGTTTTTATTCAAAAAGTTCTTGAGAATGTAATATCAGAAAAAAGTTTATCTGTTGGTGATAGTTCAAAAGCAAATACAGTATCTGCTATCTCAAATGTACTACCAATATTAAAAGTTTATTCAGATAGTCAGATAACGAAAGCAGTTTTTAATTTTTCAATTTCAACACTGCAAGATGAAATACCTTCAATTGTCAGTGGAACAGCTAATGAAACATTGATTAATTCATATACAAACGATATCTATAACTATATTGCAGATGATCAAAATATTGATGTAACAGCAATTAGACCAAATACAAGCCCAAGAATAACTAGCAATATTACAGATTTAAAAATAGATGAAAATGAATTTAATGTTGCAACCATAAGCGCTGTTGACGATGATGGTGATCAAATATATTTTTCACTCTCTGGAACAGATTCATCACTGTTAGACATTTCTTCAACTGGAGAAATAAGTTTTAGAGCATCTCCAGATTTTGAAGTTCCATCAGATAGCGACGGTGATAATAATTATGAGTTTAAAGTATCAGTTACCGATGATGCTTCTGCTTCTAATTCTGGATATGATATATCAAGGTCTTCTGATGATAATGCTAATGTTGCAGTGCAAAATATTGATGAAGATTTGATTTATTTTGCCCTATCTTCAGTTGCAGGTACTAATACTAACGCCCCAAGGCTTATAGCAGACTTTACAATCGATTCATTAACATTTGCCCAAGAAGTCCAATTATTAATTGAAAATCCTGCAGGTACACAACAGTGGTTCTATACAGGGGTTGATACCAATACTGGTATTAATTGGAAAATTGATGCTGAGTTATCTGCTTTTGCTCCTGAAGGAACTTATAAAGTCAGATCTATTAGA
>Ga0255755_1001582_pt1 | contig 20002 bp, 8 predicted proteins | sample 011ome_18_FD_179955 | JGI IMG/M metagenome (GOLD analysis project Ga0255755, IMG submission 179955) | Coastal salt marsh microbial communities from the Groves Creek Marsh, Skidaway Island, Georgia - 011501BT metaG (version 2) | ecosystem: Environmental > Aquatic > Marine > Intertidal zone > Salt... | reverse complement strand
ATGAAGTAATGATCTTAAATTTGACATATTATAAATAACTCACTTTTACTAATCCTGGACCACCGCCGATACCGCAGTAACAGTTGCCGCCTTGTGCTGTTGCAGTTATGCCGCCCATACCAACTGATACGCCGCCGCGGCCGCCGCTGGTTAAGCCAGCACCAGTATTGTGACACATTTCTGCGTTTGGTACATCGTTAAAGTCACTATATCTAATAAAGTGATATGCGTTTGGACCGTTTGATTGTTCGCCTGGGTTAGGAACACCTATTTTATATTGGCAACTATTAGCAGTACAGTTGTCTGTCTGCATCATTCCAGCAAGTCCCGGAACTCCATAATCAGCACCAAAATAACAAGCACATGCAGGTGATGTAACATTACTTGGGCAAATACCTAAGTTCATATTTGTCCACATATTGCAACGGAAACATCCCGGAGCGCCGCCTTCAGCGCAGAAGTTGCTTAGTCCTGAGCCAGTAACCCAGCTTTGGCATCCTCTATATCCGCAGCTTCCAACAGGGCTACAACAGCCTCTGTATGCTGCAAACATTTCATATGCTTGGCCATCGTATGTTCCGCCAGTATTGTCTAGTGTTTTCTTTGCGTATGCGCCTGCGCCGCCTGAGAATCCCCAACCGCAACAACATGCACCTGCGCCGCCGCCGCCAGCGCCCCAGATCTCAAATGTAACATATTGAGAACCTGCCGGTATTGGCCATAAGCAGCCGAAATTCCTACAGTAGTTGGTGTCCATAGTATCGCCACTACACATTCCAACAAATACCATTTGTTGGCCACTAACCGTTCTGTCAACTTGGTTTACTCCACCATATACCGGAGTTACCTTATCTTGTAATAGTGAACGTAAACTTGCCATAATATTAACTTCCTATGATAATCCAACCGTATGTAACGCCACTATACATTAGTGTAATAGATGCATTATTAACGTTTATAACTAAATCTTCAGCTAAGTTTTGTATTTTGGCTCCGTTGCGAGCGATTGTGATATTGTTAGTAGTACTACTACCAGTAATATCGATGATGTGTACTGTGTCGTTAACTAGTAAACTTGTGCTAACTGGCAGTGTGATTGTAAATGCAGCAGTGCTGCTGTCAGCTAGTATTCTGTCATTAACGACTGCTGAATACGTACTGTTTACTTCACGTAATACTGTACTTGCTGTTCCTGTAGTTGAAATATATCTTCCCATTTTTGGTAATTCCTTTGTCTTTGTATTTATGCTATAGCAGTTTCAATTCCAAATGCAACTGCACTTACATTTTCGGCTGAAGAATAAACTACTAGTCTCTTGCCAGCATCTAATATTAGTCCTGTACGTTCAATTACACCTTTGCCCAATAGTTCAACATCGTATTCGATGTATTCTGAATTTAGTGGCACATCTGCTTCCGCAATTGCAATTCGAATAGCCACTGCTGAGTTACCGCGATTACATACTGAAATACTTGTTACTGCAAATATATCTGCAGGACAAGTATAAACAGTGGTATTAGTAGCTGCTACTAACTCCTCAACGCCTAATTTTCCTGATGCCATTTTTGTGTTCTCCGTTGTACGTTATATAGTGTTATTTATCTTGTTTAATGCAATTGCATTTAACCTAATAAGAAGTAATTCATTGCAATAGGAATTCCATCAACACCTTTTGTAAAGTTCACTTTTTGTAACATATTAATCTGGTTGCCTGTTGTTGTACTAATTTGATCAGCTAAAATTTCTATTTGACCAGCAGTAATAGTGTTTACGTTTAGCGTAGCAGCACCGCCACCAATCTGTGATGTAATATAAGTCTTAATTGCCTTTTGTGTTGGAACAATATTATCACTGTTAGCAGTAAATGTACCGTCAGTACTGAATTCAGTAATAACTGCACCTGTACCACCTAGACCTAATTCACCTAGTGATAGCTCTTGCAATCCGCTAATATTAAATGCATCTGCATTCAATGTAGCAATACCAGTTGCTTGTTCAACACTAAACAATCCGCCGACTCTAAAGTTACCATCTTGGTCAGTTGATGTAAAGAATGTACGTCCGCCGCCTGATTCAACAGTTTCTTTAGTAGAATCCGGTGCAATCAATGGAATGTTTGGATAGTTAGTATTAGTAAAGTTGCCAGTACCAATATCTAAGAAGTCGTGACCTGTTAGTCGAACTTGCGAATAACGAATTCTAAATTCTAAAGTATCAGCATGCTGTGGAGCATCTGTAACTGACATTTCAGGACTAATTTGCAATTGCGCAGTATAAGGTCCTGGTTCCGATCCTATTAAATCTCTTACTGCTACTAGTTTAAAGTACTGTCCAGGAAGTGATCCAAATGTAATGTTAGATCCTGGTAACGGTGCTCCAGTAAGTCCTTCTACTCTAATTAGTGTGCCTGGTTGATACAAGTCTGCATAACCGTCACCAGTAACTGTTGCTTGCGCAGTAGTATACGATGTTCCACGATTTAACCATGTAGGTTGAGCTAGGACACCGTCGCCGATTCTTGCTTCTGTTGGAGCTTCTACAGTGTTGTTAGGATCAGTAATTGTTACTGTAGGTGCAGTTAGATAACCTACACCTGGATCGTGTATAGTAATTCTTGCAATTTTACCATCAGCAATAACTGCACGACCCTTTGCAGTATCTGCATATAACCCACTCGGAGGTGCAGTAAATGTAATTCTAGGCTCAACACTATATGTAGTTGTACCGTCTAATACACTTTCAATAGCCGCACCTGTCAAGTGGTCCCATCCAGGAGTACCGTCGCTATCTTTATATATTGTAGCAAGTTTTGTACCAGCATTATATGAATTAATATATCCGTATTGTCCTGCTCCAACTCCTGCTACAATGTAAATCATCATTCCTACATATTGACTTGATAATGCAACATCAGTGTTTGACAATGTTATTTGCGTAGCATTTCCTGATTGTGCTACTGAACTTGCTGTAGCATAATCTTCGCCGCCGAAATCACCAGTGCTATCTCCATTAACGTCAGTATCAAGTAATCTAACTTCAAATACACCACCGTCAACTGTTTGTACTTGGTCAATTGCTGCGCCGTAACCTTCGCCGATAACAACAAATGCACTTGCACCTGCTGTATAGTTTACGCCAGCATTTAAGTATTCGAATGCTAATATTTCAGAACCATCAGTAAAGACTGTCTGTACAATTGCATCAAAGTATTGGTTTGTTACTGTGCCAGTTACTGGAACTTCAGTAATATCAATACCTTCAGCAACAGTACCAAATGCACCATATGAACTGTTACCGTTTGTAGCACGAATCTTACCACCGTTCTCTGCTAGGTAGCCAATGTGTCCGTAGTATGAGAACACAGATACAAGTTCTGTTCTGCCTAAGTTAGTACACCATACGCCGATGCCATCGCTTAAGATTTGTGTAAAGTCGTTGGAAACAATAGAATCGTTTCCGCCATCGTGCAATGCGCCGTCAATTTTACAACCAACGCATCCAGTACCAAATGTTGTTACGTTTTGTACATACGGTGATTTGTTAGTGATCCAAGCAGCAGTATGTGTAGTACCCCAACCTGGATCGAGACTTACAAATGCTCCTGCTGTTGGGCGTTTTGTTCCGTATGCATTTGCTGTACTTAAGGTACCAGTTAATCCTGCTATAGTGCAGTTTCTTAATCCAGTACCGTTGCGTAGATAGAACATGTCTTCTAATAAGCTACCGTTAACTGCGTTAGCATAATAACGTGCTGCTAGTAATGATTTGTAACTGCCAATGTATGTTAAGTCGTTCTTGAGCGCATCAATGTATGCATGTACATCTCTAGAACACGCTGCTACACTATACGCAAGATCAACTGTCATTGAGCCGGATGCTGTACTTAATGCTAGTACTGTGCCGCTTCGTGTTTCGGATACTGTAAATGTTGTACTAGATGGAGTTGTTAATACATAATACGTAACGCCAGCAGTAATACCGCCAAATGTTGTTCCACCAAATACAACAGCAGTGCCAGGAAGCATCCAGCTAGTGTCGCTTATTGTAATTACGTCTGAAGTTACAGTAGTATCTGTTGCAGTATCTGAATATGTATCTGCAATAAATGCATTTGCTTCTGCTACTAAGAAGTTTCTATTAGCTTCTAATGATTCGACACCATATGTGTAATCAGTTGAAGTATTAGGTGCATTAGTACCTGTAACATGCGGTAATTCGCCGTTTGCATTAACTTTAAAGTCAATGTAATTGTAAATTTCCTGCATCAATGTTTCTGCTAGTGCGCCTGCACCTGCTGTAGCAATAAGTTTAGCTTTATACTTGATAAAATTAACAATACCAATAGTTGCATCTAGCTGTTCTGCAAGAACAAGTTGTGCTGATGCAGTAGCTCTGTAATATGCTAGTCCAGCTGTTATAGATCTATAATTAGAACCAAATGCAGTGTCATATGCTAAAGCATCAACAATTAATCCAACATCACGTGAACATGTTGCTCTTGTAAATTCTAGTGTAGGCCAATTTGATGTTACATAACCTAGTGCTGAAGATTGGATATCTGATTTTGCTGTAATTAGCGCAGCATGAGATGCCTGTGCAGCAGCACTTGTCCATGTAATGTCAGGAGTAACTTCTGATGGTAATCCACTTATGCTTTCAGCAGTAACAACATCTTCGATAATTTGTAGTAATCCAGCAGCTTCAGTTTCTTCTGTTGCTCCCGACAAGTAACTATTAACAATAACAGATAATTGATTTAATGCTGCTGCTGTTTCTACAGTTTGTCCTGCTGGAAGTACTGCAACTGCTCCTACAAAATATGCATTTGCAGCAACTAACGTTGCGCTATTTCCGCCGTATTGAATATCGTACGATATAGCATCTACAATATATCCTGTATCTCTTTCACACTTAGTTTGATCGTAAACTAAACCCGGATAAGTTGAAGTAATCCAAGCAATTAGATCACTAATAATAGTTGCTCTATTTGTTTGTAATTCAGTACGAGCAGTAGTTTTAGCAGTTACGCCTGTATCTGTAAACACTAGTGCATCAGCATTACCGACACCATTAGTTAGAATATCAACCATCTCAGTAGTCAAATTAACTACTGAAGTTACTGCTGCTGTAGAACCTAAGCTACCGACTGGTCGTGTAGTTACTGGATCTAAGGCGTTGCCGGTAGTCTTAGTAACATTTCCTGGATCAGTAACAATATCACTGATAATAGTTTTTAATCTATTAATAGTGCCTAAACTATAAGTTGCATCTGTTGCATTAACTAAGCTAGCTGCTGGAACAATTCTTGTTGAACGTAATTCGTCGCCGACTACTGCGGTGTTCTCAGGAACAATGATTGGTAATACTTCTTCAAACTCTCCAGTTTTAACAAATACTGTATTCTGCGGTTTACGCTCTGTAGGTATATCGTCGTCAACTCCAGCAGTTAGTGCAGTAGTAATGACACTTAAATAAGATTCAAAACTTGCTTGCGCATCAGTTTCTTCTATAAATGTTACATCAACTACTTGCGTAATTGGACTTGCAACACTATTTAATGTTTGATAATTTGCTGCTGGCGCCACATTAGATAATACTGCATCAACAACTTCAATTGCATATGTTAGTGCTTCTACTAACTGTTCTTCTTCGTCTGCAATTGCAGCGATTAATACGCCTGCATCAAAGTAAGACTTGGCAGCTAATCTAGTTCTTTCATTGCCACCATGAGACATATCCCATACAATAGCATCAATTATCTGACCTACGTCTCTTCTGCATTTATCAATATCAGAATTAGTAAATCCTACCCATATACCTGTTGGGTTTGCAATTTGGTAATTTACCCATTCAACTACTTCTGCCTGAATGAAACTTCTGTTTAATGTAATAAGATTTTTTGCATTATATCTTAATGTTCCGGCAGCAACTTGTTCAGTTGCATAACGTACAGTCTTAAACGGACGATCTAATGTTACACCGTAATTTGGTGCAGGCAAATCAACACCTTTACCGTCTGATGATACATAAACAATATTATTTAATGCACCTAAGTATTTCCATTCAGGTGCATCGCCTGTTGAATTAACAACTAGTGTTTGTCCAGGTTGGCCGATTGGTAAACGTGTCGGACCTGCGCCGCCGTAATAAACAATGTCGCCATCTGTAGTTAATACATTAACTTCAGGTCCTGCGGCTAATACATTCCAGTTAGTACCAGTAACATCTTGATCTGGTCTATTTTGTAGTGTAATCTCATCTGATGTATGTTCTAATACACAGATGTAGCTGTTGTCGCCATAACGAACTGCATCGCCTGCATCGTAATATGTTGCATCAACCCAGTTAGCTTTCCAGTAAATGCCGCTGTTTAATCTTTCCCAGTATGTTGCATTTGGAGGACGCTGTCCTGATCCGGCACCACCTGTTCCGTGATCAGCAATACACAAATATGAGTATCCACCCAGTCTAACAACATCGCCTACTTTGTATTCGTAATCTGAGCTGTCTTCGTCCCACTCGCCTAGGAAACGGAATCCGGTTGTAAATAAATCCCAATCAGTAGGATTGCTTGTGGGTATTTTACCTACGTTGTTTGTTATAGCAATATAACTATAGCCGCCGTATGTTACTACATCGCCTGCTTGATAGCGTGTAGTGATTAACCAGCTATCTTCAAATTCTAAACCTTCAACAAACTGTGCCCACTTTGATTCGTCATCTGACAAATATGATTGACTTGTATGATGTAATACACAAATCCACAATCCGCCGCCAGATTTAACTACGTCATTAACTTTGTAACGTGTAGCAGTTGCCCAGTCTGATTTAAATTCTATACCTTTGTGGAAGTAGTCCCATTTAGACTGATCAACTTCGAGGCCATCATCGTCCGTAGCTGCACTTGTATGACCTTCATTACAGACATAAATTTGGCCGCCATATTTAACTACGTCATTAACTTTGTAACGTGTAGCAGTTGCCCAAGTTGTTCTCCATTCAATACCCTTAGTAAAGACATTCCATTTTTCTTGATCAATTTCAAGACCGTCGTCGGTGTTATCTGCACTAATGTGTGCTTGTGTACAAATATATACAGTACTATTATAACGAGCAATATCATTAACTTTGTATTTTGTGCCCACTTGCCATTCAGCAGTATAATCAAAACTTTCTGCATACAAGTCCCAGTCAGATAAGTTTACTTCTAAGCCAAAAAAGTCCGGAGATTCATTAGTTGCAGAAGTGTGTGCAGTATTTGCAATGTAAAGCTGTCCGCCGTATTTAACAATGTCATTTTGTTTATAGTACGTTTCGGGAGCCCAGTCGCTCTTCCATTCTTGACCGTCGCTTATGATATTCCAATACGATGCTGCATCTGTAGGGAAGTCTGATGAAGAACTATGACCGTTAATACAAACGTAAGTATTGCCGCCGTTGCGTACAATATCATCTTTGTAGTATACTGTTGAAGCAGCCCAATCGCTTTTCCAAACAAATCTAATTCTACCTAATTTAAATTCTGCCATTTATAAACCTCGACGCTATGTTAATAGTATTTATCGTAATCATTAATATTACTCTGTTCCGCCAAACCCGCCATGTGAGTAAAATTGAAGTGCAAGATAGTGACCATCTATGCCATCAACCATATTCATCTTAACTGGAATCTGTATTGGAAGTGCTGATGTTGTTGTAATCTGTGTAGTAGAAATATCAATTTGACCAGCTACAAGTCGGTTAGTACTTGCGTTTGATCCGCCGCCACTAATTCTACTTGCTATATATGTTTGTATTGCCTTTTCAGTTGGTACAATGTTATTAGAATTAGCACCCAGTGTAGGGTCTTTACTAAACTCTCTAACAACTACTGCCGAGCCGCCAATTTGGATTCCGCCAAGACTTAATTCAGTTAATCCTGATAAATCAAACTGACTTGCATTGATTGTAACAATACCAGTATTTTGTTCAACAGCAAATAGTTCGCCGACTCTAAAGTTACCATCCTGATCAGTACTTGTGTAGAACACTCGACCGCCATTTGATGCAACTGTTTCATTAAACGGCTGTCTTGGGAAAATAGGATTTTCCCCTTCTAAATATAAATCTGGATAACGGGTAGATGTAGTACCACCTGTACCAATATCTAAGAAATCGTGTCCAGTTAGTCGTATTTGACTATATTGTTGACGAATTTCAACTGGTGTGTTATGCTCAGGTGATTCTGCTCTATCTAGTCTTGGAGTTATTTTTAATGTTGCTGCATATGGTCCAGTGCCAGTAACATTAGTTATACCAACAACACTATATTGCTCGTCATTAATGCCCTCAATATTTAAGTTATCCCCAGGTCCCGGCAGTCTACTTAAATTACTAACTACTAGTTCGTCTTTAATTTGATAAATGTTTGCAAAGCCGTCACCAGTAAATGTAGCTGTAATAGTTACAAATCCTTGACCTCTATTTGTAAATTCTGGCTGTGCAAGTACGCCGTCGTTGACAAAGGTAACAAAGTCAGTATCTTTAGTATTTTGATTATCGTATACTTCAATAATCGGATCACTTACATAGTTACTACCCGGATCGTATATTGCAAATTCAGTTATTCTTGAAGATCCAACTTTTGCTCGAATAATTGCCTTTGCACCTGTAATTATTTTGTTAAATGATACTCCGCTACTGTTTACAACGATCCAAGATCCGTTTCCGTTGTTGTATGCAGCTTGTTCCCACATTGCTGAATCAGTAGTTGTAAATATTGTACTATCTTCATCGTATGTTCTCCAAACTTTACCGTCTGCTGATTTAGCTATAATATTTCCAAAGCCAGTAGCCATAAAGACGCCTGCGCCGTAGGTTACATGAGTAAAATCGCCTATTTCAATTATTGATTCGTACCAATTAATACCATCAAAACTATATGCCGAAACTGTAAAGCCTGCTGTAGAGTCTAAACTTGATTCTGCGATTGCTACAAATCGTCCGTTACCGTACGTAATACTAGTCCAATTATAAGCTGACAGTTTTGCAGTTAATCTAGTCCATGTACTACCGTTATTTGTGCTGTATGCAATTGCACCTTCTGCATTATCAGTAACTACAAATTTTCCATTACCGTATACTGCCGATCTCCATTGCTGATTAGTTGTAGGCAATGTGCCTACTGACCAACTATCTCCGTGATCTGAACTATATAATGCTTGCCCCAATCTTGATGTTAGTGTTACATTGCCTGAGGTGTCAGATGCAATGCCTGTCCAATCAGCAGTTACAGGAAGTAATACTGCTGTCCAATTTTGTCCATCTGCTGATTGTAGTACAATGTCAGCAGCCGTTGCGCCGTCAGCTTCAACAGCAATTAACCATTTAGATCCCGTAAACACTACTCCGCTTATAGTATAGCTGCCTAATTCTGACGCTGAACTCCATGATGCTCCGTCTAAACTCGTTGATACATATGCACTTCCGCCAAAACCGCCAGCTGAAACAGTAATAAATAGGTTATCACCGTGTGCGATGTATTTCCACGTATCGCTACTTGGAGAACTTAAACTCTGTGTTGAAAATCCTGGCTCAGAAACAACTACCCTCGGCTCAATAGCGTATTTTGTAGTTCCGTCTAAAATTGGTTCAATTGGCCACCCTGGTTGAAAGTGATCAAATCCTAGAGAATCGTCAGACTCTCTAGAAATAATTGCTAGTTTTGTATCAGCATTATATCCAGTAATTTGTCCATACTGTCCAACTCCTAGACCTGAAATAATTACCAAGCGTTGTCCTACATATAGCTGTTCTGTACCTACATCAGCTTGAGAAAGATATATTTCTCCATCGTTGCCTGTTTGAGCACTGTTAACAATATATTGATAATTTAATCCGCCTGCTGTACTCGAATCTCCTGGATCGATAACTCTAATTTGAGATATAGCTGCATTTCTAAATTCTTCAAATGTAGACACTGCGCCGAAGCCGCTGCCGCCGAACGTTGCAGATGCTGTAGTATATCCTCTTCCAGCATTGCTATATGCAATTGCAAGAATTTTTTGTTCTGTTGTACCGTATGTAAATGCTTCATTAAACTGTGCGTCTTTACTGCGGTTATTAACTAATGCAGTAATAGGATCTTCAATTAAACTAAACCCTTCAGCAACTGACCCATATTCTCCATACGAGTTGTTACCGTTAGTTGCACGTAAGACTCCTCCTGATTCAGCAAGATATCCTATATGACAAAAATATGTAAACACGGATACAAGTTCTGATCGTCCACCGGCTTCTGCCCAGTAACCTATACCGTCACTAATAATTTGTGTAAAATCGTTTGCTACAATTGATTTATTTCCGCCATTATGCAGAGCACCGTCAATGTGCATACCAGTACACCCTGTTCCAAAAGTTGATACGTTTTGCACATATGGCGATTTAGTAGTAATTTGAACACTAACATCGTCTACGCCTGCACCCGGATCAAGGCTCACAAATGCTCCTCCTCCAGGGCGTTTTGTTAAATATTCATTTGCAGTACCTAAACTACCATATAATCCTTGTAATGTCATATTACGAATGCCCGAGCCGTTGCGTACATAGAACATGTCTTTGCCCTCGTCTCCTGCTTGTGGCATTATAACTGTGCTTCTTAGTTCGTCGCCTACTAGTGCTACGTTTGCAGGGACACTAATTGGTAATATTTCTTCATAGATACCAGTTTTAATAAACACTGTCGCTGGTGCACGATTTTCAAAATCGTCTAAAATAAAGTCACATGCATATTTTACTGTTCTAAATGGTGAAGATTGTGTTGTACCAGCTGCTGGCACATCAGTTCCTTCTACACTTACGTAATAGACTTTATTAATTAACCCTGACGGAATCCAGTCAGGTAAAGTAGTTGAAGATACTGTCAATGCTTCGCCAAAGTTACCAATAGCAAGTCTAGTATCTATAGTGTCATAAACTTTTATGTCACCTTGGTTAGTTAAACGATTGTTCGGAGACCCTTGAATCAATAATGTCCAATAATCAGCTTCATCTAAAAATTGATCTAAATCTGGACGACTGTCACTAGAACTTGAATTGTGTCGTCCTATACAAATGTATGCAGTGCTTGCATAAGTAACAATGTCACCTAAGAAGTATTCTATATTGTCTTCCCATTCTGCACGCCACTGAGATCCAGTAACTAATACTTGCCATATTGCAATGTTAGAGTCTGGATATTCACCTGTTGAGTCTTGCAGTGCAATATATAGATAGCCGCTGTTTCTTACAACATCGCCAGTGAGGTATGCAGTATCAATATCCCATTCGCCTAAGTGATTGTATCCTTGAGTTAATAACTCCCAATCTCCTGTATCTTGTAATATTCCATTTACACTCGGTACTGATGCTGCGTTATTTTGTAATGCAGTATATGAATATCCGCGATGTAAAACAATGTCGCCTACTTGATATTCTATATTTTCTTCCCAAATACTATCAAACTCAAGACCCGGAACAAATATTTCCCAACTTGATGCATCTGCACGAAGTAGTTCTTGATCTGTTGATGAAGTATGTCCTTCTAACGCTTTCCATAACATACCTCCATATTTGACAACATCATTAGACTTGTATCTAAAGCCTGGTACCCAATCAGTTTTATATTCAATGCCGTTAGATACTGTTTCCCAATTTGCTATATCGGCTTCTAGTCCGTCTTCTTCGGTAGCTGCACTAGTATGTCCTTCAATACATCTATATTGTGTGGCGCCATAGCGAACAATATCATCTAATACATATCTAGTATCAGCCGTCCAATTGTATCTCCAATTGTCTGAACGTGTTACAATGTTCCAACTAGTGATGTCATTTTCTAGGCCTAATGCAGCTGTTGCTGCACTTGTATGTTTAACGGAACAAATATAAGTTACGCCGTTATATCTAATTACGTCACCTAAATCATAATAAGTCGATGTGGTCCAAGTGTTTAACCAATTAAATGTTGTAGCGTAGACTTTCCAATTTATAATATCACTTGGTAATCCAACATTAGCTAGTATTACTGAAGTGTGTGAAGTAACACACTGATATAGATACCCTTTGTATTTTACAATGTTACCTTCTGAGTAAAACGTGTTAGGGGTCCATTCATTCTTCCAGGCGTATCCGTCAAACATTAACTCCCATTGAGAGTTGTATGCAGTGCGCATCGGAGCACCCATGTCTGTATTCAACGGACTATAATAATATAGCTGCGCAGGCGCACTAGCTGGAATAGTAATAACTATCGAACGTGTAATTGCAGTTAAGAAATTTGCAATGTAATCATCTGAAGTTACAGCAATACTATCAAGGAAATATGCAATATTAACGTCATATCTGCTTGCACCTGCTAGTTCTCCATTTAGTAAGTTGCTAATTAATAGAGGATGTATTTCGTTGTTAAATTCAATGTTGCTAACATCTGACTGATTAAATGTGTAAGTTCTGCCTTGAAGTAAAGATAGTGTAGGATTTTCTTCACCATCGATATAAAAATGACCTTGCGGGTTAGAATTTAAACTGTCAACAGATACAGTAACAGTAAATGTTTGTTCGCCTTCACTGTATTTGTCTGTATAGAAATTTTCTGCTGCGGTATGTCCTTGCAAACATACAAACGCCTTGCCTTGATACAGTACTATATCATCTTTTGTATATGTTGATCCGCTTGTCCAAGTGCTTTTCCAACGGAATTTTATTCTATCTAATCTAAAATCTGCCATAATGTTCCCAGTCTATCTACTGTATTTATTGTCCGCTTGATGACGAATTTTCGTCATATGTAAACTTTTGATTTATTCTTGCAACTAATTCGCCTTCGTCATTTACATAATAAAATATATTTCGATCATCCCATCGAAATTGTTCGTATGATAAATTATTATATACTAACTCGTGATTAATATCTCTACCTTCGTAAAAGTCTTGACCTTCTGAAAAGTTTGAAAAACTGTCTTCAGGTGCACCTGGTTTGTTAACTGCGATACTATCTTCGTTCTTTAACTGATCAAGTTTACCTACAAATAATTCTCCTTCAGATGTTCTACGTAAACCGTAAAAAAATCTATTTTGCATAGCATTTAAAATGCTATCTGGACTAAATCCTGTATAATTTGCTGACATATTATTCTTCCTTATACAATATCTACGTAGCTAATGACTGCATCAACTGCTTCATCTTGATCGGCTACAATAAACAATTGATTACTTGGTGCTAAAATTAATTTTTCACCTGCACTTAATGCACGTAAACTCGAGTTCGGAGGAACCATTACATCTTTTAAAAAATATCCTTCGACACTAGTATCGTCGTGTACTAATACACTAACGTAAATTATTGTATCACCTAAATTGGCTAAACTTAACCCTACTAGAGTAGAGCGTGTATTTTCATCAGTCTCTAATGCAAGTATAGGTATTGGTCCTACTTCTTTTACTACTTTGTTCTTAAATGTTGCTGCCATTTTCTTATCCTAATGTTAGTACGTATTCAATTGCAAGGTCTTCTGCTGCACTATAAGTAATACTACCTGTAGCACCTGCAACTGACACCCAACTATTGCCGTCCCAAATTTCTAAATAACCCTGTTCTGTATTATAACGAGTCATACCTGTTTCTCTAAATGCTGCGCCTGGGCGTTGCGCACTTGTTCCTACAGGAAGTACTACTCCATTAGATCCTGCAATTTTAAAATAACCGTCACCTTGTTGTTGGAAGTACATCACTCCGTCTGTTGTTCTGTTGGTAATTGTACTATCTTTAAATGCAAGATCGTCAATTACTACTGCGCCAGTGCCGTTAGCTGATAATACTAAGTCTGTATTAGTAGTAACAGTTTCTATTACGTTACCGTCAATAGCGATATCATCAACTTCAATTCTAGGAGTATTTAATCTTGTACTGTTGATATCTACACGTAATTGTCCGTCTGTGTAAAATCTAATAGTATCGTCGTTTGCACCTGGTGTTAGTTCAGCGGTGATGTATGTATTAAGATCTAAATCATAAACGCCATTTAATGCAATCCAGTTTCCGTCGTAACCCTCGTACAAATTTGTATCAGTATTATAGCGGATCATTCCTAGTTGCGGACTAGGACGGCTTGCAGTATCGCCTGTAGGTAGTTGTAGCGCACCAGTTGATGTTATTTTTACAATGCCACTTGACGAGTCTAAATTAATATCGCCGCTTAAACTTTCAATAGTATTTCCACTAAATCTTAAATTACCAGTATCAATTCTATCACCGGTAATAGTTGTAGTGTCGCCACCAGTAGTAATTGTAATACCGCTTGTAGTTTCTATATTAAAAGTTGCACTTGTAAAGTTTACAGTTCCAGTTTGCTGATCAACATAAAATAAATCACCGACTCTAAAATCGCCTTGATGATCTACTGAGCTATATCTAATTTTTGCATTATTAAGTTCAACAACTTCGTTTGCTTGTATAACAGTTAATTCGTCATTATCAAAATTCTTACCGTTACCAATGTATGCAAAGTTTTGACTAACAAGGTACATTAATACCCCGCTGCCGTCTCCATATGCACCGTAATTACCGTACACACATGCACTGCCGATTGATCTTAGTTCTGCACCAAAGTCTGTAGTGTTAGCAAGAGTTACAAACTTTGCAGTAGCACCGTTTGAAAATCTTAAATCTTGTGTTTCTAAAGTATCGTCTACTATTGTAGTACTTAAATTTGTACCGTCAAAATGTAACAATAATTTAGTATCTGCGTCGCTAGTAAATGCCGCTACCAATGCGCCAAAGGCTGCTGTATAACGTGCAATGTCTTTGCTAATTCTTACTTCGTCAATATACCCTGCAAATTCATTAATTCCGTCCCAACGTGCGCCAATGACAACAGGTTTAGCAACTCCATAGTCTACAGGACTTACTGTCCAAGCACTTCCTTGCAATACTCCGTTAACAAACATTCTTGTCGAATTTCCGCTGCGACTAACTGCAATATGATACCAAGTATCTGCAACTAGTGTAGATCCTGTAATTCTATCTGCGCTGTATGAATAATAACGCAGTTGGCCGCCTGCTGCAATATAAACAACAGGAGCAACATTTGAACCTGCACCTGCTCTAAAATCAAATAAATTCTGCGTAGTTGTTACGCTGTCAAATCTAAAATAACCTTCTACAGTAAAATCGCCTGTACCAAATCCAAAGTCATTATTAGACACTACGCTTGCATAGTCACCGGTTCCGTCTAATCTTAAACTAGCACTTCCGTATTTCTTAAAAGTAGTAGACAATGCAGCATCACCTGCTAGTACTACTGTTTTGCCGCCTCTGTTGCCTGCAATTTCTAAATCTGATAAATTTCCATCAACGTAGAATTTGCCGTCTGCGTCAACACCATTAATAGTTCCTGTAGCTAATACAGTTACATTGTCTGTGTCATAATATGTAAATGTGTTGCCGTCAACAATTGTGCCAGTCAGCCCGCTAACTCTTACAGAAGTTTGACCAGCTCCCTTTAATCCGCTTATACCATCTAGTGCATAAAGTCCACGGTTAGCAAAGTATGTAAAGCTGTTAAGCCATTCTACTCTAACACCGTTAGTCATTGTAATACAATCAACTCCAGGAGTAATGAATGTAACACTATGGAACAACATACTTGCTTCATTAGATGTAGATAATGCAACTGCCCCGTCGATATATGCACCCTTGCCTGCATCGCCTTGTGCAAATCCATTAGGATCACTTGCTGAAGTTACTGAACCTTTTGTAATAACGCTTACATTTCTAATATAAGGACTGCGTGTAGTTACATTAAAATTAGGAGCAAATCTAAATGCATACCCTGTATAAAAATCTTTTACAGTTAAATCTTCAACAGTTGTTTCACCATTTAATAAAAATGCATCGTTACTCTGTGTTGCCGGTGTAGGAGTAATATTAACTCCACGCAAACTATGTCCTTTGATTGTAACACCAACAGGAACAGTCAATGGAAATTCTTCTTGATACGTGCCCGGATATATGTGAATAGTGTCGCCAGCAGTTGCTTGTGTTAATGCGTATTTTAATGTTCCAAATGTGTCATTAGGATGATCGCCGCTATACGTGTCGTCTCCGTTTTCAGAAACATACCAAATATTTCCTTGACGCAACGCCAAGTCAACTCCGTCAACTTCTATTGACAATGCTGTCACGGTCCCGGCATAAAAGTTTTCAGTATATATATCTTTCCATATTTTTGTAGGCGAACCTAAATCATATGTCGAATTAACATCTGGAACAATGTTACTTGCAATTTCAGCATTAAAGGTAACATTGTCAGTATCAGCATCACCGATTGTAATATTACCATCAGCAGTTATACTACCTGTGGCAACAATATTGCCATATACATTTGCATTACCGAATATTTCTACTGAGCCAGTTCCGTTAGGTGCTAGTTCAATATCTGCGTTAGTTACGTTAGTGGATATAGTATTTCCATCTAGATCAAAACTATCAATAGTCAATCTATTTTGATAAATGACATTATCTGCGGTACCCAATATAAGTGTAGATTGTGCTGTTGAAATTGAGTTACCAGTAATAGTAATATCTGCAATATTAGCAAGTGTGCTAACTTCTACACCTGATGAGCGTGTAGTACCGTTTACATCTAAGTCGTATTGAGGAGACGCAGTGTTAATACCAACGCGGCTGTTATTCACATCTAAGTAAAGTAGGTCATTCTCAAAGGCTAAGTTTACACCCTCACGTAGAAGGTTTGCCTTTAAGAGCGGACCACTAATACGACCAATAGCCATCTTTGCTCCTTAATACGGGGATCCTGTCCCTCTAGCCAAATTCTCAGCCTTTCGGCTCTTTGCTGGTTAACCACAGTTTGATTCAAAGGAAGTTGGTCGACTTTTGCCCTTCTTAATACTATTTATCGTTTTTAAGGATTATCCTAGTACAAGCGTCCAGATATCAGTTAGTTCTCTTAGAACGTCTTCAGTAACGCTTTCGCCTTCACCTGCTGCACGTTGCCATACTGTACCCGAGTATACTTCTAATACATCAAGTTCTGTATTCCACCTAGTATCGCCTGCTTGTGGAGCACTAGGACGTTCAGCTGTAGTACCGAAAGGAATTACTAGTCCTGTAGTACTATCAAATTTAGCATACCCGCGACCGGTACTTGCTATAGTTAATGCATTATTAGAAGAATTTGTTAAAGTGCTTTCAATAACATTAAAATTAAAAATATTTAACGCTGACTCTCCACTTCTTCGTAGTTCTATATCTGAATTAGACAATGTGCTAACAATAGAATTATTGTTAAAAAATAAATTGTCATTTGACAGACCGTTTAATCGCAAACCGTAATGATGTACTTCTGCTGTCTGTATATTATTAGCAGTAAAAATTAAAGTATTATTAGTAGGATGTGCTTTAACACTAGTTTGTCTATCGGTTGAATAAATGCCGCCAAAACTAAGGCCACCTGTGCTGTGCCCTTCATATATGTTTGTTTGTGTATTGTATCGTATACCTGATGTAAGATTAGGCTGTTGAGCAGTAGTGCCTTTAGAAACAACTAATACAGGATTAGTATCAGTATTAAATAATTCAGTTACTGGTGATAATATCAGCGGACCGTCAATAGTATCAATAGTGTTACCACTAATTCTAATATTTCCTATATCAATTCTAGATCCATCAATGTATGTTGTATCATTTCCATTTCTAATATTGATGTTACTTACGCCACTAAAGTCAACTAAACTAGCATCAATACTTGTAGTGCCTGTTTCAAAATCTACATAAAATGCATCACCTACTCTATATGTACCATCTTCGTTTGTAGAAGTATAATATATTTTTCCCGAGTTTAATTCAATAGTTTCTTGACTATCAACAGTTAATGTGTTATCATTAGATACGTTTGATCCTGCGCCGATGTATGCAAAGTTGTGGCCGATCAAATACATTAAGGTGTCTGCGCCGTCTGCTTCTGCACCATAGTTGCCATACACGTTTGCTGATCCAATTGAACGAATTTCTGCGCCGTATCTAACAGTTAGGTCAGGCATTATTTTGCCAGTTACACCTTGCGTAGCGTATAATCCTCTATTAGCAAAATATGTAAAACTATTAAGCCATTCTACTCTAACACCATTTGTCATTGTAACGCAATCAACACCAGGTGTTATAAAAGTACATCCATGAAACAACATACTTGCTTCTAAACTTGCACTATCTAAAACAGAGCCGTCTATGTATGCGCCCGCGCCAGCATTACCTGCTGCAAATCCTCTTGGATCACTTGCGGTTGTTACACTACCTTTGGTTATAACTGTAACGTTTCTAATATATGGTGAACGTGTACTTACAAGTCCACCAGGCGTGAAACGAAATGCATAAACAGGATTTATAATAGTAGGAGGTTCTTCAATAGAAGTTATAAATGTAGTTCCACCATAATCGTCATTAGTAGCCATAATTGTGCTACCAGATATAGATATTGAAAATCCAAAAAAGTCTCTATTTCTAGGGACGCCAGTAGTCAAGTCAGGATTGTCCCAAGTATATACTAACGCTCCTGTAGTAACATTATACAAAAAAACTTTATCAGAAGGAAAAGTAATAGCCCTCGGTGAGGAAACTATTGCATAGTTTCCGTCTATGTCTACAGAATTACCAAAATACGAGCCTGTAGTAGGGCTTGCAAGAGTATGAACTAAATTACCAGTAGATGCGTTAAAAATATATGCAATTCCGCTAATAGTCGACGGAATGTCATGTTTTGGAGCACCAATAATAACATTAGTTCCGTCTGTCTTTACTGATTTGCCAAAATTGTCTCCAGTTGTAGCAGCAGGATGATTAATAGTATGAAGCAGTGAGCCGGTTGTTACGTCAAAGATGTAAGCTATACCTGTGTTGCTGAATGCAGTCGGATCACTGACGACTGCTGTATTACCTGATATAGAAACTGCTTGTCCAAACCAAGAAGTAGACGGAGTAGGATTAACTAAATCGTGAACAAGATTGCCAGTTGTTATATCGTATATTCTTGCGTTGTTTCTACCACCTATTATAGCATAGTTTCCTGATAGATCAACATCTGGACCCACTTCGGGGCTATTTCCTCTATATACATTTATAGAGCGCAATAAATTTCCGGTTGTTACATCAAACACACTCATCACATATGAATAATAAGGATAATACCCATCGGGGGTATTGCGCCAATCAATAACAACAGCATAGTTGCCATCTATTGCAACACCCCTTCCCCAGTTGATAGGAACTGCCCAGTCGATATCTACTGCTGGATCATATAAAGTATGTATTAGTTGTCCAGTTGATATATCATAAATTTGTGCAGAGTTTGAATTACTTTCACCGACAATTGCATAATTACCCGACGAGTCTACACAAGCGTACGGTGATGCGAAATCATTAATACTACCAGACACTGGGAGACCAGGTGTAGACAGAATTGTCGGTGGTGATAATATTTGAGTTGTATTTGTATTAGTATAAAAATCTTTAATAGTTATATTTTCAATAGTTACGTCGCCTTCAACAAGGAATGCATCGTTATACCTTGTTGCTGTTGTAGGTTTAATAATTGTATTTCTTATATCTTCGCCATGTATAGTTACATAGGGAGGAACAGTTAATGGAAATTCTTCTTCGTATATTCCGGGAAAAATATGTATTACAGTTGGACCAGCAGTACTACCATCCATTACTTCTAATGCATGCTTTAGCGTTCTAAATGCACCGTGTTGATGATCACCTACATTGGTGTCACTTCCCAATGTACTAACATAATATGTATTACCTTGTCTTAAAGAAAGACTCGAATCTTCGATTAAAATTGTATCTAATTCGATGCGTTGTCCGTTTAATAAATTACTGTATAAATTTCTCCATTGCTTTGTTGGAGAGCCTAACGCACTAACATTATTTTGATCTGGTATTAAAGAACTGTTAACATCAGATTCAAA